>WNFK01043302.1_pt1 | contig 22614 bp, 25 predicted proteins | sample 5400281 | NCBI WGS metagenome assembly WNFK01 (sample SAMN13153350, study PRJNA577476) | soil metagenome | isolation source: 20 cm soil on Douglas fir-dominated hillslope | place: USA:California | collected 2013-09-17
CTGAGAATTGCCCCAAGCGGCGTGGGCTAGGCACAGCGCTTTCCCGCGCGGGGTTCCGGCCTCGCGCACGGCCGCGATCAAGGTATCCGGGGCCGGGGCCGGCTGCTGGAATGCGGATCGATCTGCGGGCTCATCGAGTGCGCCCCGCCACCACAGCTCTTGGATCACCCGCTCCCACTGCTCCGCGCTGGGGCGCGCGATGCCGTCGAGCACGCGGAGTTCCGTTTCCCAGGTGCGGAAGTGCAGCTCGGCGCGCTTGTACGCCAGGACGCGCCGCTTCGCCTCCGGGTCCACCGCCTTGTCCTTCGGGCTCCGCTGCCGGAACGCCTCGATATGCTCGGGGGCCACGACATCGACGGGCTTGGAGGCGTTCCCCCGCTCCGCCTCGCGGATCAGGCCGGTCACCTGCTCGACCTGGCGCGCGAACTCCTCAAGCCCGCGCCGGCCGCGGAGGCGCTCAAGGATCGCATCGAGGAATTGATCCCGCACAGTGATGCCTGGGTGCTCGTTGCTCACCTTTCGCTCCTTCGCCGCTTCAGTTCTTCGGGCGGCCCAATCCTGCGCGGTCCGCGTCGCCCGAGGAGATACTCTCCCGGAGCAACATCCGAGCGACGTCCTCGGCGGTCGAGCCTCCGATCTGGGTCGCCGCCCCGGTCTCAAGCCGTACCACACCGCCCTTCAGCACGTCGTAGCGCGCGGTGTAAATCCTCTCGCCCCGATCCAAGGTCACCTGCCCGCTTCGGAGCACCTCGTCTCGCGCCATCGTCTCCTCTCCCCCGGTTCAGACAATCGATCACTGCCCCCACCACGAGGCGGCTCTGGTGGGCGCTGAGCAGGCCCTTGAGCTGGCCGAGCCAGACCAGGAAGGGATCAGCCGCCTTTGCCATCACTCCTCCTGGGCCGTCCGGTCGCGCGCCTGCCGCTTCCTCCATGAATCCTCAGGCTCGACGCCAAGGTCGAACCAAGCCGGCTTCATCACTTCCGAGTTTGAGACGAAGTGTTCGGAGCAGTAGACTCGGGTGAGCCCGTTAAGCTTGTCGACCGCCTTCTCAGGTGCGTGAAAGTGGCCGACGAGGCCCTTGCGATTGAGGAAGACTACCTGCCGCGGCGAGACCGGAAACGTGATCTCAACGGTCGGGGACCCGAGGCCCACCCCCTGATAGATCGGCGGCAGCTTGTACGCCTCGGGATCGAACCAAACGCATGGGTTGTCGGACGTGATAAAGCCAGGTTCCGCGGTGCAATTTAGAATGGCGCAGTCCATCCCCGCCAACAGCGGCGTCGCGGCCTCGACCTGGGGGCCCAGCATGGTCTGCATCGGCTGCTCGGCTAGCTTCTTCACGTCCTGGTATCCGAAGCTGGGTCCCGACCCTCGCCCCAAAGTGCTCGCGGACCGTCTTTGCTCGGGGGTCGCATTTTCCGCCCACTCGTTGATGGCGTCCATCTTCTCGAGCACCTCGGCCCACTGGGCCCCGAGGTGGTCCCGTTGAGCTGGTGTCCTCGCATAGGCTGCAGCCATGAAGGCACAGAGCAGAACGTGCTCCCGGGGCGTCAGGGGCCGCCGCAGGGCGAGTTTCGAATCGCGTATCGTAACGAACTCGCCCTCCAAGCCGGAAAGCCCGCGCTCCAGGACCAAATCGCGACCGCCATCCGCCTGACGAATCGTGTACAGGTCGGTCTGATAGAAGATGTTCTCGGGCGCCTTGCGTCTCGGGGCCGCGCCGTCCTTGTTGAAGCGCCAGACATACGGCTCCTGCTTGGCCGGTGTCTTCGGGTCGCACCATGCCTTCAGGTAGCACTGTGGGACGAAGTGCTGCTTCTTGTGTCTAGCTATCGCTGCACCCTCTGTGCCCGCGCCTGTGCCCGCGAGCACCTGAAAAGTGCCTCACGCTACCCTACGCGAGCCCACGAGGCAAAGAAAAACCCCTCGGCAAGTTAGCGACTTACCGGGGGGCGTGGAAAGCGGCAGGAGCATGTGAGGCCGGTGCTCTGCCAACTGAGCTAATCGTCCGTGGCCGGGATTCTAACTAGTTGCGTCCTTCCTGTCCATCGGAAACACCCACTATGCTAGCGGATTGTGCTACGGCCAGCTTTGCCGCGCCCTCGCGAAAGCGCTCAGGCGTCTCCTTCAGACCAGCATTTCTGTCACCGGTCCCGCGGCTTCGATCGCGTCCGATCAGGAATAGCACAGGCGTGGCGTAGGAATGGCTCCCGCACTGTGTCATCGAGCATTCCGTCCGTCACCACAATGGGGTACTGTGCCTGACGAATTCCCGCCTCGCCCGGACCCCTTGGACCCAAGGTCTCGACCGTCAACTCGGTCGACGAGCACGACACCATCGGGATCGAGGGCAGGCCCTAACGGTAGGGATCGATCCTCTCCGTTACTTGTCGGGAGGAGGAGTCTCGACACCAAGGTCCCGAGGACTTGGAGACCACGCGTGAGTTGTATGCGCGCCAGTCATCATCGCTTCCGGGGACGCGAAATGGAAGGTCGCTTGCGGTAAGATACCCGCCCATGATTGAAGATCCAGCCGCGGACCTCGTACGCTGGGTGAAGGAGGGCGAGCACCTGTTCCGGCTCACCCTGGAGAGCCTGCAGGGCGCGGCCGCACTCGGATCGAAGGTCGAGGCGCTGTCCGAGGAGACTCGCCGGCTGCGGGCGGACAACGAGACCCTCAGGCGCGAGCTCGACCTCCTCCGGGCAGAGCGGCTCGAGGTCGCGGATACCTTCAAGGTCTTTGCCGAGCACGTCACCCGCCTGGCAACGCTCGCGCTGCACCGCTTGGGCAACCCCGGCCTGCTCACCGACGAGGCGGCGCGCGCCCCCCAGACCCCGCACGGGTCCTAGGGCGCCCCGGCCGGGCTCACCCGAGCGCCGCTTCTGCCCTCACGTCCTCGGAGGCCGCGCCGAAGCGTACCGTGGTGTAGCCGAGGGCATAGGAGATCCCGCGCGGCTGCCGGCGCTCCACCTGGCGCCGTTCGTCACTCGCCCGACGCTCGGAGCCTCGGCGCTCCCGCTCGCGCCGGTCCATGATCACCTTCACCCCGCGCACGCCCAGGAAGGCCCGATCCAGGTAGTCGTGCAGGCCGTCCTCGCCTCGCCGGACCACGACCAGATAGGTGACGTCCGGGAAGGAGTGCGAAGGCAGCCCGGCCAGGATGTACTGGAGGTGGCGGCGGCAGACCCCGTGCGTCTCGCTATCGTCGTCGAACGGCTCGCGCTCCCCGAGAAAGGAGGGTCCGCCGTCTCGCTGACACCAGGCGCAGAGGGCTCTCAAGGTCGGGCGATGATAGCACGACCCGCCGTGCGCCCCCGTCGCGTTGCGTCGCCCCGGAGGCCGGGTGTAGAGTCGAATCGCGCGCCTTTTGCCTCTCTCGTGCGCGCCTGGAGGTGACGATGACTCGCATCGGGAAGCTCGCCGCCGTGCTCGTGGCCCTGCTCGCGTCCACCGCCTTCGCACAGACCCCGGCCACGTCGCCGGGCACCGTCACCGGCACGGTGCAGAACGGCTCCAACGTGAGCATCGAGTACACCCTGAAGGACGAGGGCGGCCAGGTGCTCGACACCAACAAGGGCAAGAACCCGCTCACCTTCACCCAGGGCCAGCAGCAGATCATTCCCGGTCTCGAGCGGGAGCTGGTGGGCATGCACGCGGGCGACGAGAAGAAGGTCGTGGTCAAGCCCGAGGACGCCTACGGCCCGGTCGTGCCCAACGCGCAGACCGAGGTGCCCAAGGACTCGGTGCCCAAGGAAGGGCTCAAGGTCGGCACCCCCCTGATGGCCCGCAGCGGGTCCGGGGAGACCCGGCCGGTGGTGGTGAAGGAGATCAAGGAGAACACGGTGGTGCTCGACCTGAACCACCCGCTCGCAGGCAAGACCCTGTTCTTCGACGTCAAGGTCCTCGGCGTCGAATCGGCTCCCCCGGGGGTCCCCGCCGCGCCCGCCGCCAAGCCGACCAAGTAGCTCGCCCAGACCCGGGCCCGTGGGCCCCGGCGGGTCCGGTCGACGTTCGACTACTCCCGCCGGTGGGCTCGCGGGTCGGGCGTCAGAGCCGTTCCAGGGTGGCCATGAAGTCGGGGGTGAGCGCGCCGGTGTAGACTTCCTCGACCGCGCCCTTGAGCCGGATCGACCAGTCGGGGCGCACGTCGATCGACAGCTCGCCTCCCGGCATCCGCACCGTGACGAGCCCGTGATCGCAGAGGCCGTTGCGGACCGCGGCGCACGCGACCGCGCTCGAGGACGAGCCGGAGGCCAGCGTCCACCCGGCCCCGCGCTCCCAGATGAGGATGTCGACCATGGAGCGCGACGCCACCCGCGCCCACTGCACGTTGATGCGGTTCGGGAACGAGGGATGGTGCTCGACCTTGGGCCCGAGACGCCGCACCAGCGCCTCGTCGAGCCGGTCGGTGAAGATCACGCAGTGCGGATTCCCGACCGACACCGCGGTGATCAGCAGGGTCTCCCCGTCCACCTGCAGAGGCACCTTCACCACCTCCCGCGCGGGCCCGTTCATCGGGATCTCCGGCGCGACGAAGGTGCAGCGGCCCATCTCCACCGTGACCAGGTTCATGCGGCCATCGACCACGTGGCAGGTGCACTCGACCCGCCCGCCCTTGGTGGCCACCGTGAAGGTGGGCCTCTTGGCGTGCGCGTGGTCGTGGAGGTACTTGGCGAAGATGCGGAGCCCGTTGCCCGACTTCTCGGCCTCGCTGCCGTCCGGGTTCAGGATGCGTAGCCCGAAGTCGGCTCCGTCCCACGGCGGGGTCAGCAGCAGGATGCCGTCCGAGCCCACGCCCCAGTTGCGGTCGCAGATGCGCGTGATCTGCGGCGCGGTGAGCGCGGCCGGGAGATCGGTCGCGTTGATCACGATGTAGTCGTTGCCGAGCCCGTGGCCCTTCGCGAAGGGGATCATGCGGGTGATGATACCGTCCGCGGCGCCGCGAGCCAATCACGCACGCGCGCGGGTAGCCCGCGGACGTCGCACGGCAGCCGGTGGCGCCACTTCCGAGCGAACCGGGCGAGCGCGGCCCGGCGCTGGGCCAGGTCCTCCGGCGCGGCCACCGGCGCGCCCTCTCCGGTGCGCGTGCCTCCGCCCCGGTGGAGGAACGGTGCGTCCACCACCGCGCAGCGCCAGCCCGCCTCGCGCACCGCGAAGGAGAGATCCCGGTCGTAGCCGTGGAAGAAGCCGTATCCCTCGTCGAACCCGCCCACCGCGTCCAGGATCGCGCGCGGCAGGAAGAGGCATACCCCGTCCACCGCCGCGACCTCCGTCACCGGCCGGCGCAGCGTCGCCTGCCCCTCGAGCGCGTGGACGATGGTGCGCCCGGCGTAGCGCCCGTCGCGGCGCAGCCGCCGCACCCCGTAGAGGCCGGCGAGGCCCACGCGCCCGGGCCCGTCCACCGCCGCCTCCAGGCGCTCGAGCCAGCGCGGCTCACGCATCACGGTGTCGTTGTGCAGGAAGCAGAGACGATCCCCGCCGGCCAGCCCGGCTCCCTGGTTGAGCGCGCGGATGAGCCCGACGTTGTCGGCGTTGCGGTGATAGCGCAGCGGCGTCCCCGCGGCCCCCTCGCGGAAGAACGCCTCGGTGCCGTCGGAGGAGGCGTTGTCGACCACGCAGAGCTCGAAGGGACGGGTGGTCGACCGCAAGCTCTCGAGGCAGGCGCGGGTGAGGGCGAGCTGGTTGTAGACGACCAGGACGATGCTGGTGGGCCCCGCGCTCGTGACCATCCGGCTACCGGGCGGCCCCCGCCGCGGCGATGGCCGCGGCCCGCCGGCTACCGCTCGGCGAGCGGGACGTACTTGAGGTCGATCGCTCCCGTGTAGTCGGAGCGGGGCCGGATCAGCCGGTTGTTGCCGTGCTGCTCGAGCACGTGCGCGGTCCAGCCCGCGACCCGGCTCATCGCGAAGATCGGCGTGAACTGGTCGGTCGAGATGCCCATCGCGGCGTAGGCCGCGCCCGAGTAGAGATCGACGTTGGGGAAGATGTGCTTCTCGGCCCCCATCACCCGCACCACCGTGTCGAGGATCTGCACCTTGCTGGTGTCGCCCACCTGCTGGCCCAGCTCGAGCGCCAGGCGCTTCAGGTGCTTCGCCCGCGGGTCCTCCACCCGGTACACACGGTGGCCGAACCCCATGATGCGGGCCTTGTCGATGAGCGCCTTGTGGATCCACGCGTCGGCCTTGGCCGGGTCCTTGATCTTCTCCACCATCAGCATGACCTGCTCGTTGGCGCCGCCGTGGAGCGGGCCCTTGAGTGCGCTGATGCCGGCCACGACCGCGGAGTGCACGTCGGACAGGGTGGCCGCGGTGACGCGCGCCGCGAAGGTGGAGGCGTTGAACTCGTGGTCGGCGTGGAGGATCAGCGCGATGTCGAAGGTCTTGGTGGCGAGCGGCGTCGGCTTCTTGCCGCTCATCATGTACAGGAAGTTGCCGGCCAGGTTGAGCCGCGGGTTCGGGGCCACCGGGGCCTTGCCGCGCCGGATCCGCTCCCAGGCCGCCACCAGGGTGGGCAGCTGGGCGGTCAGGCGCAGCGACTTTCGCAGCGTGGCCTCGCGGCTGTTGTCGGCCGCGTCCGGATCGAAGGCGGAGAGCGCGGACACGCCGGTCCGGATCACCTCCATCGGGGTCGTCTTCTTGGGGAGGGCCTTGAGAATCGCGATCAGCTTCGGGGAGAGCTTCCGGTTCGCGGTGGAGGCGAGAGCCTTCAGGTGCGCGTCCAGCTCCTTGCGCGACGGCAGCCGGCCCTGCCAGAGGAGGAAGGTCACTTCCTCGAAGGTCGAGTGCGCCACCAGATCGTCGACGTCGTAGCCCCGATAGATGAGGCGGCCCTTGCGGCCGTCGATGAAACAGATCTCAGACGGGGAGACGATGACGTCCTCGAGACCGGCCTTCAGGGGATTGACCGCGGCGTCCGTCATGGTCTTCCGGCTCTCCTTGGTGGCGGATGGAAACGACTCCTTCTACCATACGCCCCCCGTGACTTCAAGGCAGCCCTCCCCTACACTGCTGTTCGTGCGCGAGCCCGCTCCCGACGTGGTCGATTTCTACGACCGCCACCCGATCAACGAGACGCAAGTGCTCGCATCCGCCCGCGACGGCACCACCGGCCTGCGCGCGCTCGGTCCGGAGGATCTCTGGCGCTGGGACCAGGATCACTACGGTGGCCTCGCGGCGGTGGAGACGCTCGCGCAGCGTGCCGCGATCGGCCCCGGGATGGCGGTGCTCGACGTCTGCGCCGGCCTCGGCGGCCCGGCGCGCTTCCTCGCCTACCGCTTCGGGGCCCGGGTGACCGGCGTCGACCTCACCCACTCGCGCTGCGCCTCCGGGGCGCGCCTCACCGCGCTGGTCCGGCTCGGCCCCCTGGTCCGGCACGTGCGCGGCGATGCCCAGGTCCTGCCCTTCCACTCACGCGCCTTCGACGCCGCGGTCAGCCAGGAGGGCCTGCTGCACGTGCCGGACAAGGCGGCGGTGCTCGCGGAGTGCGCGCGCGTGCTGAAGCCCGGGGCGCGGCTCGCCTTCAGCGACTGGATCGCGCGCCCGAGCCTCGCGGACAACGAGCGCCGGCGTCTCTTCGAGTGGATGGCCGCGGTGAGCCTGCAGAGCATCGACGGCTACCGCGGCCTGCTGGCCCGCGCCGGCTTCGACGGCACCGTGGCCGAGGACCTCTCCGGTGAGTGGATCGCAATTTTGCAACAGCGCCTGCGGATGTACCGCGGCCTGCGGGAGCAGACGGTGGCCCGGCTCGGCCAGGCGCGCTACGACGAGTACAACCAGCTCTACGGCTTCTTCGTGGCGCTCGTGGAGGCGGGCAAGCTCGGCGGCGCGCGCCTCAGCGCAGCAGCCGGTCGAGCGCCTTCCTGAGGTCCTTCGGCTCCTTGAGCCGCACGTCGGTGGGCACGATGGAGAGCGCGCCCGGGCTGCCCGCCACCCGCGCCTTCAGCCGGTTCGTGCCCTGGCTCACCGTGACGTCCATCGCGGTGCGGCCGTCCACCAGGCCGTAGGTGCCGGCCCCCGTCACCCGCACGTCGCGCGCCACGTAGACCAGGTCGTCCGTGCGCACCACCCCGTTGGTGATCGTGTAGGTGGCGGTGATCGAGTCGAAGCTGAGCGGCGTATTCTTGGATCCTCCGCGGCCGCCCGGGGTGAGGGTGGCGGCCACCAGGTCGGTCAGGGCCAGGGCCTGGCCCACCGCGTTCAGCAGGTCGGGGCCGACCACGCGCCCGGCCCCGATCGAAAGCCGGCCGGATCCGGCGAGGGTCGGCAGTGCCTCCGGCAGCCGCAGGCTCAGCTCGCCGGTGAGGTCGAGCGGTCCCGTCACCGCATTCCGCTGGCAGGGGCCCAGCGCCACCAGCAGGCGGAAGGTGACCGTCCCCTTCGCCACCTTCGTCTGCACCTGCTGGCTCTCGAGCTGCGGCGGCGCGTAGAGCAGCGGCACCCGCACCTCGTCGAGGATGAGCGTCCGCGGCTTCGGGTCCGGGCAGTGCGGCTGCGCCTCCGTCACCGTGAGGCGCTCGAAGGTGACGGCGCCGGTGGCGGTCAGTCGCGCCGTCGTCCCCGAGACCTGGACGCGCCCCTTGACCGGTCCCGACACCGCCGGCGCCGGCACGAGAGTGCCCATCACCCCACGCACGTCGCGGCCCTCCACGTCCACCGTCGCCTTGACCTGCGCGTCGCCGACCGCCCGGCCGGGCCCGAGGCTCACGCTGCCTTCCGCGATGGTCAGCTTGACGTCGCCCGGGCCGCGCGCGTTGCCGGTCACGCGCAGGGGCTCCCCCACCGCCCCCTGGGTGACCGTGACGTTGATGCGATCGAGCGCGAGCGCGCCGGTCTTCTTGCCGGGCCCCTCGATCTTCTCGTACTCGACCGCGCCGTTGGTGATGCGCACCCGGGAGAGCAGCACCGCCCCCGCTCCCGCGGGCCCGGGTCGCCCCCCGCCCACCCGAGGCGGCGCGCTCGTGCCGGCCGGACCGGAGGGGCCGAGCGTGGCCACGTTGAGCCGGCCGGTCGCGTCCTCGATCACGTGGATCCTGGGCTCGTCGAGCCTGAGATCGGCCAGCTCCACCCGCCCCTGCAGCAGCGGCCGGAGCCGGATGCGCATGCGACCTTCGTTGACCGTCACGAAGGGGCCCGGGCCGAAGGCCGGGTCTTCCGCGACTTGCAGCTGGCGGAGCCGTACCCTCGGGAGCGGCAGGGCGGCGATCGAGAGCCCGCCGAACTTCACCGGCCGCCCCAGGGCGTGGCTCGCCTGCTGCTGCACGTAGGCCTGCATGGCCGGGCTGTCGAGCAGCAGGGGCACCGCGAGCAGCGCCCCCACCAGCAGCACCCCGAGGGCGATCAGGCTGATCAGCAGCCACTTGATCATGGCGGGAGCGTCATCCGATCAGCGCACGGGGCGACGGCCGGCTGCCCGCCCCGTGCGCCGATCGTGGGTCATGGAATCAGGAGGATCTTGCCGGTGGTCTTGCGTCCCTCGAGCTGGCGGTGCGCCTCCGCGGCCTGCTCGAGCGGGAACTGGTGCTCGACCCGCAGCTTGACCTTGCCGTCGCGGATCCAGCCGAGCAGCTCGGTGGAGCGCGTCACCAGCTCGTCGCGGGTGGCGATGTGATGGTTCAGGCTCGGCCGCGTCACGAAGAGCGAGCCGCCCGCGTTCAGCCGCTGGAGATCGAGCGGCCCCACCGGCCCGCTCGCCGCCCCGAAGAGTGCCATGAGCCCGCGGGGCCGCAGGCAGTTGAGGCCCTTGTCGAAGGTGCTGGCGCCCACGCCGTCGTAGACCACGTCGACCCCACGCCCGCCGGTGATCCGCTTGACCTCGGGCTCGAAGTCCTGCTTCGTGTAGAGGATCACGTGGTCGGCTCCCGCCGCCTTCGCGAGCGCCGCCTTCTCCTCGGTGGAGACGGTGCCGATCACGGAGGCCCCGCGCATCTTGGCCATCTGGCAGAGCAGCAGGCCCATCCCGCCCGCCGCCGCCTGGACCAGCGCGGTCTCGCCCTTCTTGAGCGGCCAGGTCGAGGTGACGAGGTAGTGCGCGGTGAGGCCCTGGAGCATCGCGGCCGCGCCGTCCTTGAAGGTGAGCTGGGCCGGCAGCGCCACCAGGCGGTCGGTCGCCACCGAGAGGGTCTGGGCGTAGGAGCCGATGACGCCGGTCCACGCGACCCGGTCCCCGACCTTCACGTCCGAGACGCCAGGACCCACCGCGGTCACGGTGCCTGCGCCCTCCATGCCCGGCGTCAGCGGCAGCGGAGCCTTGTAGGCGCCGGTGCGGAAGTAGACGTCGATGTAGTTCACCCCGCAGGCCTCGAGCTTGACCTGGGCCTGGCCGGCGCCCGGCGCGGGAGCCGCGACGTCTTCCAGCTTCATGCTCTCCGGACCGCCCGGAGCGTGGACGCGAATCGCCTTCATGGTGGGTCCTCCTCAGACCTTGAGCAGGGTGCGGATCTGTCCGACCACGTTCATCTTCGCCTCGATCATCCGACCGACCTCGTTCATCTCCTCGTCGAACACCGCGAACACCGGGATCGCGCGGAACTGGCCGCGCTTGAGGTACTGGTCCATCACGTCCGGGTTGGCGTCCCGCAGGAACACGCGCATCTCGACGTGGGGGAGCCCGTCCACCAGCCGGGCCAGCACCGGGATGGTGCGGAGCGAGTCCGGGCACCAGTCCTCGGTGATCACCAGGATCCGGATCTTCCGCCCGAGCGCGTCGAGGGCTTCACGGTCCTCGGGGGGGACCTCCGCCTCGGCCAGGAGCCGGCTGAAGGTCTCGCGGTTGGTGCGCATCTGGGCCACGTACTCCGGCAGGGTCATGCCCTGGGCGAAGCGCTCCGCGGTGACCATCAGCGCATGCTCGCGAGGTCGACGGTGAACTTCGCGACCTGCCGCTCTTCCACGTCGCGCACCAGGAGCGTCACCGTCGACTTCGGATCGACGCCCTCCGCCGAGAACACGTAGAGACACCGGGCGGTGTACTGGCCGTCGTCGCCCCGCAGCGCGGTGCGCTCGTTCTGGGTGAACGAGGCCTTGATCTCCTGCTGGCGGGCGACCAGGGTCGGCGCGTAGTGGCGCGCGAAGTCCACGCGCGGGCCCCGCAGCGTCGCCCAGAGCACCAGCTTGCCCTCCTGATCCTTCAGCGCGGTCTCCACGTCACGCGGCTTGAGCTCCCGATCCTGGAAGGCCGAGTTACGCGCGACCAGGGCCAGCCGGTGGAACGGGGTCATCACGGTGAGGAGCTGGCCCGCGCCCGCGTCGACCCGCCATTCCCGGCCCCAGTTCTCGTCGGTGATGCTGCGTCGTCCGGCCCGCACGGCCTCGTCACGATCGCGGGGCGTGAGGGTGAACAGCAGCGCGTCGAGAGGAGGAACCCACGTGAGCGACAGGGCGGCGACCAGCATCGAGCACCACCACCGGCATGAGCGAGCCCGCCCCATGTGGTGCGCATTGTAGCACAGCGCTTGCAGGCCTCCGGAGCCGAGGGTATCGTGGGCCATGCGCTGGCTCGGGCTCGCGCTCGCGGTGCTCCTCGGCGGCTGCGCCTCCGCGTTCCCCGGCGAGGTGATGCGCACGGTGGACACCCGGATTTCCGCCGACGACCTGCGCCGCGATCCGGCCGCCTACAAGGGCGCGCGCGTGATCGTGGGTGGGGACATCCTGTCGACCCAGCCCAAGCCCGGCGAGACCGAGATCGAGCTGCTCGCCCGCCGGCTCCGCGACGACGACTCGCCGGAGCGGAGCGATCGCTCCCCCGGGCGGCTCTTGCTCCGCTCGGCCGACTTTCTGGACCCGGCGGTGTACGCGGCCGGCCGGCGGATCAGTGTGATCGGGACCGTGAGCGGCGTGGAGGAGCGCAAGGTGGGCGAGCTGCCGTACCGGTACCCGGTGATCGCGGTGGAGCGGATCCGCCTCTGGCCGCAGGAGGTCGCGGAGTACGGCCCGTACTATCCCTACTATCCCTGGGGCGCCTGGCCGTACGGGCCCTACTATGATCCTTACTACTTCGGCCTGCGCTCCCGCTTTGGGCCGTACGGCTGGTGGTGATGAGCGGGGCGGGGTCGCCCGGCTACTTGCCCACCATCACCGAGCTGAAGGTCGCCGGATCGAGGTACTTCGCGGCGACCCTCTGCGCCTCCGCGGCAGTGACGCGCGCGATGCTCGCCTGGTAGCGCTCCGGATAGTCGAGCCCGAGCCCGAACTCCTCTACCGCCCCCAGGAAGCGGGCGAGCTTGCCGGAGGTGTCGAGGCGCAGCGGGAAGCTGCCGATCAGGTACGACTTCGCCAGCTCCAGCTCCGCCGGGGCCATCGGCTCCCGGCCCATGCGCGCCATCTCCTCCCGCACCAGCCGCACCGCTTCCGCCACCGCGTCGGTCCGGGTCTGGAGCGAGACGAGGTACGACGCCCCGTAGCGGCCCGGCTGCGCGCCCGCGTAGACCGAGTAGGCGAGGCCCTTCTCCTCACGCACGCGCGTGTAGAGCCGCGAGGCGGAGCCGCCGCCCAGCGCGTAGGTCGCCACCGCGAGCGGGAAGTAGTCGGGGTCGTCCTGGCGGATGGATGGCCGCCCGAGGAACACGGTGGTCTGGCTCAGGTCGCGGGTGATCTGCCGGCTGCTCGCGGCGACCGTCGCGGTCGGCGCGGGGACCGGGGGCAGCGGGGCGGCCGGCGCGGTCCAGCCCGCGAGGCGCTGCAGGAGTGCCCGCCGGATCTCCGCCTCGGTCACGTCGCCGACCACCACGATGTTCGCCCCGTCGGGCCGGTAGTGCAGCCGGTGGAAGGCCACGACCTGCTCGCGGGTCAGCTTGCCCACCGACTCCACGGTGCCGTCCACGGGCTGACCGTAGGGATGGCCCGGAAAGATCAGCGGGCCGAGCACCCGCCCGGCCACCGTCTCCGGGCTCTGCTCGGACCGGCGCAGGGAGGCCTGGATGTCGGCGATCTTGCGGGTCAGCTCGTCGGCCGGGAACGTGGGCTGCCGCAGCACCTCCGCCAGCAGGTCGAGCCCGAGGGTCAGGTCCTTCTTGAGCACCGAGAGCGTGATGGTGGCGCTGTCGCGCCCGGCGTCGGCCTCGAGGCTGCCGCCCACGAACTCGATGGCCTGATCCAGCGCGGGCCCGGAGCGCCGCGCGGTGCCGCGCGTGAGCATGTCGGCGGTCAGGTTGGCGAGGCCGAGCCCGTCCGCGGGATCACGCACCGCGCCGGCCGGCACCGACACCCGCACCACCACGATCGGGATCGCGGGCCGCTCCGCCACGAGCAGAACCGCTCCGTTGGGGAGGACCTCGCGCCGAGCCAGCGGGGCCGCCGCCTGAGCGGGCGTCGCCACCATCGGGGCGAGCACGACGTCGAGGGCGAGGGCGGCCGCGAGCGCCCAGACGCTCCGGGGGCACCTCATCGGGCGGCCGCCGCGGCGGGCTCGGCCGGCAGCAGGATCGAGATGTTCTTCCGGTCGACCAGGAAATAGCGCCGGGCGACCTGCTGCAGATCGGCCGCGGTCACGTTGCGGATCCGCGGCAGGTAGTCGTCCAGCAGGCGCCACGAGCCCAGCATCTCGAAGCGGCCCAGGATCGAGGCGCGCGAGAAGACCGAGTCCTGCTGCCACACGAACGAGGCCTCGATCTGGTTCCGCGCCCGCTCCAGCTCCTCGGCCGGGACCGGCTCCTTCTTGAGCTGCTCCACCTCGCCGAGAAGCGCCTGCTCCACCGCCTCCGGGGTCTGGCCCGGCAGGAGCGTCGCGTAGAACCAGAAGAGCGTCGGGTCGAGCGAGGAGTACGAGTACTCGCCGCCCGCCCCCAGCGCCATGCGCTTGTCGTAGACCAGGTGCCGGTAGAGGCGCGAGGCCCGCCCTTCCGAGAGGATCGTCGACAGCACCTCGAGCGCGGGCGCGTCGTCCGACCGGAAGTTCGGCACGTGCCAGGCGATGTTCACCACCGGCAGCTGCGCGGCCTCCTTGCGCACGATCACCCGCCGCTCGTCGCTCTGGGGCGGCTCGAGTGCGGTCACCGGGGCGGGATCCGCGCCCCGCGGGATCGGGCCGAAGTGCCGGCGCACGAGCGCGAGCGCGTCGGGCGCCTTCACGTCGCCCGCGATCACCAGGATCGCGTTGTTCGGCTGGTAGTAGGTGTCGTAGAAGGCGCGCAACTCCGCCGGGTTGATCCGCGCGATGTCCGACATCCACCCGATGATCGGCCAGCGGTAGGGATGCGCCAGGAACGCCATCGAGCTCATCGCCTCGTAGACCACGCCCTCCGGATCGTCGTCGATCCGCGTCCGGCGCTCCTCCATGACGACCTTGCGCTCCGAGTCGATCTCGGCCGGGGCGAGCAGCAGGTTCCGCATGCGATCGGCCTCGATGGTGAGCACCAGGTCGAGGCGGTCGGCCGCGATGTTCACGTGGTAGCCGGTCATGTCCTTGGTGGTGAACGCGTTGTCGCGCCCGCCGTTCAGCTCGATCAGCCGCGAGATCTCCCCGCGCCCGCGCGTGGGCGTGCCCTTGAACATCATGTGCTCGAGGAAGTGGGCGAGCCCGGTGGCCCCCGGCAGCTCGTTGCGCGAGCCCACCCGGTAGAAGACCTGGACCGCGACGATTGGATTGCGCGGGTCCTCCTGGATCAGCACCCGGAGCCCGTTGTCGAGGGTGGCCTCGGTGACCGCGAGGCGCGCGGGGCCCGTGGTCGCGGGCTGAGCGGCCGTATGGGCGGTGAGCCCCAGGCAGACGACGAGAGTCCAGAGCGAGAGCACGTGTGATCGCGGCATGCCGACCATGGTAACACCCCGCGCCCGGACCCCCCGGACAACGGGCCGTGTGCTACCGACCGGCCAGCCGTCGGGCCTGCGTGAACACCGCGCGCAGCATGGGGCGGGTCAGTTTGCCGGTGAACGTGTTCTGCTGGCTCGGGTGGAAGCTCCCGAGCAGGGTGACGCCGTCCCCCGGCATCAGGGCCCGGGCGCCGTGGCCGAAGCGCGGCAGCGGCCGCGGCAGCCCGAGCCCGAGCTCGCGTCGCGTGCGGAGATAAGCGTCCCAGCCGATCTTGCCGAGCGCGACCACCACCTGCACCCGGGAGAGGAGCCGGAGCTCCTCGAGGAGGAACGGTCGGCAGTGCGCGGTCTCGGCCGGCCGCGGCTTGTTCGCGGGTGGCGCGCACCGGATCGTGGCCGTGATGTAGGCGCCGTCGAGCCGGAGCCCGTCCCCCGCGTGAGTCGACGTGGGCTGGCTCGCGAAGCCCGCCTCGTAGAGAGCCTGGAAGAGCCAGTCGCCGCTCCGGTCGCCGGTGAACATGCGCCCGGTCCGGTTGCCGCCGTGGGCCGCGGGCGCCAGGCCCATCAAGAGCACCCGCGCGCGCGGATCGCCGAATCCCGGGAGCGGGCGCGCCCAGTACACCTGCCCGCGGTAGCGCGGCGGCGGGACCGCGGCCACCGCCTCCCGGTGGGCCACCAGCCGCGGGCAGAGCCGGCAGCGGGTGATCCGCTCGGCGAGCGAGACGAGATCCCGGCGTGAGGAGTCCGTCTTCATGGGAGCCCGACCCGGATGCTAAGCTCTCCGGCATGACGAGTCGAGTCCCCGCCCTGATCGTGCACGGCGGCGCGGGCGCCGATCCGGGCGGCCGCGACGAGCTGCGCGCGGGCATGCGCGAGGCGATGCGGGCCGGCTGGCGCGCGCTCGAATCCGGCGGCAGCGCGCTCGACGCGGTCGAGGCCGCGGTCCGGAGCCTCGAGGACCACCCGCGCTTCAACGCCGGGCGCGGGTCCGTCCTCACCAGCGAGGGCACCGTCGAGACCGACGCCTCCATCATGGAGGGCGACCGGCTGCGTAACGGAGCGGTGGCCTCGGTCAGCGGAGTGCGCAATCCGATCACGCTGGCCCGGCGCATCCTCGAGGACGGCCACCACAGCCTCTTCGTGGGGCCGGGCGCGGCCGCCCGGGCCCGCGCGCTCGGCGTCCCTCTGTGCGATCCGGAGGAGCTGATCACCGAGCATCAGCGGCGCCGCCTCGCCTCGGTGCAGGCCGGGACGGTCGGCGCGGTGGCGCTCGACCGCTCCGGCACTCTCGCGGCTGCCACCTCCACCGGCGGCACCGCGGGCAAGCTGCCCGGGCGCGTGGGCGACTCGGCCCTCATCGGCTGCGGCACCTACGCGGAGAGCACGCTCGGCGGGGTCTCCTGCACCGGCGACGGCGAGGCCATCATCCGGGTCGCGCTCGCCCGTCGCACGCTCGAGATCCTGAAATCGGTGGGCGATCCGACCCACGCCGCCGAGGTGGCTCAGAGCGTGCTGGTGGAAGAGGGGCGCGGCCAGGGCGGGCTCATCGTGATGGATTGGCGCGGCCGGATGGGCTGGGCGCGATCGACCGTGCTGATGCCGGTGGGCCTGATGTCCCCCGGCCGGGCCGAGCCCGAGCTGCCGTTCTGATCAGGAGCGCGACTGCGTGAACCGGGCGGTCACCTCGGCGCCCGGCCCCGCGAGCCACTCCTTCACGGTGCGGTAGCCGTAGCGCAGGGCGGCCCGGCTCGCCTCGAAGCCCATCGACGGCCCCACCAGCGGCGAGGGCCTGGGCTCGGGCTGGACCACCAGGATCTGCACGTCGGGATGCATCAGCTTGATCTCCCGCAGCCCGACGTTGAAGAGGTTGAGGCTCGCGATGTGGGTCGTCTGCTCCATGATCGCGTAGAGGCCGCCATTGCGGATCTCCATGTCGCCCCCGTTGAGGCACTGGGGTACCGCCGGGTTGAGCGCGACCAGTACCGTGGCCCCCGCATCCACCGCGAGGTCGGCGTGGCCGGTGTAGCCCACGTCGCCGTCGACGTAGTCGCGCCCGCGGATGCGGTACGGCTCGAAGAAGCCGGGAATGGCCGAGGACGCCGCGATCGCCTGCGAGATCGGCACGTCCATGACGTCCCCGCTCCCGAACACCACGCGCTCGGCCTGGTCCAGCGCGATCGCCGCGATGAGCAGTGGCCGCGGCGTGCGCGCGAAGTCGTTCGAGAGCCCCTTGGCGATCAGCGCCTCGCGCACGTACGCTTCCAGCGGCGCCAGCGAGAAGAAGCCGGGCGGCATGTCGCCGCCGCTACGGGCGAGCAGGTCGGGCCACTCGAGCCGGAAGTCGGTCACCGCCCGCTTGCCGATGGCCCACACGAACTGGGCGAGGTTGCGGGCCGCTCCCGAGAACGAGCCCTTGTGGTACACCGCGCCTTTATGGAAGTTGAGCGGGTCATCCCGCTCCTCGTCGAGGATCGCGTAGAGCTCGGCCGGGCGTACCCCGTTGGCCATGAGAGCGCCCACCACCGAGCCCGCGCTGGACCCCACGTAGAGATCGAAGTCGTTGGCGCGGAAGCCGGGCAGCTCGTCGAGAGCGGCGAGCGCGCCCACCTCGTACATCCCGCCGATGACCCCGCCCCCGGCCAGCACCATGGCCCGACGCTCGGGCGCGCGGCTCCACCCGAGGCGCTCCAGCCAGCCGCGCATTCCGCTCGGGGGCGTCACCGGTACGCGTCGATCATGCGCCGGTGAACTTCGCGGGCCGCTTCTCGAGGAAGGCGCGCACCCCCTCGGCGTGGTCGTCGGTGGTGATGGCCTGGGCCTGCGCGTAGGCCTCGAACCCGAGGGAGGTGGCGAGGTCCACCGTGACCGAGCGGTTGAGGAGCGCCTTGGCGAGCCCGAGCGCGCCGGGCGGCCCCGCCGCGATGCGGGCCGCGAGCGCGCGCGTGACCGGCTCCAGCTCGGCGGCGGGCACGACGCGGTTCACGAGGCCGATGCGCAGCGCCTCCGCCGCGTCGATGATGTCGGCCGAGAAGACCAGCTCCTTGGCCTTGGCGAGGCCTACCAGCCGCGGCAGGAGCCAGGTGCCGCCGCCGTCCGGGACGAGGCCGATCTTGGCGAACACCTCGCCGAAGCGGGCCCGATCGGACGCGATCAGGATGTCGCAGCCGAGCGCGATGTTGCAGCCCGCGCCCACCGCGAACCCGTCCACCATCGCGATCGTGGGCTTCGGGAACTCGAAGAGGCGGATCACGAAGCGGTTGAGCGATTCGACCCGCGCGCGGCCCTCGGCCGGGGTGTGGCGCTTGACCGCCATGGTCTTCACGTCGCCGCCCGCCGAGAAGTGGCCGCCCGCGCCGGTCAGGATGACCACCCGGGTGGCCGCGTCCGCCTCCAGGTCGTCGAGCGTGGTGAGCAGCTCGCGCCGCATCACCAGGTCGAGCGCGTTGCGCGCCGCCGGCCGGTTGAGCGTGATGGTGGCCACCCCGTCGGCCCGGTCCACCAGGATCGTGCTGTAGCCCATCAGCGTCCTCCGGCCACCGGGTGCGGCTCGCGTCGCCCCGGCGGCGTCATCGCGCGGCACGCCGGACGCGCCGCCTCGTTGATTGTGATGCCGAAATGATATCATCCCGCCACATGAGTCTCGCCGCGATCATCGGCCTGCCCGCGCACGTCACGCGCGTCATCATCGGCATGGTGCACCTGCGCGCCCTCCCCGGCAGCCCGCGCTGGGACGGCGACATGGACGCGGTGGTGCGGGCCGCGCTCGACGACGCGCGGGCCCTCGCGGAGGGCGGCGTCGACGCGCTGGTGGTGGAGAACCACGGCGACGTCCCCTTCACCGCGGGCCGCGTGGACGCGGCCTCGGTGGCCGGGATGGCGGTCGCGGTGGCGGAGATCCGCCGGCAGGTGACGCGGCCGATCGGGATCAACGTGCTGAAGAACGACGTGCGCTCCGCGCTGGCGGTCGCCGCCGCCACCGGCGCGCGCTTCGTGCGCGTCAACGTGCACGTGGGCGCGGTCGCGGCGGACCAGGGCATCATCCAGTCCGAGGCGCACGACTCCCTGCGCTACCGCCGGCTCCTCGGGGTCCAGATCGCGATCCTCGCCGACGTGCAGGCCAAGCACGGCATGCCGCTGGCCCCGGTGCCGATCGAGCACGAGGCGCGCGACTGCTACGCGCGCGGGCTGGCCGACGCGCTCGTGGTTTCGGGCGTGGCCACCGGCGAGCCCACCCCGATGAGCGATCTCAAGCGGGTGCGCGGGGCGGTCCCGGAGGCGCCGCTGCTCGTCGGCAGCGGGGCCTCGCCCGAGACGGTGGCCGAGCTGCTGTCGGTGGCGGACGGCGTGATCGTCGGGACCTCGCTCAAGCGCGACGGCCGCCTCGCCAACCCGGTCGACGTGGAGCGCGTCCGCCGCCTCGTCGCGGCGGCCCGGGGCGCCCGCGGGTGATCGCCCGCCCTTCCCCCTCTCCCTCTCAGAGGGAGAGGGCCGGGGTGAGGGTGCTCCCCGGCCGGTCCGCGCTCGTCCTCCTGTCGATTGCCGCACTCCTCACCGGCTGCGCCCTCGTCACGCCCCGCCCGGCCCCCGATCCCGCGCGCCTCCGCATCGCCGACCTCCTCCTCATCGGCTTCACTGGCACCCAGGTCGCGGGCAACGAGGAGGTGCGCCGCCTGGTCTGCGACGTGAAGGTCGGCGGCCTCCTCCTCTTCGAGCGCTACACGTCGGGCCAACCGCGCAACATGGTGAGCCCGGAGCAGATCAGGACCCTGACGCGCGATCTGCAGGCCCTCGCCGCGCGGTGCGCCGGCCGGCCGCTCTTCATCGCGGTGGACGCCGAGGGCGGCCGGGTCATGCGGCTCTCGCCGCGGCTCGGCTATCCGCCCACCCCGGCCGCCCGGGAGCTGGGCGAGCGCGACGATCCCGCCTTCACCCAGGCGGAGGCGCGGCGCATGGGGCTCATGCTGCGCGAGGCCGGCATCAACTGGGACCTCGCCCCGGTGGTGGACGTCGCGGTCAATCCGACGAACCCGGCGGTCGTCGCGCTGGGACGGACGTACTCGGCCGATCCGGCGCGGGTGAGCGCACACGCGCGGGCGTTCGTCCAGGGCATGCACGAGGCGGGAGTGCTCACCGCGCTCAAGCACTTTCCCGGCCACGGCTCGAGCCGGAGCGACTCGCACCAGGGCTTCACCGACGTGAGCGACACCGCGTGTTCAACCGCGGGCTCGACCCGTGGGACCCCGCCACGCTCTCGCGCTTCACGGTGCGCCGGGTGCTGCGCGGCTGGCTCCACTACGACGGGGTCGCGGTGTCCGACGACCTGCTGATGGGCGCCATCGCCCAGCACTACGGGCTCGAGGACGCGGCGGTGCGCGCCCTCGGCGCGGGCGTCGACGTGCTGCTGATCTCCCAGAACACCGGCCGCATCGACGACCGCGCGGCCGAGCGCGTGGTCGTCGCCATCACCCGCGCCATCGCCGACGGCCGCCTCGGCGAGTCCGCGGTCACCTCGGCGGTCCGCCGCGTCGACCTCCTCCGCTCCCGCCTGAAGTAGGGGTCAGCGGTCGCGGAGGGATTGGAGGAAGTGCTCGACGTCGGCGCGGGCGGGGAGCGCGTCCTGGGCGCCGCGGCGGGTGCAGGTGAGCGCGGCGGCGGCGCTGGCGAGCGGGATCACCTGCTCGAGGCTGCCGCCGGCGGAGAGGCCCACCGCGAGCGCGCCGTTGAAGGCATCGCCGGCGCCGGTGGTGTCGACCGCGTCGACCGGGAAGGCCTCGAAGTGCACCGCGCTGGTGCCGTCGCAGACGAGCGCGCCTTCCTCTCCCAGGGTGATGATCACGGTGCCCACGCCCCGCTCGCAGAGTCGCGCGGCGGCCCGCCGCCCCGAGTCGAGGTCGCTCACCTCGATGCCGGTGAGCGCGGCGACCTCCCCCGCGTTCGGGGTGAGGTAGGTCACCAGGCCCAGCAACTCGTCGGACAGCTCCTGGACCGGCGCCGGATTGAGCACGGTCGGCACCCCGTGGCGCTTCGCGGTCTCGAGCGCCCAGCGGACGACCGGGACCGGCACCTCGAGCTGGCTGACCAGCACCTGCGCCCACGCGATCGACTCCTCCCCCGCCCGCGCCATGTCCACGGTGAGCCGGTGATTGGCCCCCGGCGCCACCCCGATCTGGTTGTGCCCCTCCCGGTCCACGAAGATGAGCGCGGTCCCGGTGGCCACTCCGGACGCCGTCACCACGCCGTCGACGCCGATCCCCTGCTCGTCGAGCGCGCGGCGCATCGCGGCCCCCGCGTCGTCGTCGCCCACGCAGCCGATGAGCCGTACCTCCGCGCCCAGCCGCCGCGCGGCCACCGCCTGGTTCGCGCCCTTGCCGCCGCGGTTGACCAGCAGCGTGCCCGAGGAGACGGTCTCGCCGACGCGCGGCAGCCGCGGGAGCGCGACGGTGTAGTCGAGGTTGGCGGAGCCGACTACGCAGACGCGGGGCACAGGCGCTCCAGGAAGAGCCGCAGCACCGCGTCCGCGTCGACGTCCATCGCGACGCGGCAGCTCGGCACCCGCTTGCGGTGCGAGGGGATCGCGCGCCGATCGGCCAGGGAGAGGCCGCGGGTCAGCTTGCCCTCGCACTCGACCTCCACGCTCATCGGCTCGAAGGTGACGAGCGACGGGTCGAGCGCCACCGCCATCGCGAGCGGATCGTGCAGCACGATGCCGCCCCCCTCCTGCGAGGCGCCGAAGGCGAAGCCGTGCAGGGTGAAGTCGAGGATGAAGCGCGCGATCCGGTCGTCGGGGCAGCGCCGCAGCCGCTCGGTGAGCACCGCCTGCGCCAGCACCACCCGGCGCGTCACGTCGAGCGGGATGAGCTCAACCGCGAGCCCGGCCTCCAGCACCTGGGCGGCGGCCTCCGGATCCACGAAGAAGTTGAACTCGGCGGCCGGGGTCACGTTGCCCGCCACCGTGACCGCGCCGCCCATCACCACCACGCGCCCGGCCCGCGCGAGCCGCCGCGCGTCCAGCGCCGCCGCGGCGGCCAGGTTCGTCAGCGGGCCGAGCGCCACGACGGTCAGCTCCGGGCCCCACCGGTCCACGGTCTCGCTTGGGGGGAGGCGGCTCGGGGTAGCGGAGCCGACCGCCGCGGTCGACGAAGCGGTCCAGGTTGCCGAGCCCGTCCTGGCCGTGCACGTGGCCCGCGGTGACCAGGCTCCGCTTGAGCGGCGCCTCCGCTCCCCGGATCACCGGTGGCATCGGGGTCGGGGCGGCCACCGCGAGGATGCGCCGGGCATTGGCGGCGGCCAGGTCCACCGGCACGTTGCCGGCGACCACGGTGACCGTCTCGATGCGGACCTCGGGCGAGGCGAGCGCGAGCAGGATCGCGAGCGCGTCGTCGATGCCGGGGTCGGTGTCGATCAGCAGGTGGCAGGTCATGTGACACCCTCTCCGAGGGTCCGTATCATACGCGGCCGCCCGGCGCCAGTACCTCTCGAGCAGGCCAACTCGGGATTGCGGACGCACGACATGGGAGTAGGCTGGTCAGCGAGGTGCTCCAGTCGGATCTGCCCGTGGACATGTCGTGGGCGCTGGGAGGAAACGCGATGCTTGGTAGCCAGGACCTAATCGTCGGTCTCGTCGTGGTGCTGGTCCTCTTTGGAGCAAAGAAGCTCCCTGAGCTGGCCGGGTCGATCGGCAAGTCCCTGAAGGAGTTCAAGAAGGGCGTGTCGGAGGCGACGGAGGAAGAGCCGGCCAAGGGAGCGGGCCCCCCGGCGGCTCCGGCGCCCGCCAGAAAGTGCGCCTCTTGCGAGGTGTCCCTCGACCCGAGCTGGCAGCATTGTCCTCGGTGCGGCACCGCGACGGCTATCGACTCGGCCCGGCCCCC
>WNFK01249904.1_pt2 | contig 22613 bp, 24 predicted proteins | sample 5400281 | NCBI WGS metagenome assembly WNFK01 (sample SAMN13153350, study PRJNA577476) | soil metagenome | isolation source: 20 cm soil on Douglas fir-dominated hillslope | place: USA:California | collected 2013-09-17
CAGGCGACGGTCGGCGAGGTGATCGCCTGGCGCAATCTGTTCTGGGGGCTCACCGACGCGATGACGCGCAACCCGGTGCCGTGGTCGGGCGCGACGGTCCTGCCGAATCCGGAGTCCGCGCAGGCCTACCGGGTCTTCGCGCCGGTCGCATATCCGCGGATCAAGGAGCTGACCGAGAGCATCCTGGCCAGCGGGCTGATCTATCTCAACTCGCACGCGGTCGACTTCAAGTCGCCGGCGCTGCGCCCGTTGCTCGAGAAGTACCTGCGCGGCTCCGACGGCACCGACGCGGTGGACCGGATCAAGCTGATGAAGCTCTTGTGGGACGCCATCGGCACCGAGTTCGGCAGCCGGCACGAGCTGTACGAGCGGAACTATGCGGGCGCGCCGGAGACCGTTCGGATGATCGCATGGCAGATGGCGCACGACAGCGGCCGGGCGGCGCAGTTCAGGGGATTCGCCGAGCAATGCATGGCCGAGTACGACCTCGACGGCTGGACCGCACCCGACCTGATCACGCCGGACGACATCAATCTCTTCCTCAAGAAGAAACCCCGCTGAAGGGAGTCACGGGATGAGCACGTCGCCCTCGAACGAAGCGCTCCTGAGCGAGCTCGATCGCGTCGTCAAGGAAACCCTGGGGTATTTCGACGGAGCCGGCCGCACGACCGCCGCCCGGGTCGATCGCTGGCAGGCGCGCGACGTGTTGATGCACTTCCTCTACTTCCACGATGCGACCGCCTGGGGGATCCAGGCGGCCGCGCTCGGCGGGCCGCCCTGGCCGCTGCCGGGCGACGCCGACACGATCAACGAGGTGTGCCGGCGGCTCCACGCGCACGAGAGCTTCGACGAGCTCCTGACCCAGCTCCGGCAGGCGCACGCGCGGCTCGTGCAGGCCGCGCGGAGCTCGGCGCACCTCGACAAACCGTGCTTCCGGCGCGCGAACGGTGAGACGATCACGGGACGGCTACGGCTCGAGGTACTCGCGCGCCACTGGGCCGAGCACGTGCGCGAGCTTCAGGCGGCGGCGAAGAGCGGGGGGTGATCGCCTCGATGCGTCGTTTCGCGCCGCTCGCGAGCCTCGTCGCCGCGGCGCCGGCGGCGGCCGATCACGGCGGCCCGCTGCGGGACGCGCCGATGAGTCCGCTGACGGCCGCGCTCCTCTTCGCCGGGCTGGCGCTCCTGGTGGGTGCCGTCGTGATCGTGGTGGTTCGCGTGCTGACGAAGGAGCGCTAGACGCTCGTCACACCTCGGCGACGTCGGCCGCCTGACCGCTCTGGGCACTCTTCCAGACGGCCTCCGTGAACTCCATGTAGCGCACGCCATCCTCGAAGGTCGTGCGCGTCACCTTCTCGCGGCCGCGGATCGCGTTGACGAACTCTTCCTCGACGCGCCAGCCGATGCGACGCTCGGCGGGGATTCGGATCTCGCTCAGGGCCTTGTCGCCGCGCCGTCCGCCGGTGACGCGCCTGGCGTCGGATTCGACCCGGAGCGTGCCCTCCGTCCCGAAGATCCACACTTCGCTCGGCGGCGCCAGCGCCGTCACCGTGCTGAAGCGCATGTGCGCCGATGCTCCACGCTCCAGGGTCGCGAGAATCTCGACGTGATCGGGCACACGCACGTCCTGCCAGGCGCCCGCTCCGTCCTTGCGCCGGGGCACCGCGATCTTGGTGAGCGCCATCACCCGGCGCGCCGGACCGAGCCAGCGCATCAGCGCCTCGTACCAGATGCCCATCGTCATCACGTTGAGACCGCTGAGGGCCGCATCCTGCCGCCAGTGGAGCGGCGCCTCGGCGTCGACGAACTGGCCCTGGTTGGCCTGGATCTCGACGGCCAGGACGTCGCCGACGTAGCCCTCGGCCAGCAAGGCCTGCAAGGTCGAATCGACCTCGAGCGTGTTCGGCGCCGGCACGAGCTGCGTCACGAGCTGCGGCGCTCGGCGCGCGGCGTCGAGCATGGTGCGCGCCTCGGCGGCGTTCATCGCCATGCGCGCCTCGCAGAGCACGTGCTTGCCGTGCTCGAGCACCGCGCGGGTGATCTCGCTGTGCGTGTTGGGCCAGGTACCGATACACACCGCGTCGATGTTCGGGGCCCGCACCAGCTCGCGCCAGTCGGCATAGACCCGCGCGATCCCGAACTCGCGCGCGATCCGATCGCCGGATTCCTTCGACCGGTTCGCCACCGCCGCCAGCTCGACTCCCGGCTGAGCCTTGAGCTTTGGAATGTGATGCTTGCGCGAATTGGCGCCGGCGCCCACGAACCCTACGCGGATCGTTCGATCTGTCATGGCGCGGCATGGTAGCACCGCGCGGCCTCGCGCGCGATTCAGCGGGCCCCGTGCTAGGATCCTCACCATGGCCCACAAAGGAATGCGCTTCGGAATCTTCCTGGCCCCGTTCCATCGGATCGGCGAGAACCCCACCCTGGCCCTCGGACGCGACATGGAACTGATCGAGTGGCTGGACTCCCTCGGCTACGACGAGGTGTGGGTCGGCGAGCACCATTCCGCCGGCTGGGAGCTGATCGCCTCGCCCGAGCTCTTCATCGCTGCCGCCCCCGAGCGCACGCGTCACATCATGCTCGGCTCGGGCGTGACCAGCCTGCCCTACCATCACCCCCTGCTGGTGGCGCAGCGCTTCGTCCAGCTCGATCACATGACACGCGGCCGCTCGATGCTCGGCTGCGGCCCGGGCGCGCTCGTGTCCGATGCGTACATGCTCGGCATCGAGCCGGTGACCCAGCGTCCGCGGATGGACGAAGCGCTCGACGCGATCATGCAGCTCCTCCGCTGCGAGGAGCCGGTGACGATGAAGACCGACTGGTTCGAGCTGCGGCAGGCGCGTTTGCACCTGGCGCCGTATACCGCGCCGCACTTCCCGATCGCGGTGGCGAGCGTCATGACGCCGGCCGGCGTGATCGCCGCGGGCCGTCACGGTCTCGGCGTGCTCTCGCTCGGGGCGGGACTTCCCGGCGGGCCCGAAGCTTTGGCGAACCAGTGGAAGCTCGGCGAGGAGACGGCCGCCAAGCACGGCAAGACGATGGACCGGAAGGAATGGCGCCTCGTGGTCAACGTGCACGTGGCCGAGGACGACGAAGAAGCGCTGCGGCAAGTGAAGCACGCCGAGCGCCACGAGACCGTCACCTACTTCGAGGAAACGCTCGGCCGGCCGCCGGGCCGCTCCGACGATCCGCTGACCGAGGGCGTGAAGATGGGCACCACCCTGGTCGGCTCGGTCGAGACGGTCGTGCGGGGCATCGAGCATCTGCAAAAGCAGAGCGGCGGCGGCTTCGGCGGCCTGCTCTTCCGCGCCCACGAGTGGGCGACGCGCGAGCAGACCCTGCGCTCGTACGAGCTCTTCGCCCGCTACGTGATGCCGCGCTTCCAGGGCTCGATCGAGACCACGCGCGGCTCGAACGAGTGGGCGCGCGACAACCGCAAGACGATCTTCAGCCCGAACGTCGAGGCGATCCGGCGCGCGTTCACCGATGCGGGCCGTGACGTTCCCGCGGAGTTCAAGCAGAGAACGTCGGGCGCCCGCGACGAGTAGCCGGCTCTAGCGGACTTTGTTGTCGATCGGTGGCACGGTCTTGAGGTACCGGGCGATCGCGAGGGCGTCCGCCTCCGTGAGGTCCTTGAATCCGGCCGACGTGCCGACGATGACCGTCCGCATCAGCGAGTACGCCTCGTGGCCCGAAGGCTTCACGCCGGTTCGCAGGAACCGCGCGATCTGAGCCTCGGTCCAGCGGCCGATCCCGGTCTCGTTGTGCGGCGTGATGTTGGCCGCCAGGCTGCGCTCCGGTCCCGGCCCACCCGCGAGGAATTTCGTGTCGTCCGTGGACGCGTCGAATCGCCGGGGCGTGTGGCACTCGGCGCAGTGCCCAGCCCCACCCGCGAGATACGCGCCACGTGCGCGCCCGTCTCGCGGCGCGATCTTCACCGCGGGAACGATCGTTCTCGCGGGAACCGGAATCTTCAGGGATCGTGCCGGCACCGTTGATGTGATCGCCTTCACGGATCTCAGATAAACGACCAGCGCTTCGATCTCGTCGTCGGCGATGTTGCTGAAGTACTTGTACGGGTGGATCGGAAACAGCTTCGCGCCGTCCGGGCGCTCGCCGCGGCGAATGGCGTTGATCACCTGCGCGTCGGTCCACTTCCCGATCCCGGTCCCGGCGTCCGGCGTGATGTTCGGCGTGTAGACGACGCCGAAGAAGGACAGGTCGAACTTCGTACCGCCGGCATTCAGGCCGGCTCCGTCAGGGGTCGTGTGGCACGCGCAGCCGCCGGCGGCGCCGAATACATATTTCCCTCGGGCAACGAGCTCGGGAGTCGGATCGGCAGCCGGGACGCCTCGCGGACAGAAGATCAGGACGACCGTCGCCAGGATCACTGCGAGACGGCGACCGATCATCGAGCCGTGACGGTATGGGCCCTCAGCGCGGGGAGCACCTTGTTGCCGAACCGGTGCACCTGCTCGAGGAACATCTCCTGCGGCATGGCGCCGCGGTTCATGTTGATCAGCACCGTCGAGGCCCCGGCGTGGTCGGCGGCCGCGGTGATCTTCTCGATGACCTCGTCCGCGGTGCCCCAGGGCCACTGCTCGGCCTCGCGCTCGACGTCGGCCATCGTCATGTCGCGATAGCGCTCACGCGAGCCCGACACGGCATGCATGTTCTCGGGCCGCACGTAGTCGAACGACCCCGAGCTCAAATAGCCGGCCTCGCGCTGGAGCGAGGACTCGGTGATGTTGCCGTGGCTGAAGAGCGTCCGGTTGAAGTAGAGCACGTAGGGGCCGGCTTCCCGCACCGCCTGGGCCTTGCTGTCCGCCACGTACGCGGTCGCCTGGATGATCAGGTGATCCGGCGTGAGCCGATGACCGTGCTGGGCGAGGCAACGCTCGTAGTAGCGGATGATGTCCTCACGCAATCCGCGGATCGGCGCCAGGCCCGGCGTGATGGGAATGTCGTGGCGTCCCGCCCACTCGATCGTCTCCTTACTGCCGGTGACCGGCACCCACACGGGCGGATGCGGCGTCTGCACGGGCCGCGGCCAGATGGCGACGTCGCGATACGACCAGAAACGGCCCTCGTACGAGAAGACCTCTTCCGTCCACGCGCGGCGGATGATCTCCCAGGCCTCTTCGAAGCGGGCGCGCGAGTCGGCCAGCGAGACGTTGTAGACGTTGTGCTCCCGTGGGATGCCGCGGGCGAATCCGGAAACGATCCGCCCGTTCGACATGCAGTCGAGCATCGCCAGCTCCTCGGCGAGCCGGAGCGGATCGTGGAGCGGTAATAGATTTCCGTACACGAGGAGCTTGAGGCGCTGGGTGCGCTGGGCGGCCGCCGCGGCCAGGAGGTTGGGCGAGTTCATCAGGCCGTAGGGCGAGGTGTGATGCTCGTTGAATCCCACCCCGTCATAGCCGAGGCGGTCCATGGCCTCCCAGGCGTCGAGGTGCTCGGCATAGGTCCGCGCGGCGACCTCGGGCTTGAAATGCCGCCGCGGCAACGGCCACGGAAGCTCCTTGCCGTCCTTCAGGTGATCCAGATGCTCGGCGTACGGCAGAAGATCGAAGACGAAGACTTTCATGGCCGCCAAGTATGCTACAAGGCTCAGCCCTCCGCTCGTCCGTGACCTGATATCATCCAGGGCAGAGAGTTCGGTTCAAAGGAGATCGCCATGGCCAGCGAGACCGCGTACACCCTCGACCAGTTCCTCGCCGATACGCGAGCCACTATCAAGGCGAAAGGCGTCCCGTCAGGGCTCGCCGAAATCCGCGATCACGTCGAGAAGCTCTTGCACAACCCCGAGCTCTTGAAGAAGCACCTGGGCGATCCGGTGCCCTACCGCGAGCGCACGACGATCGGCCACGATCCCGAGACCGACGTGCACGTGCTGGTGCACGGGCGCGAAAAGGGCGGCAAGTCCGTGCCCCACGACCACGGCCCGTGCTGGGTGATCTACGGCAACTACAAGAACCCGACGCGCATGCGCCGCTGGCGCCGACTGGACGACAGCAGCAAGCCCGGCTACGCCGAGGTTGAGGTCTCACGCGACTTCATGAACGAGGCCGGCCATGCCGCGGTGTTCGCGGTCGGCGACATCCACTCGATCGAATACGGCGACGACACGTTCTTTCTTCGCGTCACGGGCGGCGACGTCGAGACGAAGAAGACCTTACGCTTCGATCCCGAGAAGAAGTCGGTCCAGATCGCCGACCGGGCACAGGGCCAACGGTAGTACGAGCCGAAGCGGTGCCTCCGCTGAGGCGAGTCTATGAATTCGACATGGGACGATGCGAAATCGGAAGGTGTCACTGACCCCGACCTGTCCTGAGGAGAGCTGAGAATGTCGTACGACCTGGTCATCAAGAACGGCACGGTCATCGATGGATCCGGGCTGCCGCGGTATCGGGCCGACGTCGGAGTGCGGCACGGCCGCATCAGCACCATCGGGCGTATACGTGAGAGCGCGCGCGAGGTGATCGACGCCGAGGGCCAGGTCGTCACACCGGGCTTCGTCGACGGCCACACGCACATGGACGCGCAGATCTTCTGGGATCCGCTCGGAACCTCGTCCTGTTACCACGGCATCACCAGCGTCGTGATGGGCAACTGCGGCTTCACGCTGGCCCCGTGCGCCGAGGAGAACAAGCACCTCGTCGTCCGCAATCTCCAGCGCGCCGAGGACATTCCGGCGGCGGCGATGGAAGCCGGGATCAAGTGGCGTTGGACCACGTTCCCCGAGTTCCTCGACACGCTCGAGGCCTTGCCCAAGGGCATCAACTACGGCGGTTATGTGGGCCACTCGGCCGTGCGCACGTTCGGGCTTCACCACGTCGCGCTCGCCGGCCCACGAGACGCCGAACGGTCAGCCGGTCGCCAGCCGTCTCGCGACGTGGGATGAGGTGCGCCGCCTGGTCGGCGTGATGGGCGACCTGAACGCCGGGCTATTCGAGATCGCCGGCGAAGGCGTCGACCGCACCGCGAACGACCCTGGGCTCCGCGAGTATCACACGCGACTGCGCGATCTCGCCGTCGAGACCGGGCGCCCGATCACGTTCGGCGTCTTCAGCCGCCGGGGCGTGCCGGACGCGTGGCGTAAATACCTCGCGCTGCTCGACGAGACGGCCGCGGCGGGCGGCCGGATGTTCGCGCAGGTCCACAGCCGGTCGTTGAGCGCGCTGCTGTCGTTCAAGACGCAGATGCCGTTCGATCGGCTCCCGGTATGGAAGGAGCTCCGCACCCTGCCGCTCGCTGAGCAGCGCCGGCGTCTCCACGATCCCGAGCTGCGCCGTCGGCTCATCGAGGCCTCCGGTGAGAAGGACGGTCGGCGGCCGGTCGGCACCGAGGCCAAGCCGGCGGACTACGATTGGCTGCTCGTCTTCGATACGGTCGAAGGGCCGCATCGCACGGTCGCCGAGGTCGCGCGCGAGCGAGGCCAGCATCCGGCCGAGACCATGATCGATCTCGCCCTGGCCAAGGACCTCGATCTGTTCTTCCTGCAGCCCGTCGCGAATGAGGACCAGGACTACGCCCTCGAGCTGATGCGCCACCCGCGCGCCGTCGTCACGTTCTCCGACTCGGGCGCGCACGTGTCGCAGCTGATGGATTCGTCGCTGCAGACTCACCTGCTCTACCACTGGGTGCGCCGCAAGCAGGCGTTCACGCTCGAGCAGGCCGTCCGCATGCTCACGCTCGTGCCTGCGACCTTGTGGGGCTTCTCCAATCGCGGGCTCGTCCGCGAAGGGATGGCGGCCGATCTGGTCGTCTTCGACCCGGAAACGATCGCCGCGGAGATGCCGGAAGTCGTCGACGATCTGCCGTCTGGCGCGCGCCGCCTCGTGCAGCGTACGCGCGGGATCGCGGCGACGGTCGTCAACGGCGAGGTCCTGCTGCGCGACGGCAAGCACACCGGCGCGCTGCCGGGTCAGCTTCTGCGGGGGCCTCTCGCGGCGACGTCGTAAGCGACCCGCAGGCTGAGCGATGCTGGGAGAGCGACCTGATCCGGCGCGACCGCGCCCCGCTGCGCGCGGTCGGCGCCGATCAAGTCAGGTGCTGGGTGGATCAGGCGCGAGCGGCTGAAGTCGCCTGCCCGGTGAACACGGGATTCGCCGTGCGATCTACGAGCGACTCGGGGCCTTCCGTCGGGAGCATCTCGGCGTAGTTCTGCGCGCCGTCGATATCGCCCTCCCATACCTCGCGCGGCAGCTCGTAAAGGACTTCGATGCCGTGTCCGTCGGGGTCGGCGATGTAGACGCTGTGGGTCATCCCGTGGTTGACCCTCCGGAGGAAGGGCACGCCCTTGCTCTGGAGAAATGCCAGCTGCTTCAACCACGACTCGCGGTCCGGCCACGCGATCGCGACGTGGTTGAGCCCGGCCCGGCCCGACATCAGGTTCCACTCCTCCGGCGCGCCGCCGTTGTTGCCTGGCTGAACCTCGGCCAGCGCCAGGTCGTGATGAGTCACGTCGCCCTTGGTATCGAGACCGCTATAGAAGCGCATCTTGGGGCGCTGACGTCCTGGAATCGGCTTGAGCTCGGCTACGCACTGAAACCCGACGATCTCGGTCCAGAACTTGTGCGACACCTCGAGGTTGCGCACGTTGAGGACCATGTGGTTGATGCCGCGCGGCGGCAGAGCCTGCGGCGGGACGGACGGAAGGTCGGTGGCCATGGTGCCCTCCAATAAAAGCATTGTACGGCAGGGGCCATCGTTGCACCAGGCACGGCGGCCGCTTGGGCGGCCGCCGACGTACTACCGCGCGCGGTCCGGGCTGAACAGGCGTTTGTAGACGTCCAGCCGCTCCATCGTCTCCGCGTTGAGCTGACCAGTGACGGGCAGCTTCTCCGCCACCTGATACTTCTCCAGCGCCATCCGCGTCTGCGGACCGAACATCCCATCGATCGGGCCGGGGTGATATCCGAGGTCCCGAAGCGCGCGCTGGGCCTCGCGCACGAACGGAGGCCGCTGCGCCTGGGCGTCCCTCGCGGGCACGCTTCCGCCCGCGGCAGGCGCAGTCACGTCCGACCGCCGCGGCGGAGTGAGGCCGCCGTCACCGGGCACACCGATCATCGTCGCGCTCCACAGTGACGCGCTCCACATGGTTTGCATCTGATCCGCTCGCTCCTCTCCGCCTCGACCAACGTCCGATGGTCTTCGACGGTCATCGGGTTTCTCGACGCCGGTTCAGTAGAGCTCGAACGATACGGACTTCGGCATCGCGGTCGCGCCCAGTAACTCCGTCGCGCAACGACGGCAGTAGGCGACCGATTCCAGCGGAACCGCGCAGGCCGAGCAGCAGGGCGCGCCGCAGTCGAGGCAACCGAACTGAGCCGCCGGGGTGTCGCCCGCGCAACGACAGAGTTGGGCGACCCCCTCGACGTCGGGGGCAGGCGCCGTCGGCAACGCCGGTCTCCGCTGCGCGGGGGGCCGCCCGACCATCACGCCGACCGCCGAGCCATGGTGGGCACGATCCCGATCCTCGACTCGACGTGGACCTCTGGACCCAGCTGCGAGGCTTCGCGCTCGACGAGGCTGATCGCCGCCTCGCGAAGGTCCTCGGACGGCACCTGGCCGGCCACCTCGACGGTCACCGGCGTGCCCTTCCACAGCGGCACGTGCGCCGTCGGCGTGATCGGCAGACTGAACAGCCTGGGGTCACGCAGCACCGCGTCCGAAATTCGCGCTTGCACGACGACGGCTTCGCCGTCCCGCTTGCGCTTGAGGTCCAGCATCTTGATGAGAGCTCCGAGCACTACCAGGACGGCCAGCAGCGAACCGACCACCACGACCGTCGTCACCGCGCCCGACTGAGTCGCATCACTCGTGGCATTGGTGGGCACCTGAGGCGCGACCACGCTTTGAGCCCAGCCGGCCCTCCCGGGCCATGCCATGAGTGCGAGCGCAGAGGTGGCCAAAGCCGCACGCGTTCCCTTGATCGTCTTCATCCTTTCACCTCCACGCCGAACGGGTGCTAAGTCCGTGCCATAGCCGTAGTCGCGGTTAGTCGAGGATTTCCAGCATGGTGACTACCTGAGGACGCGCGTGGCGGCGAGATGGCGGCAACTTCTACACGCCCTCGTCGAAAGTTCTACACGCCGGTCATATCTACTCGGTGGCTTCAGGGGCTGCGTTGCGGGAAAGCACCCATCGAAATCGCCAGGGGCTCTCCGGGTTGGGCGATGCGATCATGTAACGGCTAGATTTGCCGTGATCTCCCACTCAAAAGGAGGCGTGATGAAGCGAGTACTGGCAGTCGGAGTCGCGGCGCTTCTGATGGCAGCGTTCGGCACGACCGTGACGAATGCCCAGATGAAGACTGATCCGGCCCAACCCCAACCCAAGATGGGCCAGAAGTCCGACCGGATGGGCCAGAGGGTGGAAGGCAGGATCAAGTCCGTCCGCGGCAGCTTGGTGACGCTCGAGGACGGTACCGAGCTCTCGATTCCGAGCACGGTCAAGGTCGCGAAGGACCAGTTGAAGCCGGGAACACAGATCACGGCCGAGTACGAAGACAGAGCAGGCCAGAAGGTCGCCAAGTCGATCGAAATCAAGGGATAGGGACACCCTTCCCGGAGGGGACTGCACACCATGAGGAAAGTTCTATCTGCACTTTGTGCGTTCGTACTGCTGACCGGGCTCACGGCTGCGTGCAACGATTCGAAACCTGTCGGGGAGAACCCGACCCGCGACCGGACGCCGTCGGCCTCGCCGCCTAGCGCGCCGCCGACTTCGCCCGGCACCGGCGGCACCATGGGCTCTTCGCCGAGCGGCAGCCCGGCTCCGGGCAGCGAGGCTCCCAAGAGCACGCCGGCGATGCCGAACCGGTAGTCTCGTCTCGCCTTGCAGCGCCAGCCTCGCGACGGTCCAGGTCGCGAGGCTGGCGACTCCCTTCCGTCGCCCAGCCCCGCGTATCTTTTCAGTTCGTCGACGGTGTGTCACAATCGCTCGACGTAGGGAATCGCCCTCGATCCTTCTCCCTCGAAGGAGACCGTGCTGCTCGTACTGCGTCGAGTCGTGGTCACGGCATGCCTGCTGTGTGTCGTCACCATACTCGCGGGTGGCACCGACGGTCGGGTCGTCGTACCGTTGCAGCTCGACCCCTCCCTGGCGGCTCCAACCGATGCGCGCGCGCTGCGCACGACCGACGACGCCGTCCGCGGGATCGCCGCGATCATGGCAAAGAGCTTCGGGCTCCCGGTTCCTGACAGCGTGACCGTGCTCGTCTACGGAGGCCGCCGCGCCTTCGAGCAGGGGCTCATGCGAGATGCGCGGGTCTCGCCGGTGCAGGCCGCGCAGCTGAGCGATTTCGCCATCGGCGTGGGCGCGCGCGGCCAGGTGCTCCTCAACGATCAACCGACGGATCGTACGCAGCGCGAGTGGCTACGCTTGATCGCCCACGAGCTCACCCATGTGTCGCAGATCGAGCTCACCGGCGGCGAGGGGCGCGGCGAGCAGTGGCTCGCCGAAGGAATGGCCGAGTGGGTCGCGTTCTCGACCCTCGAGCACCTCGGGCTGGACACCCTGGAGCACCGTCGGCGGGCGGGGATGACCGGCATTCGCAGCCACGTGACCCTGCTGCAGGGAAAGCTCGATCTCGAGGCGCGCGGAACTCCGCGGGGCTTTACGGCCTGGCATCTGCAAGAGGGCTCGATTCCGGTCTACCAGCTCGCGTTTCTCATGATGGACTACCTGGTCGAGCGTCGAGGGTTCGCGGCGATACGGACGTACTTCGCGTCGTTCAGGCGCGCGAGCGATCGCCGGAAGAACTTCGACGCCGCGTTCGGGGAGAGCCTCGCCGACTTCGAGGCGGACGTGCTCGTCCGTCTGAAGACGGCGTCCGCGCTCTAGCGCCTCGTTCGCGCGTTCGCTACTTCGAGAACGCCGGCGGGGCCTCGTCTTCCTCGCCGCGGAGCTTGCGGTAGAGCGAGGCCAGGCTGATCCCCAGCATGCGGGCCGCCTTGCGCTTGTCGGACTGCGTCGTGGCCAGGACCTCTTTCAGGTGCTGGCGCTCGAACCGACGAACCGCTCCACGGAGATCCTGAGGCGGTGAACCCTGGCCGGTCAGGGGCTCCGCGGACAGGTCGCGCAGGGAGATGAGATCGCTGCCGCCGAGGACGATGGCGCGCTCGAGGACGTTCTCGAGCTCCCGCACGTTGCCCTTCCACGGCCGGCCGATCAGCGACCAGAGCGCATCGCGCTCGACGCCGAGGCAGTGCGTGCCGAGCTTGGTGTTCAGCCGGTCGACCAGGTGATCGACGAGGACCGGGATGTCGCCGCGCCGGTCCCGCAGCGGCGGCACGGCGAGGTGCACGACGTTGAGCCGGTAGAACAGATCCTCGCGGAAGCGCCCGGCCTCGACTTCACGCTCGAGATCACGGTTCGTGCTGGCGATGATGCGCGTGTCCACCGGCACGGCCTTGGTCCCGCCGACCGGCAGGACGCACTTGTCCTCGATGACGCGCAGGAGCTTGACCTGCAGCGGCAGCGGCAGCTCCCCGATCTCGTCGAGAAACAGCGTGCCCTGGCTCGCCGCGACGAACAGGCCTTGATTCGCCTGCACCGCCGTCGTGAACGCGCCGCGCAGGTGGCCGAACAGCTGGCTCTCGAGCAGGGCCTCCGGAATCGCGCCGCAGTTGATCGCCACGAACGCGGCGTCGTGGCGCACGCCTTCGTCGTGCACGGCATGCGCGACCAGCTCCTTGCCCACGCCGCTCTCGCCCGTGATCAACACGTTGCTCGGCGTGCGAGCCGCGAGGTTGATCTGCTCGCGGAGCGAGCGGATCGCGTCGCTCTCGCCGACCAGCGAGTGCCCGACCGCGCGCGGCTGCATCGCGCGCTGGACGAGCCGGTCCTTCCAGATCGTTTCGCGATACTGGAGCAGACGCTGGACCCGCTCCTTCAGGAGGTCGACCGAGAACGGCTTCTCGAGATAGTCGCTGGCGCCCCGGCGGAGCGCGGCGATCGCGGTCTCCAGCGCGGCGTACGCGGTCATCACGATCACGGCGGCGCGCGGATTGAGCACGCGGGACCGCTCGAGGACTTCCAGGCCATCGATCCCCGGCATCACGATGTCGGTGACGATGATGTCGAATTCCTCTTCCCCGACGCGGGCCAGCGCTTCCTCGCCGTTTCCGGCCGTGGCGACCCGATATCCCTCAGCCGAGAGTGCCCAGGTCAGGATGTCCTGGATCGCGGGCTCGTCGTCAACGACGAGTATCGACGCGGTCATACGCGGATCACCTCTGATTTACGCTGACGCAGCCCTGATGCTGCGGAACCGCCGGTCGCTGGCGGACACGCTCCGCGACGAGGGAGCCTCCGCGATTCGCATTCGTGCGGAACCCCGCCCGGCCGCGACTCTACCACAATAGCGTGCTCCGTCATCCGGGAACAAGGTCGGGCCTGAAGGTTCTCTCACCTGAGAATCTGCCGTCTTTGTCGTCGCAGACTTGAGAAACCAAAGACCTCTTCATGTTGGGGCTCTTCCAGATATCGCACTAATTTCCGGTACTTAGTGATATTGACAGGCCTGGCACTCCACTTGCGCTCCCTCTCGCCCGCTCGTCAAAGGGTGCGAGCCGTGCATTTTGCGCAAGGAGCAAAAATGAGCAAAGTGAGAGTGCGGGTCCTGTTCGCGGTGTTAACCATCGTGTTGCTCGGAGTGGCTCAGAACCTGCCGGCGCAATTTCGAGGGCCGCGCGACCCGGGTGTCCGGGGGGGAGCGCCGGGAGCAGGCGGTATGCTCGCCGGCTTGACGCCTGACGAGCAGGGAATGTTCGCGGATGGGCGGGCCGACTTCAACGAGGCGGAAGAAGTCGGTGATGGCCTTGGCCCGCGTTTCAACTTCAACGGATGCGGGGGCTGCCATTCCCAGCCGGACGTCGGCGGCACGAGTCCGGCACAGAATCCCCTGTTCACCGTGGTGGGAGCTCTCGGCTTCGGGGCAAGGAACCGGGTTCCGTCCTTCATTACGCCGAACGGCCCCATCCGCGAGGCTCGCTTCCAGTTCAATTCCGACGGTTCCCGCGACGGGGGAGTCCACGCCATTTTCGTGATCGCCGGGCACACGGCTGCTCCGAACTGCAATATCGTCCAGGAGGATTTCGAGAGGCAGGTCCGCAACAACAACATCGCCTTCCGCATTCCTACGCCGACCTTCGGCACCGGGCTGATGGAGCAGGTCACCGACAGCGCGATTCTCGCCAACCTGAGCTCCAACTCGACCTCCAAGGCGAATCTCGGGATCAGCGGGCGCGTCAACCGCAGCGGTAATGACGGGACCATCACCCGATTCGGGTGGAAGGCTCAGAACAAATCGCTCCTGATCTTCTCGGGCGAGGCGTACAACGTCGAGATGGGGATCACCAACGAAGCGTTCCAGCAGGAGCGCGATGAGACGCCGGGCTGCCAGACCGCGACGGTTCCTAACGACGTGACACCGAGTGTGCGCGCGATCCCCGCCATCATCAACTTCGCCAACTTCCAGCGCTTCCTGGCGGCGCCGACTCCCGTGACGAGCTTCAACGGCGCCTCGTCGTTCTCGATCGCCAGGGGCCGCCAGCGCTTCACTGACGTCGGCTGCGCCCTCTGCCACACCCCGACGCTCAAGACCCCCGTCAAGACCACGGTGGCGGCCCTGAGCGACAAGAACGTCAATCTGTTCTCCGACATCGCCTTGCACCAGATGGGGCCCGGGCTCGCCGACGACATCCTCCAGGGCGGAGCCCGTGGCGACGAGTTCAGGACTGCCCCGCTGTGGGGCCTCGGCCAGCGGATCTTCTTGCTCCACGACGGCCGCACGACGGACCTCGTGGAAGCGATCCGGGCTCACCAGAGCGGCGGTAACTCGAGATTCGGGCCGTCCGAGGCCAACAAGGTGATCGACAACTTCAACAATCTCAGGGACGACGACACGCAGGACTTGCTGAACTTCCTGCGCTCTTTGTAGCCGTTCGCTTCAGCCGGGGCGCCCTTCGGGGCGCCCCGGCTCTCACGTCAGGATATGGCCAGGCCGCGGTGCGCGAGCTCGCCTTCGAGATCAAGCTCGGTGGTGCGGGCGGACACCCCACCCGGGACCGTCCAGAAGATCTCGAACTCGAGGCCGTCCGGATCCTTGGCGTAGAGCGACAGGCTCACGCCGTGATTCGACGACCCGACCAGAGCCCCGGCGTCGACTAGGCGCTGACGCGCTCGGGCGAGGTCGGTAAGGTCGTCGACCTCCCACGCCGAGTGATACATGCGTGCCACGCGCTCGTCCGGGCGCGGCACACCCGTCTGCTCGAACAGGCCGAGGTTGTGATCGTCGGGCGTGCCCGGAATCTTCAAGAACGCCGCGTTCGGGTAACGCCGCTGGATCTCGAAGCCCACCACGTCGCAGTAGAAACGCACGCTACGGTCCACATTTGCAACCCACAGGACCAGGTGCTGGAGCCGCTTGAGCCCGGTGCCGGTCCTGGTGGCGCTCATCGCGAGGCGCCCTCGGGATACTCGACGCTCACGGTGATGGCGGCGCAGGCGATCAAGGTGTCGGAGCTCGGCGAGCGAAGCCCGCCGTTGACCGCATGGACGGTCACCTCGCCGTGCGGAAGCTCCTGCCGGACCACGTCGAGCTTGACCGAGTCAGGGTCGGGGACGCCGATGGTCACGTCCACCAGCATGCGCCCGCCGCGCTCCCGGACCTCCTGGAACAGGGGCAGGCTCGAATGGCGGATCGCGTCCGACACGGCGCGGCACGCCGCCTTGGTCGAGTCACGCCCGTGCACGTCGACACCCATCCCGAACTCCAGCACACACGGCTTAGCGCTCACGATGCCGCCTCCTTCTCAGATTTGAGTCAGCGGATTCCCCCGGGGGGAACAATAGCGCTATTCGCTCGTTCCCATGCGCGTGGCGTCGACGAACTGCTCGGTCGCATCGTCGATCGCGCGGCCCTTGCGGCCCGGCGCCTGCAGCACGTAGAGCAGCCGTGGATCGACCTTCTCCTGCACGGGCGGCGGCAGCTTCATCTCGTAGGAGACTGGGCGATGGTGATCGGCCAGCAGGAGCTTGGGATCGAACACACGGTTGAATTTCCAGAGGCTCCTGACGAAGTTCGTCTGCCCGCGCACGAGGTGCCCGAGCACGATCGACGTCACATCCCGGAACGCCGTCCACCCCATATGCTTCATCGCCAGCACGCGCTGGGTGCGCACCAGCTCGTCGTAGAAGTCGGCGAGCGGCAGCCGCGTCGGGAGCACCGAGTGCTGGATGTCGTAGAGCCGGTAGTCGCGCGTGTGGATTCGGCGCGCCTCGGTGCGCCAGGTCTCGGTGCCCGGATACGGCGTGTTGACGGAGATGTTCACGATCTCCGGAATCTCCAGACACCATTGGCGGACGACGGCGAAACGCTCGCGGTCCCAGTCGGGATCGGCGATCAGGTTGATGGCCACCTGGATGCCGAGCGAGCGCGCGAACTCGAGCGCCTCGAAGGCGTGGCCGAGCGAGATCCGCTTGCGGTACTTGCGCAGCCCCTCCTCGTCGATCGCCTCCAGTCCGAGGAACATGTACTGCAGGCCCAGACGCGTCCACATCTTGAACACGTCCTTGTTGCGGAGCAGCACGTCGCCGCGCGTCTCGAGGTAGTACTGCTTGCGGATCCCGCGGCGCGCGATGGCCTCGCCGATCTCGAAACCGTGCTTGGACTGGACGAACGCCACGTCGTCCACGATGAAGACGCCGGGCTCCCGGATCGAGGCGAGGTCTTCCACCGCCCGCTCCGGGCTGACCATACGGTAGCTCCGTCCGTAGAACGTCCACGCGCTGCAGAAGGAGCAATCCCACGGGCACCCGCGGGCGAACTCGATCGAGGCGCAAGGATCGAGCGTGCCCAGGAAGTATTTCCGCCGGCGCTTGAGGAGATCGCGGGCCGGAACGAGCGCATCGAGGCTCTCGACCAGGCGCGGCGGCGGCCCCTCTCCGCCGAGGCTGACGACGCCGGGCACCTGGGCGATCGCTCGCCGGTCGTGCTCGACGGCTTCGAGCAGCTCGGCGACGGACGCCTCGCCCTCGCCTTTGAGGATGCAGTCGATGGCGCCGCCCGCGTGCTCGAGCAGCTCCTGCGCCGTGAAGGACGCGCTGTGGCCGCCGACGAAGATGAACGTGTCGGGACGTCGAGCGCGAGTCAGCTTGGCCAGATCGACGACTTCAGGAACGTTCGCCAGGTAGTTGCACGAAAACGCCACGACGTCCGGCTGCCAGTCGTCGACGAGCCTGAAGTAATCCTTGTGCGTAGCGGCCTGCAGGTCGATGAGCCGCGCTTCGTGACCGGCGCGGCGGACCGCCGCGGCGACCAGCTCGAGCCCGAGCGGCTCCAGGCGGAGAAAGATCTTCGTGTACATCAGGGGGCCGGGGTGGACCGCGAGGAATCGCATGGCTCGGGGCTTCAGAGTACGCCTATTGTCCCGCGTGGGCCATCGGGGACTACCCGCGGACCGCGCCGGGCCGTCCGTCCTCGACGACGAAGGTGGCCAGCGTGTCGGCCTCGGCGCCCGGCTGCGTGACGCTCCGCACCGTGCGGAGGTCGGCGCGCAGCCGCTGCGGCGTGATCTCCATGCGCACGTAGCCGCGCCGAGCGCCATTTCCGAGTCGGATGTGCGGGTTGTCGGCCAGCAGCGCGTCGACGTTTTCCTGGCGGGTCCTGAACTGTGACGTGATCGAGGTGCCGACGAACTCCGAGGCCACCACCGGCGAGCGTGGATCGTCGAAGTCCGGCTTGAGATCGGCCACCCAGAACGAGTGCACGTCGCCGCCGATGACGATCGGGTTGGCCGGCTTGCGCTGCCCGAGATAGTCGAGCAGGCGCCGCCGAGGCGCGGGATAGCCGTCCCAACCGTCGGTCCAGAACTGCTGGCCGGGTCCGGGCTTGCGGTCGAGCTGGGCCATCAGCGTTTGCTGCCCGATCACGTTCCAGCGCGCCGGCGACCGGTCGAGGCCCGCGGAGAGCCATCGCTCCTGGGCGTCGCCGAGCATCGTGAGGCGCGGGTCGAGCCGCGCCTGGCAATCTTCGACGACGTTGGCCCCGCCGCGGCCCGGCGGAGCGCACGGCTGATGCGAGCGGTATTGCCGATCGTCGAGCATGTGAAATTGCACCAGCCGGCCGAACGTGGCCCGGGTGAACAGGCGCATGTGCGGCCCGTACGGCACCATCTGCCGGCGCAACGGCATGTGCTCGTAGTACGCACGGTACGCGGCGGCGCGACGCTCGAGGAACCATTCCGGCGTGTCCAGATGCTCCGAGCGGTCGTTCGCGTAGTCGTTCTGGACCTCGTGATCGTCCCACGTGAGGAGCCATGGACAGGCCGCGTGCGCGGCGCGAAGGTCGGGATCGGTCTTGTAGAGCGCGTGCCGGATCCGGTAATCGTCGAGCGTGTGCGGCTCCGGGGCGCCGTGCTTGCGCACGTGGTCCTGACCCCACGACGCTTCGTAGATGTAGTCGCCGAGGTGCACGATCAGGTCGAGGTCGTCGGCGACCATGTGCCGGTACGCGGTGAAGTAGCCCTGCTCGTATTGCTGGCAGGAGGCGAAGGCGAACCGAAGGCGCTCGGGGTTCTCGCTGGCGACGGGCGCGGTGCGCGTCCGGCCGACCGGACTCACCTCACCGCCGGCGCGAAATCGATACCAGTACCATCGCGCCGGCTCGAGACTCTCCACCTCGACGTGGACCGCGTGTGCGAACGCGGGTGTCGCGGCGGCGACACCGCGCTGGACGACTTTCGCCATACGCTCGTCGGTCGCCACTTCCCATTCGCACGGCACGACCTCGGGCGGCATGCCGCCTCCGGGCATGAGCGGCGACGGAGCCAGGCGTGTCCAGAGCACCACGCCGGTCGCGGTGGGATAGCCGGACGCGACCCCGAGCGTGAACGGCGGACCCGGCAGTCGCGGCTGGGCCGCGAGGCGGCGGACGAACGATGGCGCGGCGTGCGTGACACCGAGCGCGAGCCCGCCGGCCACGAAATCTCGTCGCCGAATATTCGAGGTTGCGGCCGTCCGGATCGGCATCATCGCCCAGCGCAGCATAGTCGTCGCGGGGCGCCGGCGACAAGAAACTCATGGAGACGAGCGCGAGAGAAAAGAGCCGCCCTCGAGGGAGGGCGGCTCTGGTGGGCTCGTGGTGGGATCAGCTGCGCTGGTACACGGTCTTCATCGCGTGGTCGCCACGCGGGCTGTGCATGGTGGTATCGATCGTCAACACTCGACCGTCGGGCGAGAGCGTCCACACGGACTGCCGGGTCCTGGTCTGGTCGCCCTGGTCGGTCTTCTTCGTGCGGGTGTGAGTAATGACCAGGCGGTCGCCGTCGAAGGCCGAGCGGACTGTCGCGGTGCCGCGGTAGCCCGTTTCGATCTTGTCGGAGCCGTCGGCGACGACGAGGTCGGTCATCGAGCGCTCATGCGTACCCATCACGAAGGTCCGTGTGACCTTCAGCGTATTGCCCTGCTGGGCAACCACGAGCGTGACCTGGGGCGGTTGACGCTGAGCGTCAGGCGCCGCCTGCGTCCTGCCCTCGTGCTTTGGAAACTGGCTCTGGGAACGGTCGAGGCCCCAGGGGCCGGCGAACTGGGGCTCCGCCTGGGCGGCGGACACGCCGATCCCGAGCAGGAGCAAAGCCATCGTGCCAATCGTGCGCTGCAGGCGTCTCATATTGGAAAGCCTCCTTGCGAACCTATCTGGCCGTACGACGACCCGCCGTCTGACTTTGTTTACGGCGGGCCAGTCGGTATCCTGTGGCGCGCCCGCCGGACGAGGCGGCGCGGAAACGCACAGGAGGCGCGGGAACATGGACGACTGGACCGGCGGACGGGCGGTCGTAGAGCTGCTGAAGGCCGAGGGCGTTCGTCATATTTTCGGAATTGTGGGCTCGACGTTTCTGGACGTCCTCGACAGGCTCTATGACGACACGAGCGTCGAGTACATCAATGTCCGCCACGAGCAGGCGGCGGCCTTCATGGCCGACGGCCTGGCGCGCGTCACCGACCTGCCCGGCGTGTGCCTGGTGACGAGCGGACCCGGTGCCACCAATCTCCTCACCGGCGTGGCCGCGGCATACGTCGCCCACTCGCCGGTCGTCGTCATCGTCGGCGGAATCGCGCTCGACCACTATCAGAAAGACGCGTTTCAGGAGTACGACCTGGTCGGCATGTTCCGGCCGGTGACGAAGCAGGCGATCCAGATCAACAAGTCGGCGCGCATCCCGGAGCTCCTGCGAGGCGCGTTCCGCGCGGCGATGAGCGGTCGCCCGGGCCCGGTCTTCGTCGAGATTCCACGCGACGTGCTGAGCGGCAAGCTCCCGGCGGCGGCGGCCCTGTCGCCCGGAAGCTACCGGGTCACTCACGCGCAGCCGCCGCATCCGGATGCCGTCCGCGAAGCGGCACGACGCCTGCGGCAGGCCGAGCGTCCGCTTCTGCTCGTTGGCGGAGGCGCGAACCGCGCCGGCGCCAACGAGCTGGTGGTCGAGCTCAGCGAGCGCTACGGGATCCCCATGATCACGGCGTACGGCCGGAACGACGCCGTTCCCAACACGCATCCCTGGTATCTCGGCCCGCTCGGCCGCGCGGGCGCGCCCGAGGCGGCCGCGGCGTGCCGCAGAGCGGACGTGATCGTGGCCATCGGCTCGCGCCTCGCTCAGTTCACGACGCAATTCGACGACCGCTACATCCGCGCCGGCACGGCGCTCATCCAGGTCGACATTGAGGCGCGCGACATCGGACGCTACTATCCGGTGGCCGTAGGCATCCACGCCGACGCGCGCGAGACGTGTCAGGCCCTGCTGGGCGCGCTGGCCCGGGAGGGCGGTCCGGCCCGCCATGAGTCCTGGATTCAGGAAGCCGAGACGCTCCGCGCGCAGCGCCAGGCGCGGCTCGCGTCCGAGGAAGCGCTCTCGGGCACGCCGATGAAGCCGCAGCGAGTCTACGCGGAGCTGCGTCGCGCGCTCCCGCCGGAGACGATCGTGGCGCTCGACGCGGGGGCCTCGCCGGCCTACGGATACGACCGCCTGAGCTTCGCGCGGCCGCGCACGTTCCTGACGCCGCTCGATCTCGGCGGGCTCGGCTTCGCGTTTCCGGTGGCGCTGGGCGCCAAGCTCGGCCGCCCGGACGCTCCGGTGGTCGCCATCCACGGCGACGGCGGCTACCTGATGAACGCACAGGAGATCGAGACCGCGGTCAGGCACCGCATCGGCGTCGTGACGATCGTGATGAACAACAATTGCTGGGGATCGGAGAAGGCCTACCAGAAGCATTTCTACGCCGGCCGCTACATCGGCTGCGACATCGGCAATCCGCGTTACGACCAGTTCGCTCGGTTGTTCGGCGCCGCCGGCTACTACGTCGAGCACCCCGACCAGGTCGGCGATACCGTCAAGAAAGCGCTATCCGAGAACTCGCCCGCGATCATCGAGATCCCGATCGACCCCGACGAGTTCCCCACCCCCGTCGCCGCCATCCGCCGCCCCGACTGACAGCGAGCTTCTGAGAGCGAGATTCGCCTCGAATCGAGCCTGTTTCTTCGTGAGGTGGCACGCAGCAGGCGGCCGAGAAAGACCCAGATGCGAGGCGGCGCCCGAAGGCTGCGCGCGAGGCGTACTTCGAGTACGGTGAGCGCGTAGTCGAGGGCGCCAACGAAGCAGATGAGCCCTTCTCGGCCGCCTGCCGACTAGTAGCGGCTGATGTGCAGGTTCACACCGTGGCTCGAGCTCGGCTGCACCGTCACCTCGCCGGTGCCGCGCAGCACCGACGTCCCGGCCCGCGTGAATGCCTCGGCCAGCGCGGGGAAATCATCCGCCAGCATCGAGAGCGCGACCAGCCCCTCCATCCCGCCGACTTCCTCGGCCGGGACTACCAGCACGGCGCCGCGACCGACCGCGAGCATCGAGCGCGGACCGCCGTTCATCGCGACCTCTTCGAGCCCGAACAGCGAGCGGAGCACGTCGCTCGCGCGACGGACGTCGGCCGCGCCGACCACGAGGCGCTTGAGCCGGACCGGTGACGGCACGTCAGCCGCGGGCGCGGACGGCGTGGCCAGCTCGACGAGGACGCCGCAGCAGGCTTTCGGGTGGACGAACGCGATCTGGCCGGCGAGGCCGGCCCGCGGCGCCGCGTCGAGCAGCTCGACGCGCATCTCCTTGAGCGAGGTCAGCGTCTTGACGATGTCGGGCGTGTCGAAGCAGAGGTGATGAAGCCCTTCACCTCGCCGCGCCAGAAAACGTCCGATCCCCGACGTGGCGTCAAGGGGCTCGAGGAGCTCGATCTCGCTCTCGCCGGCGCCGAGCAGCGCGGCGCGCACGTGCTGGTCGGGGATCGTCGCTTCCTTGATGAGCGGTAGCCCCAACGTGTCGCGGTAGAAACGGTAGGCGTCCTGAAGCCGGTTCACGACGATGCCGACGTGGTGGATGCGTCGCATCACGCGTCTTCCCCCCTCAACGAATGAACGGCGCGGCCTTGCGAGCGGACGCGTCGCGGATACGAACCCGATGGTACGCCAAGAGCGTGGACGGCAGCCGCCGCAACGGGAAATACTCCAGCGCCAGGGTTTCGTCGCAGGTCTGCAAGGTACCGCTACGCACCGTGCACTCGAA
>WNFK01044968.1_pt1 | contig 22607 bp, 10 predicted proteins | sample 5400281 | NCBI WGS metagenome assembly WNFK01 (sample SAMN13153350, study PRJNA577476) | soil metagenome | isolation source: 20 cm soil on Douglas fir-dominated hillslope | place: USA:California | collected 2013-09-17
CGCCGCTTAGGCGATCCCGCGAATCCGCTCTTAGTCTCGGTTCGCTCGGGCGCTCCGATCTCCATGCCCGGGATGATGGACACGGTTTTGAACCTGGGCCTGAACGATCAAACGGTCGAGGGGCTCGCCGGCAAGAGCCGGAACCCTCGCTTCGCGTTCGACAGCTACCGCCGATTCATCCAGATGTTCTCCGACGTCGTGCTCGGGATCCCGCGAGAGATCTTCGAGGAGGAGCTCACCCTCGCCAAGAAGCGCGCCCGCGTCACGGACGACACCGGGCTCGATGAGAAGCGCCTCCGAAGCGTGGTCGAGCGGATGAAGCATCTCGTGCGCCGCGAGATCGGTCACGATTTTCCGCAACAGGCGCGGGAGCAGCTCGCGCGGGCGCGTGATGCCGTATTTCGCTCCTGGCACACCGAGCGAGCGGTGCACTACAGGCGGCTGAACAACATTCCGGAGCACCTCGGCACGGCGGTCACGGTCCAGGCGATGGTCTTCGGAAATCTCGGCCCCCGGTCCGCGACGGGGGTGGGGTTCACCCGCGATCCCGCCACCGGGGAGCCGCGCTTCTACGGCGAATATCTCCTGAACGCCCAGGGCGAGGACGTCGTCGCCGGAATCCGCACCCCCCGTCCCATCGACGAGATGGAGCGCGAGCTGCCCGAAGCCTACGCGGCCCTCCGCGAGATCACATCGCGACTCGAGCAGCACTACCGCGACGTCCAGGATTTCGAGTTCACGATCGAAGAGGGGCGCCTCTTCATGCTCCAGACGCGGCGCGCGGCGCGCACCGGCCAAGCGGCACTGAGAATCGCGGTCGACATGGTGGACGAGGGACTGCTTACCAAGAGGGAGGCGATCGAGCGCGTGGACCCGGAGCACTTAGACCAGGTGCTCCATCCCGTGCTCGACCCGGCCGAGCGCAAGAAGCACGCGCTGCTCGCCCGCGGCCTTCCCGCTTCTCCCGGCGCCGCGGCGGGCGTGATCGTGTTCACCTCCGAGGAGGCGGTGCGCCGGGGACAGGCCGAGCGCGTGATCCTGGTCCGCGCCGAGACCTCCCCCGACGACATCGCGGGCATGAGCTCGGCCCGTGGAATCCTGACCGCGACCGGAGGGATGACGTCGCACGCGGCCGTCGTCGCCCGAGGCATGGGCAAGTGCTGCGTGGCCGGCTGCACGGCGCTATCGATCGACGAGGGAAGGCGGGTCCTGCGCGTCGGCGGCCGGACGCTGCGCGAGGGGACCTTCGTTTCGCTCGACGGCTCCACGGGAGAAGTTCTCCTTGGAGATGCGCCCACGACCGATTCCGAGGTGGTTCGCGTGCTGAGGGGAAAGCTCAAGCCCGAGGCGGCGCCGCTGTACCAGCGCTTCGAGCGGCTGACCCAGTGGTGCGACGAGGTGCGGCGGCTTCGCGTGCGCGCGAACGCCGACGTGCCGCACGACGCGCGGCTCGCCCGACAACTCGGCGCGGAGGGAATCGGTTTATGCCGGACAGAGCACATGTTCTTCGCGGAGGAGCGGATTCCGTACGTCGTGACGATGATCCTGAACGCACAAGAGGCGCGGCAGGCGAAGCTCACGATCGAACGGCTTTCCGGGGAGCTGAAGGACGCGGCTCGGTCGGAGCGTCCTCGCCTGACGCGCGAGCTCAAGGAAACCCAGCGCACGGGGAGAGGGCCGATCCGCGCGTTCGAAGGCGCGCTGAAGAAGCTCCTCCCGCTCCAGCGAGCGGATTTCCGCGGGCTCTTCCTCGCGATGGAGGGTTGCCCGGTCACGATCCGGACGCTCGATCCGCCGCTCCACGAGTTTCTGCCGAAGCGCGAGCACCTCCTGCGCGAGCTCGCGGGGTTGAAGCCCGGCGCCCGCTCCCGCGCGCGAAGGAAGCTCCTCGAAGCCACGCTCACGCGGGTCGAGGAGCTCCACGAGTTCAACCCGATGCTCGGGTTCCGCGGGTGCAGGCTGGGGATCCTCCACCCCGAGATCACGCGAATGCAGGCTCGCGCCATCTTCGAAGCCGCGGCCAGCGTGATCCGGCTCGGGAAGAGGGTGATTCCCGAGATCATGATCCCCCTCGTGGGCGACCCGGAGGAGCTGGGCCGGCAGCGAGCCGAGGTAGAATCGGTCGCGGCGGAGGTGACCCGGCGCCTCGGCGTCGATGTGCCGCATACGATCGGGACGATGATCGAGGTCCCGCGCGCGGCGGTGCTGGCGGGGGAGATCGCGGCCAAGGCGGATTTTTTCTCCTTCGGCACGAATGACCTGACCCAGATGACCTTCGGCTACTCGCGCGACGATTCGGGGCGCTTCCTGCCGGAGTACGTGCGCGCGGGGATCCTCCCGAACGACCCTTTCGTCTCGATCGACGTGCCGGGCGTGGGCGCTTTGGTCCGGCGCGCCACGTTCGCGGGGCGGAAAAGCAAGCCCGGGCTCAAGGTCGGCGTCTGCGGCGAGCACGGCGGCGATCCCGCTTCGATCGATCTCTTCGAGGAGGTCGGGCTGGATTACGTCTCATGCAGCCCGTTTCGAGTTCCGCTCGCGCGTCTTGCCGCGGCCCGCGCCGCCTTGCACCGGAAATGATCACCCCGCTCCGCGTCGACGCGATCATCCCCGCGCTGAATGAGGCCGAATCCTTGGGAAGAGTGCTCGACCTGCTCCCCTCGCCGCCGGTGCGCCGCGTCATCGTGGCCGATAACGGCTCGACCGATTCGACTTCCCGTATCGCCCGCGACCACGGGGCCACGACGGTCCTCGAGCCGCGTCGTGGCTACGGTGCCGCCTGCCTCAAGGGGATCGAGGCGCTCGCCCACGATCCTCCCGACGTGGTCCTGTTCCTCGACGCCGATCTGAGCGACGATCCCACCGAGGCCGGGGCCTTGCTCGCCCCGATTCTGGAAGGGCGCGCGGATCTTGTGGTCGGATCCAGGACCTCGGGGGCGCGGGAGCGGTGGGCCCTCACGCCGCACGCCCGGTTCGGGAATTGGATCGCGACTCGTCTCCTCAAGGCGCTCTACGGGGCTCGCTATACCGACCTGGGACCGTTCCGGGCCATCCGGTACGAATCGCTGAGAAAGCTCGGAATGGCGGATCGCGATTTTGGCTGGACGATCGAGATGCAGGTCAAGGCGGCACGCATGGGGCTACGGCATGTCGAGGTCCCGGTCCGGTACCGCAGGCGCGTGGGCCGGTCGAAAATCTCCGGCACGGTGGGGGGGTCGCTCCGGGCGGGCCTCAAGATCCTGGGAACCATCGTCGCGGACTACGTGTCCCATGGACCTCCTGTCTCGGGCTCATCGGGTCAGCCTGGCGACACTTCTCGCCGGGGCACACCATCTTGACCCCCCTTCGGGCGCGGGGGTACCATGGCTGCACCTTGGCCTGCTCTCGCGCGACCACGATCCTCCATCGGCTTGCTCTCGTTGCCTTTGCCCTCGCGGCCTCGGCCTACACGCCTCCGCCGCTCCTCCACACGGACATAAACTTTCAGTCGGGGCTGACGTGCCGCGGATGCCACGTCGACATCACCGAGCAGTGGACGACCTCCGCCCACGCCTCGGCCGACAGAAAATCCAATCCTCTCTTCGGACGGATGTACTTCACCTCGCTCAAGGAGACCCGCGGCGCGACCATGGTGAAATGCGGCCCATGTCACGAGACGGCTTCGTTCGTGTCGAACGACTTCGAAAAACTCCGTGAGGTGAGTGCCGAGGGCGTGACCTGCGTTTACTGTCACGCCATCACCGGGACCGGGCCGCCCGCGGCGGTTCCGCCCTTCACGCTCCTGCTAGGTCCCTATCACGGGCCGATCCGCCAACCGGTGAAGGTGAAGGATCACGTGTCCGGCTACAGCGATTTCATCACCAAATCGGACTACTGCGGCGGGTGCCACCAATACCAAAATCAAAACGGAGTCCTCATCAGCGACACGTTCGGAGAGTGGAAGCGCTCGAAGTACGCGAAGCAGGGCGTCACGTGCCAGCAGTGCCACATGCCAGGCGGTCCGGGACGGGTCTCATCGATGGGCCCTGTCCGGCCGCGGGTCGCAGATCACTCCTTCCCGGGCCCGGTGCAGAACCGAGCCCTCCGGGACGCGGCGACCCTCGCGCTACGTTTGGGGAAGCGGAGCGGGGACACGCTCCGGTTCTTCGCGGTCGTGACCAACGTCGGCGCGGGGCACGCCATTCCGACCGGGAACGACCAGCACCTGCTTCTGCTTCGCTTGCGCCTTACCGACACGGGCGATCACATCCTATGGGAGAACGACCCGTTCCAGGATTGGAACAGCTCGGTCTTCGGGCTCCTTCTCGCGAACGACCTGGGCGTCTACCCCGCCGAGACCTGGAACGCAAGCAAAGTGCTTTCGGATCGGCGTATCCAGGCCGGCGCCACGGCGCAATCGCGGTTCGAGATCCCGATGCCTGAGGCGAAGGGTCCGCTCCGCCTCGAGGCGCAGCTCCTCTATCGTCGCGCCCGCCCCGAGACCATCCAGGCCTACGGCCTGCCCGAGGACACCTACGGCGACGAGCGGCTCGTGGCGCGGGCTACGCTGCAAGTCCAGAATCCCTAGACAAGGCACGCTCGAAAACCCTACCGTAGCAGCCATGCCGCCCTCCGATCTGCTCCGCGAAATCCGCAGGGAAGGCTATACCTTGGGCGCGATCTGGCGTTTTTGCCGCGTGAGCCTTGCCCGAGTGTCGCGCGGTCTTCCCCAGCACCCCGAGCTGGTGCGGCCGATCGCCGCGACGGCGCTCGGACTCTTCGCCCTCCAGTTTGTGACCGCCGTCCTGCTCTCGGTCCATGTCGGGCGCGACGTGGGGGGGGATTACCTGATCGCCTCCAGCGTGATGCTCCTGTTCATTTCCTTCTGGGTTCTCACGCACGTGGGGCTCCTGCTGGGCTCGCGCGACGGGCAGCGGGTGATCCGGATGCCGCTTCCCATCGCGATCACGATGCTCCGGTTCGTATCGATCCCCGCGATCGTGCTGCTCATCCTGAACCGACGCTGGGAGGCGGTCGTCTGGCTCTTCGCGGCGAGCGCGCTCACGGACGTCCTGGACGGCGTCCTTGCGCGTGCGCTTCACGTGGAGACGCGGGTCGGGGCCCTCCTGGATCCGCTGACCGACGTGACGTTCAACTCCGCGATCTTCATCGCGCTCCTGGCGGTGGAGGTCGTTCCCTGGTGGGTCACCGTCCTCATGCTCACGCGCTACGCGCTTCTCGTCGGAGGGACGGTGTATTTGTATTTCTTCTACGGTCCCGTTCGGATCAAGCCGACCCTGTTCGGAAAACTAACCGGGGTCTTGACCTCGGTTTTGCTCGGCCTCCTGCTGCTCGGCCTGTCGTGGTGGAATGAGGCGACACGCCGCAGCTTGAAGGAAGTGTTCGACGTGGGCCTCGGGGTCATGGGGCTGGCTACGATCATCCAGGTCGTGTTCATCGGCCTCGCGAACCGGAACCTCGCGCCCGAGGTCGAAGAAGTCTTCCCAGCTGCCGAGGTGCTCCGCGCACCAGACGGGCTCCCCGCCAAGGTCGTCGGCGAGATCCGGGGTCCCCGGTAACACCCCCCGGCTGAGTCTCGACCGGCCGGCTCGAATCCCGCCACCCCCGCAGGGCAAATTCGATTCTGGTTTGCAATCTGCATGACGCCCCCATCTTCCGCGTGGGCGCCGCAAGGTGCGGCGACCGACGCGTTTGCAAACGGGTCCGGCCTGCCGAGTTAGTGAGCCGACGTGGCGCGAGCGCGGGGCCCATCCGTGGCATGCCTCTTGCGGTCCAAGCCGGCGCTAAGTCTCTGCGATTCAAGGGTAGAGCGCAGCGCCGAGACATCCCATCGACCCGAGGCCCATGCAGGAAACAACCCAGCCACGCGAGAGCCGCGCGAATACAAAGCGCCGACGCACCCGTGCGCCCGCTTTCCGCGGCGCGGTCGTCGCGATGGCGTTGCTTGGATTCACTCTGGCGCGGTCCGCGCTCGCGGGCCCCGGCACCGGCACGGCGATCATCCTGGGCCCGAGCCCCGTAGCGGTGACGGACAGCAGTATCTGGACGATTCAATACGCGCCGACCGAGGATTTCTCCGTCACGGGCGGGTCGGTCGACGTCGTCATTCCTTCCGGGTGGACCCCGCCGCAGACCTCGAGCCCGATCTCGCCGGGCTATGTCAGCTGGACCGACGACAACTACGTGAACTCCGTGGTCACCGTCGGGGACACGATTCGTCTCCTCCTGGGCGCGCCGCCCAAAGATCCGTTTCAGACGGGCGGGTCGGTCAGTGTTATCTACGGGGCGGGCGGCGGGCACGCATCGGCGCACCCCCAGACGACGGCGCAGGACACCGTCTATTTTCGCGTCCGGAGCGATCCCACGCTGACCGGATCGCCGGCTGCCATTCAGTTCTCCCCGTGGGTTTCGGTGGTTCCCGGCCGGGTCGCCTCCGCGAAGGTCGTCGACGGAGCCAACACGGTGGTGGGTCCCTTGACGCGCACGACCGATCAGGACTCGACGCAGCTCTTCCTGCGCGGTTACGACAAGTACGGGAACCTGACGCGCCTGATCCGGGCGAACTGGACCCTGACCGGCGTAGTCGGAGCGCCCGTGCCGAGCAACGGCACCGGCACGGTGCTCAGGCTCGACGCGCCTGGAACGGCGTACGCCATCGCGGACAGCGCCGGGGTGTGGTCCGATTCGACGGGAGCGATCTCGGTGGTCCATGGGGCCTACGCGGGGCTTGCGATGACCGCGCCCGGGTCCGCCGCTGCGGGAACCGCGTTCCCGGTAACCGCGGGCTCGCGGGACGCGGACGGGAACACGATCGCCGACGGCCCGGGATCGGCCGCGTCCCTTACCTACATCGCGTTCGCTGATTCCGTGGGTTCCACGCCCGCGGACCCGAATCTCGTGAGCGCGGGTGCCACTCTTTCGGGCGGTGTCTACTCGGGATCGCTCATCGCGCGGAAGGCAGGGGCGTTCTACTTTTCCGTGATCGACTCGACGGCGGGATACGTGTCGAGCAGGCATCGCGTCGCCGTTTCCGCAGGAGGCCCTGACCGGATCGCGCTCGAGCCCGATACCTTGAAGCTCACGGCCGGCGTCCCCGACACGGTCACCGTGCACGTCGTGGACGCGTTCGGGAATCGTTCCCCGGTCCCGGCTCCCGAGACGCTCACGCTCTGGACCGATCGCCCCGCGGGCACCTTCCAGAGCGTCGCGGGCACGAGCACGATCTTCGAGATTACGATTCCGGCGTTCTCTGACTCCACGCGGTTTCGCTTCCGAGACACTCAGAGGACGACGGCCGAGGGGCGCGTCCGCGCCATCGACGCGAACGGTACCTCCCCGTTCCTCGGAACGGCCGGCGCGCCTGTCTTCACCGGGCCGAACGTACCGGCCGTGGTCGCGCTGACCGCGACGCCCGACACGCTCGTCGCCAATGGGGTCGATTCGGTTCTCATCTCCGGCGCGGCCCTCGATTCGTTCGGGAATGCCGTCGCGCAGGGAGAGCGCTTCGCGTTCGACGGCGGCGCCCTGCTCACCGAGGTCACCGACCAGGATCCCGGGACCGCAGGCGCGCAGCTGCTCGCCGACTCCACCGGTGCCGTGAGCGGCTACGTCAGGGTTGGAGTCGCAGCCGGCTTGGGTGGGGCCACGGTTCAATCCGAGCGGGGAAGCGTGACCGGGGCGGCTCCGATTCGTCTTCTCGCCGGTGCACCCTCCGGCGCGATCACCCTATCCGCTTCCCCGGACTCCCTCGCGGCGGACAGCCTGGCGACGTTGACCCTCGGCGCGGCGGGCCTTCACGACGCGAACGGCAACCAGGTGGAGAACGGCGAGAAATACACGGTCTCGACCACACTCGGCGCGATTCTTAACGCCGACGCCGATCCGGCGCCCGGGGTCCAGGTCCTGGCTTCCGGCGGCGGGGTCTCGCTCCCGCTCTTCGGAGGTGATTCGCTGGGGACGGCGCAGGTCACCGCGACCGCGCTGCGCAACGGCTCCTCGACCGGGACCCTGGGCATCCGACTCGTACCGGGGGCGGTGAGCGGGTCGAGGTCGACCGTCACGGCGGATTCGCCCGTCCCGGTCGGCGGTTCCGGGAGCGTGGTGGGGATTACCCTCCGGGATGGCCAGGACCATCCTCTCGCCGGCGTCCAGGCGGCTTCGGTCGTGGTCACGGTGGTTGGCGCATCGGCTAGCACCACCCCGCTTGCCTCCGCGACCGATTCGGGTGGCCGGATCGATTTTCGCGCCACGGCCACGATCCCGGACACCGGTTCTGTGCACGTCACCGCGCGAGCGATCCCCCTGGCGGTGGAGCCCTCGATCGTCTTCCAGCCCGGACCGCTCGACCACTACACGGTCGCGGGACCCGCGGGGCCCTTGACCGCGGGCTCCGGCGTCACTTTGACGATTAACGCTCATGATTCGTTTGGGAATTCTCTGCCTGGCCAGAACGGGAACGTGCTCCGGCCCACAGTGACCTCGGGCGGCGCGACCGTCCCCGACTCGGTCATCCTCGCCGCGGGCTCAGCCTCGATTCCCGTGACCCCGACGCTTGCGAGCCCCCTCACGATTGTCGTGAGCGACGGCCCGCGCTCGGCGACCTACGGCCCGGTCGCGGTGAACCCGTCGGCGGCCAACACCCTCACGATGTCCCCCGGCTCGCTCTCGCTCACCCCGGCACAAGCCGGAACCGTGACCGTCACGGCACGCGACGGCCAGGGCAACCCGATCTCCGGTCTCGCCCTCACCGTGTTCCTGGGGGGTCCGAGCGCGGTGGGTTCTCTCGAATCGCTCGGGTCAACCTCCGGGGGTCCGGGGTCACAAGGCGGCGTCACGAACGGCACGGGCCAGCTCGCCGTCCGCTACCGGGCCCCGAACACGGCCCCCGCGGCGGATTCGATCTTCGCCAGCGGCGGCTCGCTCGGTCCGGTCGGGATCCGCGCCGCGACGGCCCCCGGCGCGACTGTCGCGCTGCGCGTGACGCCCAGGTCGCTGAGCTGGACGGCCGGTGTGCCCGAGAGCGTGCTCGTCGAGGCCCTCGATTCGTTCGGGAACGTCGTCGTGACGGACGGCGCGCCGGTCACGATGCGCGTGGCGGGCTCGGTCGTGTGGGCCCCGGCCTCGGGCCCGCTCGTGGCGGGCCGGTTCGTCTCCACCGGACGGGACACTATGGCTGAGTCCCTTCCGGCGCGATCACCGTCGCGGCGACCCGCGACAGCTTGACGGCCGACGGCAAGAGCGCGTCCACCGTCCTGCTCGGCCCGGTGCGGGACGCGTTCGGGAACATCGTCAGCGCTGGAACGCTCGTGGGCGTGAGCGCGCAGGCGGGGACCCTGCTCGCCTCGGACGCCAGCGCGCTCTTCCCGGGCCTCGACCTGGCGACGGCCGCGGACGGCAGGGCATCCTTGATCCTGATCGCGCCGGGCACGCCCGGTCCCGATACCCTCACCGCCGCCTCCCGCGCCGGATCCGCCACGGGAATCCACGCCTTCACCTACGTGCCGCCTCCTTCGCTCGTCTACGTCGCCGGCTCGCTCGCACCCGGAGCCGTGATCCCTGGGGGGAGCGTCTCGTTCACGCTTCAGGCGCGGAACACGGGCGCGGGCCCGATCCAGCTCGGTACCGGATCTCGATTCTCGTTCGGCTCGGGCGCGACCACGTTCACGGCGGCACTCGGCTCAGGGGCCGCGATCGGCGCGGGCGCGACGACGACGCTCACGTTCGCCGCCGGGACTGTCCCCGCGACGCTGACCCCGGGAGCGTACGCGCCCAGCCTTCAGGCGGTAGGCACGGATGCCACCGGCGACGCCTTCGACTTCTATTTGAGCCTCGCTGGGTCGCAGGTGAGCGTGCTCGGGTTGAGCGTCGCCCAAGTCAGCGCCTCGCCCGATCCCGCGCCGCTCGGATACCAGAGCCTTTCGCTGGTCTTCGACGTGGCAAACCTATCCGGCACGCCGGGGGATCTCACGGGCGGCAGCTTGAGCTACTCGACCGGGGCGTTCATCAGCGGAGCGCCGACGCCTCCGCTCGGCACGACCATCCCGGCCGGCGGAACCACCCGGTTCACGTTTCCGGTCGCCGTGCCGTCGGGTGGGATCCCTTCCGGGACGATGATCAACTCGACGCTCCAGGCGACGGTCACCTTCGCGGGCGCGCCGGTGGTCGCCTCGAACTCAATCCCGCTCAGCTTCCGCGTGATCTCGGCCGCGCGCGTCGTCGCGGTCGCGGGCAGCGGGACGCCGCAGCGTCTCCTGCGCGGGCGGACGTTCGCTCCCACGGTGCGCGTCGCGAACACGGGCGCCGCGGCGGTCACCCTCAATCGAAACACCACGCGCCTCGAGCTCGACGACGGCGCGACGACGCTTACGACGGCGCTATCCGCGAACACCGCTGTCCTCGCTTCCGACCAGGGGACGCTCGCGTTCGACTCGCTCGCGGTTCCCGCGGGCGGCGTCCCCAAGGGGCGCTACCGCGCGCGTCTCTTCCTCGACGGCACGGAATCCGGGCAGGCCTTTGCCGACACCGTCTCCTCGGCGCCCGACAGCATCGACGTTCTCGACCCCGCGCTCCTCACGGTGGTTGCCGGGTCGCTCGCTCCGGACACCGTGAGCGCGGGGCAATCGCGTCCCGTGTCGCTCACGCTCCGGAACGACGGTGACGTGCCCATCGCGCTCGACCCCGCGACAGCGCTCAAGCTCGGCGCCCCGGTGTCGGTCACGCGCACGCTGGGCGCCTCGCCCACCCTGAACGCGGGGCAGTCGCTCAACCTTGCCTTCACCGGCGCCCCTCTGGGCTCGCCCGCCTCGCCTGGGGACGCGGCGGCGACGCTCGACGTGTTCGGCGTGGAAGACGGCGTCGCACGCGCCCAGAGCCTCCCCGGGGGCACGCTCCACGCGATGCCGCCGGCGCTGCTTCAGTTCGTCGCGCGCTCGACCGCGCCGAGCCAAGTACGTCCCGGCCAGACGGTGAACCTCGCCCTCGTTGTTCAGAACAGCGGCGGGTCCCCCTTCGTGATCGATCCCGCCCAGACGCGGTTCACCTTGAGCGACGGCAGCGAGGTCATGACCGGCCTCGCCTCCGGCCCGGCATTCTTGCTCGCGCCGAGCACCCAGGCCGCGCTCGTGTTCGCGGGTGTACTCGTCCCCGCGGCGATGGCGAGCCAGCCCTATCGGGTGGATCTCGCGATCGGTGGGACCGAATGGGCGCTGGCCGCGAGCGCCGCCGCGACCTCTCCCGACAGCGAGCTCATCGTGCTCGGGCAGCTCACCGCGATCCAGGTCCGCGGCGTCGACGCCGCAGTTCCGGTCCAGCTCGCGCGGGGCGGGGCGCCTCTCCGCGCGTGGGGACTCGAGCTCACGCCGCTCGTCCAGACCGGCGTCTCGACGAAGGATTCGCTGACGTCGGTCGCGATCACCATCGTCGCGGACGGCTCCACAAGCCTTCCGCCCGCGTCCTCGGTGTCCTCGATCTCGCTCCGCGATCGCGTGGGCGCGCTCCTCGGGCAAGGGGCGCCGCCTCCAGGCGCGCCGAATCCTTTCACGCTCAGCCTGGCCCAGCCGCTCATCATGACGAACGGGCCGGAGTCGCTCTTCGTCGATGTCGCGTTCCGCCCCGGCTCGCCCGCCGTCCGCGTCGCGCTCCAGGTCGCGCAGGCGAACGACCTTGTGGCCCTCGACGCGCTCACCGGAACCCGCGTGCCCATCGTGGGGGGCGGCGGGCTTCCATTCACGGCGCTCACCTCGCGCGAGATCACGTTCTTCGACCGGGCGCACGGCTATCCGAATCCCTTCCACGCCGGGAGCGAAGCGGTCCTCCTCTCCTACGTCCTGGGTCAGGACGCTTCGGTCAAGGTTTCCATCTACACGCTCCTTGGCGACCTGGTGCGGGAGCTGTCTCTTGTTTCGGGAGGCGTAGGCGGCGCGAGCGGCTTGAACGAAGTGCGTTGGGACGGACGCAACGGGAAGGGCGAGATCGTCCGCCCCGGTGTGTACGTCGCCCGGATCGAGGGGCCCGGGGTAAGCGAGCAGATCAAGGTGGGGGTGCTGCGATGAGAGTGCGGCGATGCTTCCGTCAGGGGCGCGTCCTGCGCCGCCAAGTTCGCCGGATCAAGGCCCGGCGGCTGATCCGTGCCATCTGCGCCGCGTCGCTTCTCCTCGCCGCGTTTTTCGGGACGCGCGCGCGCGCCTCGGGCCAGACCGCGGGGACGTCGGACCTTCTTTCCACGCCGGCGGGCTGGCCGAGCACGGGCGCCGCGAGCGGCTTCACGGGCGTGGCGCTCGATCCGCTCGCAATCTATATGAACCCGGCCGGCCTGGCGGCACAGGATGAGCGCTCCTTCCTGGTCCACCACGGAATGCTCCAGTTCTCCACGACCTGGGACCTTGCCGCCGTCTCCTATCCCGTTCCGGGCCTGGGAGGCGTCGGTCTTGGCTTCGCGCGGATCGGAACCGGCGGGATCGACGCCTACGACGCGGGGAACCGGCCGCTCGGCTCGATCGTCTACCGCGAGACGGCGGCGGCCGCCAGCGTCGCCCGACGCGTCCGCGGGCCGATCTGGGGCGGGCTCACCTTCAAGATCTTGGGGCAGTCGCTCGGCGACGTTTCGGCTTCGGCCCCCGCGCTCGACATAGGCTTCCTCTACCGCCCGGCCGTGCTCCGCGGTGGTCAAGTCGGCGTGTCGGCGCAAAACGTCGTCGCGGGCTCACTCGATCTGGGCGGCGCGTCTTCGACGCTCGACCGATCGTTCCGCTTAGGGCTCGGAAGCCCGGAGTGGCGCCTCAATCCCATGAGCGCAGGTAGGGTCGTGCTCGACGTCGGGACCCGCGGGAAGGAAGGGATGAAGCCGCGCGTCGGCCTCGAGTTCACGCGCGCGGGGCTGGGCGCCGTTCGCGCCGGGATCTCGAACGGGGATCCTATTTTCGGCCTAGGGTTCCGCTTCCGGCGCTACGGCTTCGACTACGCCTACCAGAGCGGAAGCGTCGAAGCGACCCAGCAGTTCGCGGTGCGCATGGCATGGGGCGAGCCGAGCAGCAAATACTAATCGCGGCGCATGGTCGAGCTTCGGCGGGCGGCGGAGGATTCCATCCGCGCGGAACGCGCGGGCGAGATTGCACGCGACCGCAAGAAGGCGGACACATCGGAGAGCTCGGGTGACTGGGAGACCGCGCTTGTGCTCTGGGAGGTTCTCCAGCGCGCGGATCCCGGCGAGCCGAGCTACAGCCAGCGCGCCGGACGGGCGCGTGTCGAGATCGAGCGGAACGCCCAGGCTGCGATCGCCTCGGAGAGCGGGAGGCGGCTCAGGTCCACGCTGGCGGAGATGGCCCGCCAGGCGCTCTCGCGGGGGGACGCCGAAGAGGCGGCGGGCCTCCTGCGCGGGATCTCAACGGGGGGCGGCTCGGATGGCGCGTCCCAGGACACCCTCGCGGCCCTTGTCCGGGACGTCGCCGCCGCGCGCGACCGCGCCGCCGAGCGTGCGCTCTCCCGCGCCGACTCGCTTCAGGCACGAGGGCGACTCCTCGACGCCGCGGGCCAGGTGGCGCTCGCGCTGAGGCTCAAACCCGAGGATCCGCGCGCACGAACCCTGTGGGACGCTCTCCAGACCTCGCTCGGCAAGAGCGCCTCGGAAGCGCAGACCTTGAGCCGGAAGCTGGCCGCTCTCAGCGCACTGAACGAGGTGGCGCGGGCGTTCGCGGAAGGACGGTATGCGGAGGCGAAGGCGGCGGTCGAACGGTCGCTCGCGCTGGATCCCACGAGCCCCGAAGCGCGGGACTGGCGCGACCGAATCCAGCGCAGGCTCACGACGCCGAAGCCCGAGCTCGATGCGCGGATCAAGCAGCTCTACATCAAGGGCATGGAGGCGTTCACCGCGGGCGACTACCGCGAGGCGCTCCGGAACTGGGAGCAGATCCTCCTGCTCGATCCTTTAAACGAGAGCGCCAGGCGGAACGTGCTCGAAGCGCGGGAGCGGATGAAGTCGGAGGCGCGTCGATGACCGCAGGCGGCGACGAGACGCGTCGATGAGTCCCAGGGCTGGACCGACCCGCCGTTTCCGGCTCCAGGTTCCTGCCGAGGACCGCCATCTCGCCGAGATCCGCGACTTCATCCAGGACGTCGGCGAGAAGATTCAGATACCCGGAAAGATCCTCGCCAACACGAAGCTCGCGGTAGACGAAGCCTGCACCAACATCGTGAAGCACGGATACAAGGGGAAGACCGGCTTCATCGAAGTCGTGGTGACGGGAAACCAGCGCGAGTTCTCGATGGAGATCCGGGACCAGGGCGAAAGCTTCGACCTCCGCAACGTCAAGAGCCCCGATCTCAAGATGTACGTGGAGACGAGGAAGCGCGGCGGGCTCGGCGTCTTCTTGATGAATCAGCTCATGGACGACGTCCGGTATCGCGGGGGCCCGGACGGAAACGTCCTCATGATGTCGAAGCGCCTCGGGCGAGGGCGTCGGAGGGTCGGAAAAGAGGGCGGGCGTCCCCGCTCGCTCCGTTTCGCCTACACCCTTCAGGCGTTCGGCGCGATGACATTCCTCGTCGCGGTCGCCTTCGGCGTGATCCACGCGCGGCAAATGCAAAGCATCCAGGGGGAGGCGATTTCGCACGCTCGAAGCGTCGCGCGCGGGCTTGCGCTCCCGGCGGCCGAGGTGCTCTCGCGGCCCGAGCCGATGTCGATCGAGCAGACGCTCCTGAACCAGTCCATCCGCGCCGCGCTCCGGGCGAACCCGGAATACGTGGCGGCGCGGGTCCTCGACACGACCGGGCGCGTATGGGGCAGCAACCGATTCGAGGAGCTCTTCACCACGGAGCGGAGCGGGCTCCGGCAGGGGTCCGGAGCGGGCCTCGGCAACCAGTGGGCGCCCCCCCGCTACCTCGTGAACAACGGCGTCGGCACGATCGTCGAGCCGGTGCGGGCGGGCACGGCGGGGAAGGCCCTCGCGACCGTGATCGGCTACGTGCAGATCGGCATCAGCGAGCAGGCGATCGGCGCACGAATCGTGGCGGCGCGCGCCGAGCTTGCGGGGATCGCGCTTCTCACCCTCTTTCTCGGCTGCGTTCTCTCGATGCTCCTGATCGGGATCTTCGTGCGGCCGATCCAGGCGCTCTCCGACAGCGTGCGCGCGATCGGCGAAGGAACGATGGTGGCTGATGTGGGCGCTTCCGGGAACGAGGAGATCGACGAGATCGCGCGCGCGTTCAACGAGATCACGGCCAAGTTCCGCGCGGCGCAGGGCAATCTCGTCGAACAGGAGCGGCTCCAGAAGGAGATGCAGGTCGCGCAGGAGATCCAGCAGAGCCTCCTTCCCAGGAGCGTGCCGGAGCTGGAGGGCTACGAGATCGGGGCGCTCTACCGCGCGGCCAAGGAGGTCGGAGGGGACTATTACGATTTCGTGCAAGTCGACGAGCGGACGGTGGGCGTCGTGGTCGCGGACGTGTCGGGCAAGGGAGTCCCCGGCTCGCTCGTCATGACGATGATCCGGACCGCTCTCCGCATGGAGGCGCGCGGGAATCGGTCCGCATCGGACGTCATGGCCCGAATGAACACGTTCGTCACCGAGGACATGAAGAAGGGCATGTTCGTGACGATGTTTTACGTGGTGCTCGATTCGGTGAACCGCGTCGTGACCTACGCCAGCGCGGGGCACAATCCGATGATCCTCTACCGCGGCGAGTCGGACGCGACCTACTTCTTGAAACCGAAAGGGATTCCCGTGGGGATCGACGCGCCGGACGCGGATCTCTTCCGCCGCACCATCAGCGTCGAGCGGCTGACGCTCAAGCAGGAAGATATGATCGTGATCTACACCGATGGAATCACCGAGGCCATGAATCCCAATCGGGAGCAGTTCGGCGAGGGGAGGCTTCTCGGCGCGATCAAAAGGCACGCGCATCTCACCGCGCAGGAGTTCTCGGAAGCGCTGGACCGGGAGATCCATGAGTTCACCGCGGGCGCGCTCCAGAACGACGACATCACGCTGGTCGCGATCAAGGAAAAGGTGCAGCCCGAGGAGCGCATCGAGTCGAAGCGTCGTGAGCTTTTCCGGCTCGTCGAGCAGGAGGGTGTGCCCGTCGCCGAAGCGTGTGACCGGCTGCAGGTCGCGCAGTCGACCTACTACCGCTACCGCCGCCGGGTGGCCGAAGTCGGAGGGGAGGAGGGCTTGAAGAGCATTCGCCCCCGCTCAGGGCTCGCGAGGGCGAGTCTCGAGGAAGAGGCGGCCATCCTTTCGCTCGTGAAAGCGGAGCCTCTCATGGGGGCCAAACGGGTCGCGGAGCTGCTCCGCGCGACGGGCCGCTCGGGCCCTAATCTGACCCCGGCCGCTGTCTACGCAACCCTAAGGCGCCACGGACTTAACACGAAGGAAAAAAGGCTCGAGTTCGCCCAAAACGGAACCGATAGACGTATGGCAAGGCTGGCCCAGGCGCTCTCGGGGGCTGCCCGGGCCGACCGCGCTCCAGAAGGACAAGGAGGGGGAGAATGAAGGGAATCGACGTCTACGTCGAAGAGGCGTCCAAAAACCAAGGGGTGTCGATTCTGCGCGTCTCCGGCTACGTGGACACCACGACGAGCCCCGATTTGGAGCGGCGTCTCCAAGCGCTGCTCCGCGAAAAGCGTTACCACGTGGTGGTGGACCTCGCGAGCGTGGAGTACATCTCAAGCGCCGGCTGGGGAATATTCATCAGCGAAATCCGCGAAATCCGTGAGCACGGCGGAGACCTGAAGCTCGCCGGGATGGCCGCCGACGTCAAGGAGGTCTTCGACCTTCTCGAGTTCGAGAACATCTTGCAGGCCTATACGGACGCCGACCTCGCGGTCGCCTCCTTTGGACCGATCGTGCCGGCGAATACCTCCACGATTCCGGGCGCTGTCGCAGGGGCGCCTCATTCAGGAACCGAGTCCCATGGCTCACAACGTAGCGAGACGGTTCTTTCCGACGAAGACCTCGTGCGCGAGATCGTCCGCCAGCACCCCGATTACGGCCTCATGAGAATCCAGAAGGATCTGCGGAAACCGGAGCGCGGCGGGCGCGAGATGAACCCTGTTCAGCTCTATGTGCTCCTCCGCAAGCTCGAGCTCGACACGCGCGAGCGCCGCGAGGCGTTCGCCAAGGGAGACGCCCCGACGGCCAGCTCGAGCCCGACCAGAAGCTGACACGTAGGTTTCTCGGCCCCGCGCCTCTCGAGACGCGGGGCCTTCACTTTTCCCGCTTGACCGGAAACGCTCGGCACACTACCTTCGAGTCACGGCCTCCTGCAGCGCAGCCGCAATCTCCCGTGACTCGACCCCGCCTTCACAACCCTGATAGGGAACCCATCGGGACTTCGATTCTCCCGAGACTCGACTCTTGAATTTCTCACTCTCGTCATCGCCCAACATCGTCGCGCTGGTACTCCTGGCGGCGGCCTTTGCTCTCGGGCTCTCGCTCTATCTCACGCGGTATCCGGCGCTCCTCCCGCGACGGCGCGCGATTCTCACGGCCGTCCGCACCGCCACGCTGTTGGCGCTCCTCTTCGCCTCGCTCGCTCCGGTGGTTCGGTATTCGAGCGCGGCACGCGAACGGAACCGGATGCTCATCCTGGTTGACCATTCCGGAAGCATGGAGGTCCGGGACGGCGACTCCGCGGGACGAACGCGGCGCGAGGTTGCGGACAGCGCCGCGACGGCGATCGCGAGCGGGTTTTCGGGACGGTACGACGTGCGGCTGGCGCCATTCGATGCCTCGTTGGGGCCGATTGGAAAACCTTCGTCGTGGAAAGCCGCGACCCGAACGCGCGGTGCGGGGGAGACCGCGCTTGGGGATGCGATCCGCGAGGGGCTCGACCGCTTGGATCCGGATTCGCTCGCGGCGATGCTTGTCTTGAGCGACGGCGCGGTGAATCGCGGGGAGGACCCGGAGCGCGCCCTGGCTTCGACCGTACCCGCCTTCGCGCTCGTCGTGGGCTCAGCGGGCGATCCTCCCACGACCGGTATCGGCGGGATCGATGCTCCGAGCGAAGTCGTCATCGGTCGGCCGGCGACGCTCTCCGTGACGGTCCGCCACGGGGCTCGCCCCGCGACGCGCGGGGTCGCGCGCCTGAGCGAGGGCGCGCGGGAGCTGGGCCGCGCTTCGTTCGCGTTGGAGCGACCCGGCTCCGTGAGCCGTGTCACCATCCCCTTCACCCTCGGAGAACGCGGCAAGCATTTCCTCGCGGTGAAGCTCGACAGCTTGCCCGGGGATCCCATCACACAGAACAAGAGGAGGTTGATCGCGGTCACCGCACGCCCGGCGAAACGCCTGGTGCCTCTTGTGGCGACGGCATGGGACTGGGACCTTCGCTCCTTCGCGCGCGGCGTGGAGGAGGACACGTCCTGGGCCATCCAGCGATGGGCTCCGTCGGGATCCTCCTCCGTTGGAGCCCCCGGCGGCGCACCACAGAGCCTCGCGCAGGCGCTGCGCGACGCGGACGTCCTTGTCCTTCGATTCGACTCCCGCACGCTCACCCCGGAGCGGAGCGCGGAGGCTCTGAGCTTTCTCAATCGCGGAGGGGGCGTGCTGTTCTGGATCGACCCGGTCAATCGGCCCCCGGTCGCGGGTCCTCTCACGAACGCTCTTGGCCTCGAGTGGCGCGACTTCGGCAGAGCGACCGGGCCCAGCACGGGGGTGGAGCTGTCTCAAGCCGGCAGGGCGCACGAAGTCTCGCTTCTCGGGGGGGACGCCGCCACCGCGGTCGCCACCTGGCGCTCGCTCCCGCCGATTCAGTCGCCGCTTATCCTGAACCTGAAAGGCAATGCCCTCACGCCCCTCCTCGAGGCGCGCTACGGAACCGAGACCACGCCACTTCTCTTGGCCGGACGGGTCGGAGCCGGCCGCGTCGCTGTATTGAACGCGGCGGGCGTCTATCGATGGGGCCTGACGGCGGCCGGGCTGGGGGGCGGAGCCGGCATCGAGCCGTCTTTCTTCGGAGGGCTCAACGCCTGGCTCTCGCAGAGCGCGGACGACCGGCCGGTTCGGATCTCCGCTCCCGACCTGACGCCGGCCGAGCGAGCGGTCCCGGTGCGGCTCGCGCTCGCGAACGGCGCCGTCGGCACCGGGGCACGGGCGACCGTGCGGGCGCGGCGGAGCGCCGGCGGTGTAGCCAGTGAAGGGCGCCTCAGCGCCTCGATCCAGGGCGATTTTGCGGGCTCCATCGCGCTTCCGGAGGGGGTCTATTGGCTCGTGGGGCGCGTGGAGCGCGCGGGCCGATTGGTGGGCACCGACAGCCTTCAGGTCGCGGTGGGTGAGCAGGGAGTCGAATTTGAATCGCTTGGCGCGGAGCCTTCCGTGCTCGAGCGGCTCGCCTCGCGCTCGGGAGGCGTTGCCGCGCCCCTCGCCCGTTCGGGACCGGTTCTCGCGAGGCTGCGCTCGCCCGACATCGCCAGGGCTCGCATCATCGAGCTGGATATTTTCCACAACGTCCCGCTTTTCCTCGTGCTCGTCCTCGGTGCGACCGCGGAATGGGTTTTGCGGAAGAGGTTCCATTTGCTTTAGGCGTCACCCGACCCGCCAGCATCCAACGTACCCCGAGAGCAAGGGCGCTCCCCGAGCGCCGCCGATTCTATCGACAGCTCCCCCGCCTCCTCTTCAAGGGGGAATCCCATGCCGCGCATGTTCGGGCGCAAGCCCGCGTTCTGTCTCGCCGCTCTCGTCTTGCTCGCCGCGCACGTTTCGCGTTCCGACGCCGAAATCCTCCTGAACGAGGTGTTGTACGACCCCGAGGGGATCGATGAGGGATCGGAGTTCGTGGAGCTCTGGAATCCGGACACCGTCGCCCTTTCGCTGGTTGGGATCGCGGTGGAGTCCGGCGACGGCTCACGACCGGGGGTTTGGACCCCGGTCTACGTGGGCGCGGGCGGCGATTCGGTGTCTCCCCGGCACGCGTTTCTGATCCCGGGGTCTTCTCTTCTCGCTCCCCTCCAGAACGGTCCCGACGCGATTCGTCTGACCCGCGCGGGCATCGTGCTCGACCTCGTAGGTTACGGGGCGCTCACGGCCCGCGAGCTCTTCGAGGGCGCGCCCGCCGCGGACGTACCTTCCGGACAATCCCTCTCTCGGATTCTGGACGGTGTGGACACCCGGTGGAACGCGGCGGACTGGGCGCCCGAACCGAGCCCCACGCCGGGGCTCGCGAACCATCCCGACATCCGGCTCTCCTTCACGCGCGGAAGCGCCCGTCTCGTGCCGGATGTGCCATGGCCCGGGGACGTCGCGACCTTGCGGGCGACCGTGAAGAACCTCGGGCGCCAGTTGGTCCCGGCGGCTCGATGGCAAGCCGAGGTTGTCGTGCGCGTCGGGGACAGGCCGGATGGCCCGTGGTCCGCCGCGCCGGCGGGGATCAGCCCAGGCTCCACCGTCGCTCCGGGAGAAAGCGCGAGCGTGCAGTGCGCGCTCTTCACGCCTCCGCCCGGGAGGTTCGGTCTCCGGCTCTACCTGCGCGATCTCGGCGTTGAGCCATTCACATATGGGTCCGCCGTCGCGGACACCGCGCTCCTTGAGGCGCGGTCGACGGCCGGCCCGCTCGTCGTGAACGAAATCGCGTTCCGGGATCGAGGGGCGGGGGAATGGGTCGAGGTGATGGCTCGTGAAGAGGTCGCGGACGTGGGATTCTTCGCACTTTCCGACGCGGGCGGCCGCGCCTACGCGATCGATCGGGGGCCGACACCGCGCCCGGCACACGCGGGGGCAATCATTGTCATCGCGCAGTCGCCCGAGATGTTGCGCACGAGCTACTCGCTGCCGGACAGCGCGGTCCTAGGATGCCTCGGAGGCTGGGCGGCCCTCAACGACGCCGACGGGGAGGACGGTTTCGCCGACCGTGTGCGCGTCGTGGATGCGTCCGGCACGCCATCCGATGTCGTCCCCTATCGCGCGGGGTACACCGCGCGAGACGGATCGCTCGAGCGCCTCGGAACGATGCTCCCCAGCGCGTCGGCGAGCTCTTGGACGGAATCGATCGACCCTCACGCGGGGACGCCGGCTCGGCCGAACTCCATTCAGGCCCCGGCCCCGGCCCCGGGTACGGGCGCGGGACGCCGCGGCTCGCTTCTCATCGCAAGCGCGCGCGTGGTTCGGCGGGCGCCCGGATTGCCTGCCGCCCCGGTCGTGTTGCGATTCAGCGAGGAGGCGCGCGGGAGCCGGGTCCGCGTCTTCGTGCACGACCTCCTGGGCCGCCCGCGGCGGCTCCTCGTCGACGGGCAGCGAATCCTGGGTGAAGGAGCGTTTCTCTGGGACGGCCGCGACGACCAGGGTAGTCCCGTATCGGCCGGGATCTACATCGTGCGGGCCGAAACGATTCCGGACGACCGCGAGCCGATCAGGAGCGCAGCCCTTACCCTCTCCGTGGTGGATCGGTGGACCCGATGAGGGTCGTCGCGGCCTTTCTCCTGTGGAGCGCGGCGGTGCCGTTGCCATACGCCTGGGCAGCGTTCGAGCTGCGGGATGCCAGCCCGGACGCGTTGGGTACCGCTTCCACCGACGGCGCATGGCGCCCTTTCGATGGTGGTTCCAGCCCGGAGGCGTCGGGTGATCCCGCAGACTCCGGGTCGGCCGGCATGACCGGACTTTCGTGGCGCGCTGGGGCAACCCGCGCGTCCCCCTTCGGCGCCGATGCGCTGTCGCTGAACCAGCTCGACATCTCCCTGCACCGAAACACTCATGCGTTCCGCCTTGAATACGCTGCGCTCTCCGGCCCGGGGACGGGCGAGTCGTCGGTCCGTCTTGAGGTCAGGGAACGTGCCGCACGCCCGATCGCTTTGGCCCTCCGCGTGGAGCGCCTCGATTTTCTCCCCGACGACTCGGAAGCCTGGGGCGGCTGGGCGCTCGGCGGATGCGCCCGAAGCGCAGCGGGTGGGCGGCTAGATGTATGGATCGGCGGCGACCGGATTCTGAGAACCCGAGCGCTGGAGCGGGGGGCCGTCCGCGCCACCTTGGAGCTGGGCGCCTCGCTTAGCGCGGGATCAGCGCGCGTAGCGATCGTGGACCGTTGGCAGCCGGACGGGACCCATGGCCCGCGCATGGCGCTCGAGGTTCCGTTCGGAGAGGCGTTGCGCCTAAGGCTGGGACGCGGCTCGGCGCCAGGCAGGATCGGGGCGGCGCTCGAAGTGAGGACAGGGAATATCGAGGCGTCCTGGGGAAGGCTCGACTACGCGTTCGGAGGAACGATCACGGGCATCCGTTTGGGCCTCGCGTCCGGGAAAAAGGGGAGGCCCGCCGAGAAGGCGGGCCCCCGCGAGTCTTCGAAGCTCCACCGCGAGCGAGGCGCGCTAACGGAGGAGGATCAGCTTCTTCGAAGCCCGGAATCCCTTCGTATCGAGCACGTAGAAGTAGGCTCCGCTCGGGAGCTGGTGCCCCTGATCATCCGCCCCGTTCCAGCGCGCGACGTACTCGCCGGGAGGCTGAGCGTGACTCACCAGGGTGCGCACAAGGGCGCCGCTTACGTTGTAGATGCGGATATCGACCTGCCCCGCGAGCGCCACAGAGTAGTGGATCGCGGTCTCGGGGTTGAACGGGTTCGGCATGTTCTGCCCGAGGCTGCTCCGGAATGTCGGAGCTTCCTCACCCGATCCCTCCTCCACCCCCGTAGCCGTGTAGCAG
>WNFK01114255.1_pt2 | contig 22594 bp, 25 predicted proteins | sample 5400281 | NCBI WGS metagenome assembly WNFK01 (sample SAMN13153350, study PRJNA577476) | soil metagenome | isolation source: 20 cm soil on Douglas fir-dominated hillslope | place: USA:California | collected 2013-09-17
GCTATCGCCGCGGCCGTGTCGGTGCTAATCATCGCCTGCCCGTGCGCGATGGGACTTGCCGTTCCGACCGCTGTGATGGTTGCGACCGGACGTGGCGCGGAGCTGGGACTCCTGATCAAGGGAGGCGAGACCCTCCAGCGCGCGGGAGACGTGGACACCGTCGTGCTCGATAAGACCGGCACCGTGACTGAAGGAACCCCGGCGGTGGCGCGGGTGATCCCGCTCGCATCGAGCAACGAGACCGAGATACTTCGCGCCGCCGCCTCGGTCGAGAGACACTCCGAGCATCCTGTCGGCGCGGCGGTGGTACGCGCGGCGCTCGAGCAGAACATCTCGCTGGAGGCAGTCTCAAATTTTCGCTCGCTTACCGGGAGCGGCGTTACCGGCACGATCGGCGAGCACGAGGTCGCCGTGGGGAACGCGCGGTTGATGCGCAACCTCGAGATCGACGTCGACGCCGTTGTGAAGGCGGCGGCAACCGAGACCCGGGAAGGCGCTAGCGGACTTTACGTCGCCGTTGATGGTCGAGTCGTTGGACTGATCGTCGTATCCGACTCCGTGAGAGCGTCGGCGCGGGAAGCCGTTCAGAAGCTCGAGGAGCTGGGGCTCGACGTCGTGCTGTTGACTGGAGACAGGAGGTCTACAGCGGAGGCAGTGGCGAAAGAAACTGGAATCGACCGGGTGGTCGCTGAGGTGCTGCCGCAGGATAAGGTCGAGGAGATCCGCCGGCTGCAGGCGATGAACCGGGTGGTGGCGATGGTTGGCGACGGAATCAACGATGCGCCGGCGCTCGCGCAGGCCGATGTCGGAATCTCGATGGCGAAAGGGACTGACATCGCAATCGAAGCCAGCGACATCGCTCTCATGAGAAGCGATCTGCGCGGAGTTCCGACGGCAATCTCGCTGTCCCGACAGACGATGAAGACGATGAAGCAGAATCTGTTCTGGGCGTTCGTCTACAATGTGATCGGGATTCCAATTGCGGCCGGCGTACTGTATCCGGTCACAGGATTGATGCTGAGTCCGATCATCGCCAGCGCGGCGATGGCCTTGAGCTCGGTGAGCGTAGTGACGAACAGCCTGCGGCTGCGGCGCGCCCGCCTGGCCTGACCCGAGGAGATGAGATGACCACGACTGTGAAGCGCACCAAAGCGATCGGTGTCGATCCTGAAGTGAAATCGAGAAACCTGAACCGTCTGCGACGCATCGAGGGGCAGGTTCGAGGCCTTCAGAAGATGGTGGAGGAGGATCGATACTGCGCCGACATCCTCACCCAGATCTCCTCGGTTCACGAAGCGCTTCGCGGCGTCGGCCGCGAGTTGATGCGGAATCACCTGAAGCACTGCGCGACTGGGGCGATTCGGACGGGCGGATCGCGGGCGGACAGTATGTACGATGAGATTGTGGATCTCATGTACACTCACAGTCGGTAAGTGCAACTGCACTTGAACGGGTTGGGGCTCTCCGCTCCCAACCCCTTCAGTTGCAGTGAGTTACGCGCCTAAGTAACCGAGGCGGACCAGAGCTGAAACCCGGCCCCCCTTGCCTTCGTATTGTCCTAATGTGATAGTACAAGCAGACAATGCCGACCTTCATAGTCGATTCATCCAGCCCCACGCCGATCTATGCTCAGCTGGACCGGTCCATCAGAGCAGCGATCGCCACTGGGGAGCTCGAGGCGGGAGCGCAGCTGCCAACGGTACGGCAGCTCGCCGTGGACCTCGCGGTCAACGCCAACACGGTGGCGCGGGTCTACGCCCAGCTGGAACGCGACGCGATTCTGGAGACTCGACGCGGGGTCGGTACTTTCGTTCGGGAATCTCCGTCGCCACAGGCGACGCGAGCGCACCGTGAGCGGGAGCTGCGCGAGCTGATCCGACGCTTCGTTGGCGATGCCGCGCTGTTGGGATTCACATTACCAGAGCTAATCAACCAGCTCGGAAACGAGGAGAAAAAATAAATGCCAGGCTTGGACGAAGTTCTCGCAGCACGCCGCGCCGCGCGGGCTTCGCGGTCGCAGAGCCGCGCCAATGTTGTCTCAGTGTTCATTCTGATCATTTCACTTCTTGCCGGCTTCGTGGTGGCGGCAGCAAACCCCCTTCATCCGGGCTGGTCCATCCTTGTCGTGCTCGCCGGAGTCTTGTTCTCCCAGTCGCCGAAGATCGCGAAGCAGTGGGAGCGCGCCGTGGTTCTCCGGCTTGGCAAGTACACGGGACTCCGCGGCCCCGGGCTGTTCTGGATCACGCCGTTCGTCGAAACGATCTCGATCTACATCGATCAGCGCGTCATCACCACCAGCTTTGCGGCCGAAGAAACTCTAACCTCGGACACCGTGCCGGTTAACGTCGACGCCGTCCTGTTCTGGATGGTGCACGATTCCGAGAAGGCCGCGCTCGAAGTGCAGGACTACGCGCAGGCAGTGAGCTGGGCGGCTCAGACCGGATTGCGGGACATCATCGGCCGCACTTCGTTGACCGACCTTCTGCGCGGCCGCGAGAAGATAGAGGCGGAGCTCCAGGCACTGATCGACCAGAGATCGAACCCCTGGGGCGTCACCGTGCAGTCCGTGGAGATGCGCGACATCGTGATTCCGGCTTCGCTCCAGGATGCGATGTCCCGCGAAGCGCAGGCATCGCGCGAAAAATCGGCGCGCATCATTCTCGGCCAGGCCGAAGTCGAGATCGCACAACTCTTCTTCGAGGCCGCAAAGTCCTACGAGAACAATCCGACCGCGCTACACCTGCGCGCGATGAACATCCTCTACGAGGGTCTGAAGGAGAAGGGCGCGCTCATGGTCGTTCCGAGCAACGTCGTCGAGTCGATGGGACTTGGCGGGATGTTGGGAGCCGCGGCCCTGCGGCCGCAGCTCGAGGGCGGGGCGAAGGCCGCGCCCGCGACGGCCTAAGTCGAGCGAACCGGCTCGGCCGAACGCTGGCCAGCGCTGAGCATCGGCGCTGGCTGGCTTTCGGACAATAGCTTTGTAACGAAGCGCTGACCTTCCGAAATCCTCTCGATCTCGAGAGCAATCGTCTCGACAGCACCTTCAACCCTCTCGAGGCGCTCCGCCATTTCGTTGAAGATCGGAGGAGGCGGCGCGGGACGACCTGCTCGCCTCGCCATGGTGCGGGCGAAACCGACGGCCAGTGGTCCCAGAACGCACACCACTGTTACGATCGACAACGCCAGCGTTTGCCCCGCCCCGAGCCCGGCGAAGACAGGCGCTGCCGCGGTGCCTGCCATCACCGCTGCGCCGCTTGAAAGCTGCTGCCCGATCTGCGCAAGATCCGACTCCAGCTGTAGCTGTCGCGCGTCGAGAAGCGCCAATCGGTCCTGGAGTCCTTTCGTTGCGGTCGGATCGTCGGTTGATCTTAACTGGCTGAGCAGCTTCGATCGGCGGCCATCGACCGAACGGAGCTGATCCGAAAGCTCTGAGCGTCGAGCCTTGAGGGCGTCGAGCTGCGCTTCGGTTCGAGGAGCCGGAATCGTGATGGGTCCCGAGCCCGGGGAAGCCTCGATGTACACTCCGGGTTTTGGTGTCGGCGCCGGGACCTGAGAAACTTGTGTCTGCATTGGGATCACTACGAACCGATGGACTTTGGGGTTACAGCATTCGCGATCATTAACATGCAACGGCGGTGGCGACTAGTCGAACTCAAAGGGGCTTTTGGGCTGCTCTTCGCCCAGACGCCCCACGACTATATCAGCCTGCGGGTAGGACTCCCCGCGGACTGGCGCATCAACTTGCCGCCTGAGCATCGCGAGCTGCCCGATGTGGGTGAGCGCGTCGGCAATCGGTCCCTGAAACAACTTCTGGGTCGTGATCCCCAGCGGCTCGTCGGAAGCGAGATATGCATCCAACGCCTCGAGCGAAGCGTGAAACCGCGCCACCTCTTTTCTCCACTGCAAGGGAGTCGACTGCTTGTAGTCCGATTTTCCCTGGCATAAGCTCAGCGCCCAGTCAAGAAGATCTCCCATGTGCGCGAGGATCTGCCGGGGCGTGCGCGCGCCGTGCCCGACCTTGAAGTCTCCATACGCGGGAGGCGCGTATCGCTCCGACTTCGCCGCGCGATACGCGATCGTCGCCAGAGTGTGCCTCAGGAAATCGCGATTTGAATCTCTCAGTGCCAATCGGGCTCCTCGCCGAGGGTGTCTACTCTGATGCGGCGCGTTGACGCTCGCCCCGAGATGCGCTGCCACGTCGAGCCTCGGTTCGTGTGCGCTACCGCTATCTCAAAACTGTCCGGCGGGAACCAGCGCGCGTGGTTGAAGTCCTCGTCACAGTCGCAGCCGCCGCCCCCCGGCCCTTGCACCACGACCGTGTCCGTCTTGAGGTCGCGGACGATTCCATAGGTCCCGGGGTTGGTCGGCGTCGTGTCCTCGCCGACGTACGCGACGTAGCGGCCATCCGGTGAGATGAGGACGTCCTGATAAGACGACCACACGTCATCGGGAAGAGGTACCGTCTCCACGCGATGTTGGCCGAGCCGAAGTCGGAAGATGCGACGCTGCGGCGTCGACGAATCCTCGGATTGCTGGATCATCCCGATGACGAGAGTATCTCCCACGACGATTGGAGCCGGCGGAATGACGTTGCGTATGGTGTCGGCACCGAGCGGAGAAACGACTTCGATCCTGTAGACGGTCCCGGTGTCTTCCATCGGTTGCCAGGACTGTGTGTAGGTCGAATCGAGCACGCGAATTCGCGTACGAGACTCGTCTGCTTCATCGCGACACGCGCCGCTCAGCAGCACCGCGACTATGCCGGCGAGAATGAGAGCGACGCGTCCGCGCATCGAGCTACTTCTCGACCTCGTCGTCGTCTGACGACGGAGTCGACGAGCCTCGCGCGGAAGGACTCTTGATCTCTTCTGTGCTCGGCACGATCGGCGGGAGTCCGGCGGTCTTGAGCATCCCATTTAGTGCCGGCACCCCAATGAGCATAGCGCCCCGCATCGCCTGAAGCTGTCGATCCAGCTGGGACGAGAGATCGTTGAACACCGTGTAGGACTGGCTGGGCGGTCGGGCGGCCGTTCCGCCGACGACGCCGGACAATGCAGCGATCTTGTTATTGAGCTTGATCGGATAGTTCAGAGGATCCTGGCCGGATTGGTTTCTAACCTGGTAGATCTCGCCTTCGACGGCGGAAAGCCTGGTGGTGAGTGAATTTGCGGCACTGGAGAAAGCGGCGACATTGGGGCCGGTCATTCGCTTCTCGCGATCAGCGAGCTGCGCCTTGATGTTCCGAATCGTTTTCACCGCGTCGTTTGCCTCGCTCGTCTTGTTGCGAATCCGCATCAGAAAGTCGAACTGCGCGCGAAGGTCCGCGTCGGTTGCAGTGACCCGAGGATCTTTCACGACGACAAGCGGCTGGGTGTACCGCTGACCACCGACGTTCAAGCGAACGGAATACGTTCCGGGTAGCACGATCGGACCGGAAGTCCCGCCGGCCCAGAGAATCATGTTCTCGAAGACCGACGCGTCGGGGTAGCGAAGATTCCACGCGAACATGTTGAGGCCCGCCTTGTTGGCGACGCGCGGCGGCGGTGGGCGACGGGGCGGCCCGTCGTCGCCGGGCGGCGGGCGGTGCGGATGCTGTCGCCTCGAATGGAATCGGCTGCGACGATTGGATCCTGCTGGCTGGTGAAGCTGCGGATGACTTTTCCCTGCGCATCCAGGAAATCCATCGTCACGAGCTGTCGGGGTTGCGCCAGCCAGTAGTAGATGACCCCGCCCGACGGGGGATTGGCACCCGACGGGTGGCCGCCCGCGGCACCGCTACTGCCGCCGCCACCAAAGGCGGCGGGATAAACTTTCCGCGGCTTGAACAGTCTCGCTGCGCTACGAGTCGTTTCCGGGTTCAGCTGCCTCAAGGCCGACAGGTCGTCGAGAATCCAGAATGATCGTCCGTGGGTCGCGGCGATCAGATCGCCCTCCTTGACCGCGAGATCGTGGATCGGAACGAGCGGAAGATTCCGTCGGAGCGATTGCCAGCTGGCTCCGTCGTCGAACGATACCCAGACGCCCCGCTCGGTTCCGGCGTACAAAAGCCCGGCGCGCTCCGGATCCTCGCGGAGAACGCGCGTGAATTCGGTGGCGGCGATTCCGTTTGTGATCAGGGTCCAGCTCGCGCCGTAGTCGTTGGTCTTGTACAGATACGGACGCATGTCGTCGAGCTGGTAGCGATTGGCGGCGATGTACGCCGTTCCAGCCGAGAAGCTCGACGGCTCGATCATCGAGATCCGCGCCCATTCAGGCAAACCCGCGGGCGTGACGTTCCTCCAACTCTTTCCGCCGTCTCGAGTGACGTGAACGAGCCCATCGTCGGATCCTGCCCAGATCACGCCGGCTGTGCGTGGGGATTCGGCGATAGTGAACACGGTCGCGTAGTACTCGACCGATGTCTGATCCTTCGTGATGGGTCCGCCGGAAGAGCCAAGCGTCTTCGGGTCGTGCCGCGTGAGGTCCGGACTGATCGGCTTGAAGGTTTGTCCCTCGTCGTCGGTCTGAAAGATCACGCTGCTGCCGACGTACATCCGGCTGGGGTTGTGCGGCGAGATCACGATTGGGAAAGTCCACTGGAACCGGTACTTCGCGTCGGCTGCGTCGTGACCCATTGGATTGTTGGGCCACGGATTAACGTCGCGCTCGAACTCGGTGTTGATGTCTTTCGCCTCCACCCACGTCGTACCAATCGCTTATGTTGATTCCTCCAGCCTTCCGACTCGGCCCGCAAAGCGTGGAGTTATCCTGCTGCGCGCCGCAGACGCGATACGGAAAATGGTTGGTCGTGGTGACGTGGTAGAACTGCGCGGTCGCCTGGTCCTGCTCGGTCCACGACTTTCCACCATTGAATGAAACGTTGGCGCCCCCATCGTTGGCCTCGACCATTCTCTGCTCATCATTGCGGGCAATCCAGAGGTCGTGGTTGTCGCCGTGTGGAACCTGGATCGAGCGGAATGTCTTGCCGTCGTCGGTCGAGCGGTACATGCCGGTGTTGAGCACGTAGATCGACTTCTCGTCCTTCGGGTCGGCGAAGATGCGGGTGTAATACCACGCGCGCTGCCGCAGTCTGCGGTCGGTGTTGGTCCGCGTCCAGGTTGCGCCGCCATCGGTCGAGCGGAACACACCTCCAGAGTCGGCCTCGACACTCGCCCAAACCTTGTTGGAGTTCGATGGCGAAACGGCGATTCCGATGTTGCCGATCACGCCCGACGGCAGCCCGGGGTTGCGAGTGATCTCTGTCCAGTGCTCGCCACCGTCCGTCGATTTGAGTATGCCGCTGCCGGCTCCTCCCGAGACCAGCTGCCACGGGGTCCGCCACGCCTGCCAGAACGCGGCGTAAATGATCTCCGGGTTGTTCGGGTCGAGAACCAGGTCGGTGATGCCCGTCGAATCATTTCGATACAACACCTTTCGCCAGCTCTTCCCGCCATCACTCGTCTTGAAGACACCGCGCTCGCTGTTCGGTCCGAAAACGTGCCCCTGCGCTCCCACATACGCGATGTCCGGATTGGTCGGGTGGACGCGTACCCGGGAGATCTGGCGAGTGTCGGCCAGGCCGAGTGACACCCAGGTCTTACCCCCGTCGCTCGTCCGCCATACGCCATCGCCGTGTGAGACGTTTCCGCGAATCGGGTACTCGCCTGCACCGACGTACACAATGTCCGGATTCGATTCGCTGATCCCGATCGCGCCGATAGTGCCGCCAAAATACTTGTCGGCAGCCGGCGTCCACGTGACCCCACCGTCTATCGTCTTGAACACGCCGCCGCCGGTCGTCCCGAAGTAGTACTCGTTCGGCCGCTTGCTCGATCCGGCGACGGCCACCGATCTGCCTCCGCGAAAGGGTCCGATCTCGCGCCAACGGAGAGCGGCGAACGCCGTGGTGTCGTAAACCACTGGCGAGCCTGGAGGAGCCGGACGAGCGCCCGGAAGTGACGGCCGCTGCGAGCGCGCGGTCGATGGAGCGACGCTGGCGATGAGGACTGCTGCTACAGCGACGAAGCGGGGCGCGCGGAATCTCACGAATCGGTCTCCGGGGACGGGCGGGCGGTGGCCGGTATTATGACATTTCGCTCCCCTCGACGAAAGCGTCACAATGTCGCAGCTTTCACGCCGCTATCACGAGTCTTGCAGATCATTACTGCAAACCGACTATTTGGAGGGCTGGATGAGTCAGGAATCCTTTGAGGAGCAGCAGGAGGCGCTCGACCCGCATCGGCGCGAGGAGATAAACGCGGCCGCCATCGAGCTCGGGGGACGCCTTCGGCAGAAGGGCGTGCTCCTCACTGGGCGCGAGTCGAGCGCCCAACTCGATGACCTGATGACTGCGATCGATCGCTTCGAGGCTGCGGTCATCGCGCGGGGCGGGGATCTGTTCGTGAACATGCCCACCTCGAATCCGCCGGAGAATCCGGATTTCGTCGTCGCCCGCAGGATGCCGGGTGAGGACGCCGAGGCATATGCTGCCCGAATCAATGCCGCCGCCAGCCGGCTGGAGAAAGTCGATCTTTAGCAGGGCGGTACCATGAATGAGGGGACGAGGAGAAGCATTCGGTGGGCCCAGGCTGGCCTCCTCACCAACGCCGGCCTTGTCTTCGTCAAGCTCTTTTCGGGAATCATCGGGCACTCCAACGCACTCATCGCCGACGCCGTAGAGTCGTCGGCGGACATTTTTTCGTCGCTGATCGTGTGGATGGGCCTGAGCATTGCCGCCCGGCCCGCGGACGAAGATCATCCTTACGGCCACGGCAAGGCCGAGCCGCTTGCCGCAGCGGTCGTTTCGCTGATGCTGCTGGGCGCTGCCGTCGGGATCTCGATCATTGCGATTCGGGACATCATGACCCCGCATCACCTTCCCGCACCGTTCACCCTTTTCGTTGCCGCAGGCGTGATCATGGTGAAGGAAATTCTTTATCGACGTGTTGCGCGCGTCGGAAGGGAGGTCGGCGGCACCGCGATAGTCGCGGATGCGTGGCACCACCGCGCCGACGCGATCAGCTCGCTCGCAGCTTTTATCGGAATCAGCATCGCCCTGATCGGCGGTCGCGGTTGGGAAGCTGCGGACGATTGGGCAGCGTTGGTTGCAGCTTTGGTAGTCGCCGTGAACGGCGTGCGCACGCTGCGACCAGCCATATCCGGGCTGATGGACGAAGCGCCCGACCGGAGCGTGAAAGAGCGAGTCCTGCAAGCGGCTTCCGAGGTGGAAGGAGTTCGGAGCATTGAGAACCTCAACGTCCGCGGCTCGGGTCTGGGATTCTACGTCGATGTCCATGTCAAAGCCGATCCCACGTTGTCGCTCGAAGATGCGCATGAGATCGCCGCGACAGTGAAGTACGCGATCCTGAACGCGGTGCCGAGCGTCGTTGGTGTGCTCGTGCACATGGAGCCGTACCGGGCCGAGCACAAACCGTCCGACGACGCGATACTGAGCCTGCCTCCGGTGTAGCGACTTCGGCGCGGTTATTCCCGCGTCCAGTCGCCGCTTTTCCCGCCTCGCTTCTCCGTCAAGCGCACGCCAGAAATCTCCATCGCTCGATCGATCGCCTTCGCCATATCATAGATGGTGAGGAGCGCCACGCTGGCAGCGGTCAATGCTTCCATCTCCACGCCCGTTTTCCCGTGCGTCGATGCCCACGCGGTTACGCGAAGTCCGGGCAGCGCGCGATCGACATCGATGTCGACCCCCGCGTCCGTGAGCGCAAGCGGGTGACACAGCGGAATGAGCTCCGCTGTTTTCTTCGCCGCCATGATGCCGGCTACCCTCGCCACCGCGATCACGTCTCCCTTCCCCACGGCGTTGCTCTCGACTGCGGCTAGGGCCTGAGCGCTCATTCTTATCGAGCCCTCGGCGCGGGCCGTACGCGCTGTCTCCGATTTAGCGCCGACGTCTACCATTCGTGCACGTCCCTCGGCGTCCAGGTGCGAGAGATCTTTCACTTGAGCGTGCTCGCCAGCTCGCGAATCAGCTTCGCGGCGATGATCTGAGGACTCACGTTTCCGCCGGCGTAGGTTTGAGCGCGCAGCACGGCATCGACGGCCCTGCTCGCCGACGCTGCGCTCGCCTGGTCCTTTCGATGGAGTGCGTCACGTGCGCGCTCGCCGAGCAGCTCGACCAGCGCATCGAGGGTGTCGGTGAATCCGCCGCGGGCGCCGGCCGCGCCCTGGGACATCGCGGTCGAATACACTGCAGCGCGGCGGACATTCGTCGCCGCGTCGATGATTCGGCGAGCGTTAACGGTGGCCTTTGCGTCGACCCCTCCGGTGAGCAGGCGACCGGGCGCGCCTGCCGCGGCCCGAACGCGTTCCGCGGTTCCCGCTTTTCCTTCCTTGTCCAGCATTTTCTTCACTTCCGGGTTCTCGACGAATGCGCGGACCGCGGCATCCGGAACTAAAGGAACTCTGACGGCGACTACCCGTGAGCGGATCGTCGGCAGCAACGCGCCCGGTTCGCTCGAAGTCAGGATGATTGTCGTATCGGCCGGTGGCTCCTCGAGCAGCTTCAGAAACGCGTTCGCTGCCATGTCTGCACCTTCCTGGGGAACCATTCGCTCCGCGTCGCCAACGATGAAGATTTTGCGTTTCCCCATGGCCGGCGCCATTACGGCTCGCTGCACCAGCGAACGCACGGTGGCGACGTAAATCCCCTCGCTTCCTGACGGCGCGGCGTAGAGACCGCTGTTGGCGGCGCGCTCGGCTGTTGCCTCACCGTAGTCCTCACGAACCTGCTCGAGATCCGGATCCGAGTCCTTGAGACGCGGTCGCGGGAAGACCCAATGCAGATCCGGATGCGTGAGCTCGCGCACATACCGGCAGGCTTTGCATTTCCCGCAGGGCGGGTTCTCTTCCGTGCAGAGGAGATTCTCGGCCAGCCAGAGGGCTAGTCGCTGCTTGCCGACGCCGCGCGGGCCTTGGAGGAGCAAGCTCGATGGGAGCGTGCCCGCTCGGATGCTTTGGGCTAGTCGCGCGCGGAGAGCATCATGCCCGTAGAGATCGATTATTGGCACGGTTGAAATATGGGGACCGGCCCTTGGTTGTGGCACAATTTCTGACCTGATTAACGAGGTCGAACCAGGTTCACGCAGCTACCGGAGATCGCAATGCCCAGCCAACTCAGCGGACGCAAGGTTGCCTTCCTCGCCACCGACGGCGTAGAGGAAGTGGAGCTCACTGCGCCGTGGAACGCCCTCAAGCAAGCGGGCGCCGACGTGAAGCTCGTTTCGGACAAGCCGGACGAGATCCAGGCCGTGAACCACGACGTGAAGGGCAGCCGTTTCCCGGTTGACGCCGAAGTCTCCAAAGTGAGCGCCCGCGACTTCGACGCTCTGGTGTTGCCCGGCGGTGTGGCCAATCCGGACAAGCTGCGCACCAATAAGGATGCGGTGAAGTTCGTGCGCGATTTCATGGAGGCGGACAAGCCGGTTGCGGCGATCTGTCACGGGCCGTGGCTCCTGGTGGAAGCTGACGCCGTTCGCGGCCGCACGATCACCTCGTGGCCGAGCCTGGAGACTGACGTCAAGAACGCCGGTGGAGCCTGGGTCGACAAGGCGGTTCAGCTGGACCAGAAGCTTCTCACGAGCAGAAAGCCCGATGATCTCCCCGCCTTTTGCGTTGAGCTGGTGGGTCTGCTCGTCAACGCGATCGACGAGCGCCGGCTCGACAAAATGGTCGAACAGAGCTTTCCGGCCAGCGACCCGTTACCCGGACCGATTGCTTTGGGGTAGCAGTAAGGGGCGCGAGAATTACCGCGCCCGCTTTACGACGCAAAGTACTTGACAACCGTCAAGCCGTCGCATAAACTCGGACCCATGGCATCCGTCACGCCACTTCATCGGCCACCAGCAGCAGAACCACCCGCGCTTCACGTGCGAGCGATGGACAACCTTGCTTTCATCCGCGACACGATGGAGGCTGCCGGCGCATTTACGGCTGTCTCCGGGTGGGGAATGGTTGCTGTCGGAATCATCGCGACAATCGCCGCGGGTATCGCGCTCGCGCAGCAGTCGGTGGTGCAGTCGCTGTTCGTCTGGCTCGCTGCGGCAGTTCTCGCTCCGATGGTTATGTTGTGGGCGATCGTCCGGAAGGCGCGGCGGGCCCACGTTCCACTCCTGTCGGGGCCGGGCCGGAAATTCGTTTTGAGTTTCAGCGCCGATTCCGGGGATGTGGCTGCTCCTCTACGGGACTGCCGTCGTGGCGGGGGGCGCGTTCTCGGTGAAGGTCGTGCCGGTGATGGGATTTTGCTTCATGCTCGCGGGAACCCTTGCCCTGTTTACGCCGCAGTCGTGGAACGACTGGATCATGGCGGCCGCTTTCGGCGGTCTTCACATCGGCTTCGGAATTCCGATAGCGTGGAGGCACGGTGGCTAAGCACGGAACCGCACGCGATGACAGGCGACCCAACGTGAGCGGCGATTTGCGGACTGTCCGCGGCAAGCCGGAGGCTGGAGCGGTTTCGTCCGCTCGCGCCGACGCTCTCGACAGGCTCATTCACGAGCGTCTGCGCCTCGGCATCGTGAGTGCGCTGGCGGTCAACGACTCGCTCAGCTTCAGCGATCTCAAGAAGCTGATGAGGACGACTGATGGAAATCTCAGCGTCCACGCGCGCAAGCTCGAGGAAGCGGACTACATCACGTGCACGAAGTCGTTCGAGGGTCGGATGCCGAAGACGGAGTACAAACTGACCGCTTCAGGCCGTCGCGCACTCGAGCGCTACCTCGACCACATGGAGGCGCTGATTCGCGCCACGCGGGAGCGCTGACAAAGTGTCGCACCAGCACACGGTGAAGCACACGCACACGCACGCCCGTTCCCTGCCCGCGAGCGGGCACCCGCAGACAAACGCGCAGTCCGGGATTCACGTCGCGATCATCATGGACGGGAATGGCCGGTGGGCAAACGCCCGCGGGCGGCCGCGCACAGCCGGCCACATCGCGGGTGCGCGCGTGGTGAGGAAGATCGTCGAGTCCGCGCCCGATTGCGGGATCGGAATGCTGACGCTCTACGCGTTCTCGGCCGATAACTGGGCGCGGCCCTCGCGCGAAGTCGCATTGCTGATGCGCCTGTTTCGCCGGTATCTCGTTGCCGAGACTGACCGCTGCGTCACCAACGATGTACGCATGCGCATCATCGGCCGGCGTGATCGCATTCCGCCCGAGCTCCTGCGAGCGATACTCGCGGCCGAGGAAGCCACCAAGCACGGGAAGCGCCTCGACCTCCGAATCGCTGTCGACTATTCCGCGCGCGATGCGATGGTCAGGGCGGCGGAGCTCCTTCGCGGCGCAGATCGCATCACTCGCGAAGATCTCGCGCGGGCGATGTGCAAGGTCGACCACTGGACTGGCGAGTGCCGCGATGTAGACCTGCTGATCCGCACCGGCGGAGAACAGCGGCTCAGCGACTTCCTGCTCTGGGAATGCGCCTACGCCGAACTGTACTTCACCGATCGCCGGTGGCCGGATTTTTCTCCCGCCGACCTCGATCACGCGGTGAAGGAGTTCCATTCCAGAGAGCGTCGGTTCGGCACGGTTCCCGAAGCCGCAGCAGGCTAGACCGTTCTTCGCTAGCGCCGAGGAGTCGTCAGACTTCCGTAAATGATGGTGATGAACTGGTCACCTTTGATGTTGCCGTTCCCCCATATCGCGTCATAATCAGCCAGCGGTTTCGCGTCGAGAATCTCCTTGAGCGTTCTCCCCTGCGCGATCAATCCCCCCAGGCGGTCGCGAACCGCGACCAGCATGTCGCGATACCGCACGAGATCAGCCCGCGTCGCGAGCGGGCCGTGACCGGGAATGAAGCGCGTCTCGGCGTTGCTCATCGCCAATCCCGTGTTTGCCGCTGCTATCATGCCGGGCAATGAGCCGCCACTCGACACATCGATGAGCGGGTACCTTCCGTTGAAAAACGTGTCGCCCATGTGAATGACGTTGGCTTTGCGGAAGACTATTATCGCGTCGCCATCGGTGTGGGCGTTGGCCACGTGGAACGTGCGAACGGTGTCGTCGTTCGTGTAGAAGGTGATCGTGTCCGAAAACGTGATGACCGGAAGCGCGGCACTCGGCGACGCCGGGACCCTTATGTTGAGGGCCTGGACGAACTGCTCGGTGCTCATGCGCCGCCTGGTGTTCTCGTGGGCGAAGATGATCGCGCCTGATCCAGCCATAGCTTCGTTGCCGCCGGTGTGATCGAAATGCCAGTGGGTGTTCACGACGAAGCGCACCGGCTTCGGAGTGACCGTCGCTACCGCGGCCTTGATCTTCGCCGACAAGGGCGCGTACTGATCGTCGATGATGAAGGCGTCGTCCTTGCCCACCGAAAGACCGATATTTCCTCCCAGTCCCTGGAGCATGTAGACGCCGGCCGCGATGGGCACGACGGTCACCGTAACTTTAGAAGTATCTACGGTAGGAATCTGAGCTCTGGCTGGCGACGCCAGCAGCGTCGCGAGGCCAATCGCGAGAATGCGCCCCGTTGAGAGCGCTAAGGGCCTTGAGTAGGGCATGCGGCAAAAGCTACCGGCTGCCGCTCCCGGGGCTAGGGACCTCCGCCTTAACACCGCGGGTACCCCTCCGTCTAATGTTTAGCCGGGCGCATTCCCGCGTGCGGCGCTCAACATGTTGGAGGTTTTAAATGTCGACAGCTCGAACTCTGGCCCTTGGGGCCCTGATGGTTTTCGGCGTGGCGGGAGTTTCCGCGGCGCAATCGTCAGTAACACCGAAGAGCCCCGCGGATAGCGGCTATCATCGCCGCGTCAACCTGACCGAGGCGCAGAAGACGCAGATGAAGGCGATCCGTCAGAAATACCAGCCGCAGAACCAGGCGCTGCGCGATCGTGCCAAGCCGTTCATGGAAGCGGCACGCGCCGCCCGCCAGAAGGGCGACTCCGCCGCCTTCAAGAGCAATATGGAAAAGGCCCAGCAGGTGATGCAGAGCGGCCAGTCCTTCCGCACCCAGGAGCAGGCGGAGATTCGCGCCATCCTGACGCCGGAGCAGCAGGCGAAGTTCGATGCTCATCAAAAAGCAGCAGCCGAGCATCGCGCCAACGGTGGCAAGAAAGGCTGGGGGCGCAAGGGATTCGGCGCTCCACCCGCCAAGAAGTAAAAGCGGCACAGCTCGCAACACCAAAGAGCCTCCGGCGCTGAAAAGTGCCGGAGGTTCTTGGCATCCAGCCGCAAGACTACCCGCGACCTTCGCCGAAAACTAACTTTGCCTGTGTGATCAGCTCGTCCAGCCAAATTGCTTTCGCGCCGAATCCCGGGTCCATGACCAATGGCATCTGAAGTCGTTCAGATCACCCGCCGCGGCTTCGGGCAGACTATGCGCCGCGACGCTTGGTGGGTCCAGCCCCTCGTCGTCTTCATAATCCTCGGCAGCTTCGTCGCGTACGCCACCTGGGCGGCGTTCCAGAACAAGTACTTCTCCTACGGCAACTACCTCTCGCCGTTCTACTCGCCGCTGCTGTTCTCCGATTCGCCGCACGCCTGGATTCACGGCGCACGCCCATCGTGGCTACCGGGCTTCATTCCGTTCTCACCAGCGCTGCTGATTCTGCCTTTTCCCGCCGGATTTCGCTTCACCTGCTACTACTACCGAGGCGCGTACTACAAGAGCTTCTGGGCGGATCCTCCCAACTGCGCCGTGGGTGAGCCGCGAAAGAGCTATCGCGGCGAACGGTTTTTCCCGCTCGTCATCCAGAACATCCACCGATACTTCCTGTACGCTGCGCTGATTTTTCTCGTCATTCTTGCCATTGATGCGTACAAGGCGATGTGGTTCTACGATCGGAATACCGGACTAGAGAGTTTTGGAGTTGGCCTGGGCACCATCGTCCTGGTGGTCAACGTGATTCTGCTCGGTGGCTACACGCTTGGATGCCACACACTCCGCCACCTGGTGGGTGGCTACCTCGACCGGCTCTCCCGCGCGCCGGTGCGAAGGAAGACCTACGACTGCGTGAGCTGCCTCAATCGCGGACATATGCGTTGGGCCTGGCTCAGTCTGTTCTGGGTGGCGTTCGCCGATGTCTTCATCAGGCTGTGCGCGATGGGAATCTGGCACGACGTGAGGCTGTTCTAGGTGGCCGAGTACCAGCGGCACGAGCACGACGTGCTGGTGATTGGGGCGGGTGGAGCAGGCCTGCGGGCCGCGATTGAAGCAGCTCACGGAGGAGCCTCGGTCGGATTGATCTGCAAGTCGCTACTCGGCAAAGCGCACACAGTGATGGCCGAGGGCGGAGTAGCAGCTGCCCTCGCGAACGTCGACGACCGCGACAACTGGAAGGTTCACTTCGCCGACACGATGCGTGGCGGCCAGTATCTCAACAACTGGCGTATGGCGGAGTTGCACGCGAAGGAAGCGCCGGACCGGGTTCGCGAGCTCGAGGCGTGGGGAACGGTATTCGACCGCACGCCGGACGGCCGGATACTCCAGCGAAATTTTGGCGGCCACAAATACCCGCGCCTGGCGCACGTTGGAGATCGCACCGGACTCGAGATGATTCGAACGCTGCAGGATCACGCGATCTACCAGCCGATCGACGTGCACATGGAATGCACCATCGTATCGCTGCTCAAGGACGGCAGCCGCATCTCGGGCGCGCTCGGGTACGATCGCGAGCGCGGACGATTCAAGCTGTTTGAAGCGAAGGCGGTAGTTCTTGCGACGGGCGGCATCGGCCGGGCGTTCAGCGTCACCAGCAACAGCTGGGAGTACACCGGCGACGGGCACGCTCTCGCTTACAACGCGGGCGCGGCGCTACAGGACATGGAGTTCGTGCAGTTCCATCCGACCGGCATGGTGTGGCCGCCGAGTGTGAAGGGGATTCTCGTCACGGAAGGAGTGCGGGGCGAAGGCGGGATTCTCGTCAACAAGGAAGGTCGCCGCTTCATGTTCGACGACATCCCGGAGAACTACCGCAGCCAGACCGCCGACAACGAAGAAGAAGGTTGGCGCTACACCCAGGGCGACAAGAACGCGAGGCGTCCGCCCGAGCTGTTGACGCGCGATCACGTGGCGAGGGCGATCGTGCGTGAAGTGCGCGAAGGGCGGGGAAGTCCCCACGGCGGCGTCTACCTCGACATCTCCTGGATCAAAACGAAGCTCTCCGGTGCCGAAGAGCACATCAAGAAAAAACTCCCGAGCATGTACCACCAGTTCAAGCAGCTGGCGGACATCGATATCACCAAGGAGCCGATGGAAGTTGGCCCGACAACGCACTACGTGATGGGTGGTGTGCGCGTCGACGGAGATACGCAGATGTCGAGCGTGCCGGGTCTGTTCGCCGCGGGTGAAGTTGGCGCGGGATTGCACGGCGCCAACAGACTCGGCGGAAACTCGCTGTCGGATTTGCTGGTGTTCGGAATGCGCGCGGGGAAGTACGCCGCCGAATTCGCATCGAGGCAATCGTCAGCCAAGATCGATGCGCAGGAGGCGGATGCTGTGATCCGCGCGGCGCTGGAGCCCTTCAACCGACAAGCCGGAGGGGAAGGCCCGTACCAGGTGGAGCACGATCTTCAGACGATGATGCAGGAGCTCGTTGGAATCGTGCGGCGCGAGGAGGAGATGCGTCGGGCCGTTGATGGACTGAAAACGCTGCGCGAGAGATCGCGCAAGGTTTCAGTCACGGGCAACCGCGAATACAATCCCGGTTGGCACACGGCGCTCGATCTCCAGAATCTGATCACCGTCTCCGAGATCGTGGCGCGCGCCGCCCTGGAGCGGAAGGAGAGCAGGGGTGGTCACTTTCGCGACGACTTTCCGGAAAAGGACCCGGCCTACGGCAAGTTCAACATCGTCGTTCGCCGGGGCACCGGCGGTGAGATGCAAGTGATGCGGGAGCCCATACCGGACATGCGCGAGGATCTGAAGCGGATCATCGAGGAGAACAAGTAATGGCCGCTACGGGCACGTTCGCCGAGAGCATCGCCGCCAGCGGGCAGCGCGCCGCGGCGAGAAGCGACACCAGCGCCGGCACCGAGACGCGTAGCGCGACTTTTAAGGTCTGGCGTGGCGCCGGTGCGGGCGGTGGGCTACAGAACTATACGACGAGTGTGTCCGAAGGGATGGTGGTGCTCGATGCCATTCTCCAGATCCAGGCAGAAAGCGCCGGCGATCTCGCGGCGCGCTGGAACTGCAAGGCCGGGAAGTGCGGCTCGTGCTCGGCGGAGATCAACGGGATGCCGGGGCTGATGTGCATGACGCGACTGAGCGAGCTCGATCTGTCGAAGCCGGTGACGGTCGAGCCGATGCGGGCGTTTCCGTTGGTGAAGGATCTGGTGACCGATGTGTCGTCCAACTTCCGAGCCAAGAAGCGGATCAGGAAGTTCACACCGCGCCCGCCGGATGCGCCGGATGGAACGTGGAGAATGGCGCAAGCCGACGCCGATCGCGTCCAGGAGTTCCGGAAGTGCATCGAGTGCTTTCTGTGCCAGGACGTCTGCCATGTTCTTCGCGATCATCAGCTGCACGAGCAGTTCGTGGGACCGCGGCTGCTCGTCCACGTGGCACAGCTCGAGATGCACCCGCTCGACGTCCTCGATCGAACGGCGGAGCTGAAGGAAAGCCACGGCATCGGCTACTGCAACATCACAAAATGCTGCACCAAAGTCTGCCCCGAGAACATCACGATTACCGATAACGCGATCATTCCTCTCAAGGAGCGGGTGATCGATAGGGAATACGATCCACTCGCGAAACTGGTGAGGCTAATGCGGGGTAAGAGCGGGAAGGGGGAAGGGGGAAGGGGGAAGCGGGAAACGGGTAACAGGTAACAGGTAGCACGTGACGGCACCAAGGAGCAGCGCGGTGAGCGAGCATTTCAAATTGAAGCCGATTTCAAGGGAATCGATCCCGCGCGCAATCCAAAAGGCCGAGCGGTACCGCCTGATCAATCAATCGTGGGCGGCGGAGAGCATCTGCCGCGATGTTCTGGAGATCGATCCGTCGAATCAGCAGGTGCTCGTAATGTTCGTGCTTGCGCTAACTGACCAACTCGCGGACGATCACGGTCACATAATGATGATGGTGCGCGAGACGCTTCCTCGAATCTCCGATCCCTACCAGCGGTCGTACTATACGGGTATTGCCCTGGAGCGCAGCGGTCAGGCCCTGCTGCACCGGGGAGGGATGGGAAGCGGAGCGATGGCGTACGACGCGCTTCGTGATGCAATGAGCTGGTACGAACGGGCGGAAGCAATCCGCCCTGCTGGGAATGATGATGCGATCCTCAGGTGGAATACCTGCGCGCGGCTGATCAGCGGGAACAGCCAGCTCGGACCCCATACAGAATCTGCTTACGAGCCCGCGCTGGAAGATTGATGCGATTTCATAACACAACTTGGGTGATGGCCGCACTGGCATTGGCAGCAGCGCCCGGCACCCTCGTCGCACAACAAAAAACTCCTCCCGCTCCGGCGCCGACCGACAACACCGGCAAGGGTGAGATACTCGGCCTCGTACTGGACAGCCTCAACGGTCGCTACCTGTCGGGCGCCGACATCGTGATTGAAGGCGCAAGAGCGACTGCCACCACCGACTCACTCGGGAGATTCAAAGTCGAAGGTTTGACGCCAGGCTCCTATCAAGTGGGCGTCTTTCACCCGCTGCTGGACACGCTGGGAATATCCATCGCGACCCAGCCGTTCCATGTCGGAGCCGACAGCTCGACCTCGATCCTGCTGTCCGTTCCATCGGCAGCGACGATAATCCGCCGAGCGTGTCCGGTTCGGCCACGCGCTCAAGGAACCTCGGCGGTGATCGGCCATGTGGTCGACCCGGAGACTCTCCAGCCCGTGGCGGGATCGGAAGTCTCGATCGCATGGACCCAGCTCGAGGCGTCTAAAGAGACGGGCGTTCGCCAGTCCCCCCGGTTGTTGCGGGACAGCACCGGCGCGTCCGGGACGTTCAAGCTCTGCGGACTTCCGAATTCCCTGAAGGCGACTCTCCAGGCCAGACGGGGTGGATCGGTGACGGCCGAGATTCCGATCTCGATCGGAGAGTCCGATACGGAGCTGTTCGCGCGGACCCTGATGCTGTCGCGAAGTGATTCGGGAACCAAGGTTGGCAATGCAACCGTATCTGGACGGGTCGTACTCGAGGGGAGTCCGACCAACGCCGGCAGTCGCGTAGAAGTCGTCGGAACCGAAGTTGTTGCTCTCACGAACGAAAAAGGGGACTTCACGCTCCGGAATCTTCCATCGGGAAGTCATGTGCTGCTGGCGCGGCACCTCGGTTTCGGCGCCGAGACGGTGCCGGTGGACCTTTCCGCCCGTGAGCCAAAGCAGGTCACGATCAAGCTTCCGAAGTTCGTCGCGATCATCGATCCGGTGGTCGTGACCGCGAAGCGCGTTGCCGGTCTCGAGAAGGTCGGGTTCAGTCAAAGGCAAAAGTCGGGTATGGGATACTACATGGGGCCCGAGCAGATCCAGCGCCTGCGACCAAACTACCTCACCGATATCCTGCGGACTGTTCCGGGCCTGCGCATCAACTACAGTCCCGAGGGCGAAACGGTCAGCAGCTCGCGGGGCGTGAGCAGCCTCTCCAGCGCCGGCTGCGTCCAGTACTACGTTGACGACATGCCGTGGATGTCGGCGTCGCCGGGCGACGTAAACAACTTCGTAAACGGTCCCGAAGTCGTCGGAGTCGAAGTCTATCAGGGCACGACAACGCCGGCGCAGTATTCCCGCGGAATGTCGGGTGACTGCATTACGATCGTCGTCTGGACGAAGTTCAAAATTCGCGACCGATAAGCCCGAGCGGCCGTGGAGTTGCATCCACCGGCTCTCCACCATCACGCCGGAGCTCCGAATGAATCTGCCGTCCAGATCCCGTTTACTCAGCGCCGCTCTGATTGTCGCGGCCTTCAGTGCCTGCTCTTCGCTTCAGACGGGCGGCAACTCCGTCGCGCGGGCGGCCGCGGTCATTTTCAACGTCAACGGCAATGCGGTCGGGACCGCCCAGCTGTCGCAGGACGCCAATGGACTCGTAACCGTCGAGATCGCGAGCCTCGCCCTCCCGGAAGGCACCCATGGAATCCATTTCCACGCTGTGGGCGTATGCGATGGTGGGGCGACCGCCTTCTCCACTGCGGGCGCGCATTACAATCCGCTCGGGAAGGAGCACGGCCTCCAGAACCCGAGTGGGCCGCACGCCGGCGATGCGCCCAACGTCGTCACTCCCGCTGGAGGTGTGGGAAGGGTCTCCTTCACCACCAATCGGGTGTCGTTGACCCCGGGCACCATCTCACTCTTCGACGCCGACGGAAGCTCGATCGTCGTACACGCCAATGCCGACGACCAGGTTTCTCAGCCCTCCGGCAACAGCGGTGCGCGCATCGCCTGTGGAGTCGTCAGAGCGCTTCCCTAAGCCCGTTTTCTCTTGACACACGAGGCGACCCGCCCCACGTTCCAGCCATGACGGGTCGCCCTGATCGGAAGACGGAAAAAAAGAGTGGGAATAAGCGCAGCGACGACCGGAATGCGCGCAACGTCAGGAGCAAGGCCTACATGAGTCTTGCTGCCGCTCTTGCCTCCGTTTTTTCCGCCGGCGTCTACACCAAGGAAGACCTTCAGAGCGCCGTCTGCACCTACGTTTCGGAAATGAAAAACGGCGGAGAGACGGGAGAGGGAGTGGTTCGCGCGGCGCAGGGATTGGTGCACGAAGTCGGCGCCAGCTTTCCCTCTTCGCAACGGACCCAGATCGTTCTGGCCGATATGGTCACGTGGTGCCTCGCCGAGTACTACCGCGAGAGTGCGTGACTGCGGGGCCTCCCCCGCTTCTGCTCGTAGAGCGCAGTATCCGCTTGCGCCAATAGATCGGCCAGCATCGTTCCTTCGGCTTTCGATCTCGTAGCTCCCACACTCAAGGAAAGCGAGTACCCGCGCTCGGTCTCGCGATTGTGTTTGTCGACGCGCGCCTGGATGCGCTCGTGTATGAGCTCGGCGGTCTGATCGGAGTCGACACTCATGAGGGCAACGAACTCGTCTCCACCGAGCCGGGCGACGATATCGGCTTCGCGGCAGCTCTCCTGGAGGACTCGGGCGGTATCGATCAGCGCGCGATCGCCCGCGAGATGTCCCCAGGTATCGTTGATGTTCTTGAGGTGATCGACGTCGATGAAGATCATCAACACGTCGCGCTCCATCCGTGTCGCGACCTTGAGCGCCTGTTCCGACAGCGTGATGAAGGCCCGACGATTCGGGAGTCCGGTGAGCTCGTCCTTGAGGAGGAGGGCGCGGAGCTCATCCTCGGCGTATTTCCGCGCCGAGATATCGTGGTACATGGCGTAGACCCTGGTGGGCTCTTCGGCGACGTGGAATGGCGTCGCCGCTATCGACACCCAGAACGTGTGCCCGTCCTTGTGGCGGCGCTGCGATTCGGCGCTGACGTTCTCCCCGGCTGCGACCTTGGCGGTGAGCTTCTCGCCCTCGTCGACGAATTCTTTCGGTACGATGAGATCGTTGATACTCTTGCCGGTGGCCTCGCTATCGCCATAGCCGAACAAAGTTGTGAACTGGCGGTTGATGCGGATGATGTGGTCCTTCTCGTCGAGCACCGCAATCGCTTCCGGCGCATTCTCGAATAGCGCGGCGAAGTAGACGCC
>WNFK01237802.1_pt3 | contig 22590 bp, 18 predicted proteins | sample 5400281 | NCBI WGS metagenome assembly WNFK01 (sample SAMN13153350, study PRJNA577476) | soil metagenome | isolation source: 20 cm soil on Douglas fir-dominated hillslope | place: USA:California | collected 2013-09-17
GGATGCGCGCTTCCTCCAACGGATGTGATGCGAACCAGCCGTCGACGACAGTCGGCTCGTATCGGCGCTCCTTGAGCAGAACCTGGAAGAGATCAGGTATTCCCTGCGGATCGTAGCCAGCGCGCGTAACGTTGACGACTCCCTCCGAATCCGCCTGGAGCTCGTCGAGCCTGCTATGACGGGCAAAGAATGCGGTGCCGCCCACCTGCACCGCGGCTTGCGCGAGCCCGCTGTTGCAGATACTGGTGAGTGTACAGACTATCGTCACGCCGACGTTCGCTTTCTGTGCTTCCTCCATCTGCTTCACGGAATGTCGCTGAATCACGTGGCCGATTTCGTGACCGAGCGTCCCCGTCAGCTCGTCGAGCCTGTCAGTGCTCTCGATCAGGCCACGGTTTACATAGACGTAACCGCCCGGCAGCGCGAACGCGTTGACCTGCTTGGTATTGATTACGAAAAAGTGCCAATCGAGGTCGGAACGACTGGTCGTTCTCGCAATCGATTCACCGAGGTCCTGGATGTAGCTGCTGACCGCGGGGTCGGTAACGATCGGAAGCTGCGCGTTGATGTCGGCCGCGTTCCGGCGGCCGAGCGCGACCTCCTGGTCCTCGGAGACCGAGCACGCCGCAAGCAGAAGAATGAGGGCTGCAAGGATGCTGCAACGAATCATTTTGTGTTCGAAGGAGTAAATTGAGAGGGGGCAAGACACGTTCCAGCCGTCAACTGCCAACCACTGGAAAGTGTCGACCGATCAACTTTGAACTCACTACTTGCATCCACCCATCCCAAGGTCGAAGGTTGATCGTGCATTCGCCTGTCCTGTCGGAAAAGCCAGCGCGGTTCGAGCAGCGGCACATCCGGGTCTCGCGGTCTGCGCGGTACGCGGTGATGGGCTCGTTCGATGGACCGCTGAGCGAAGTGTGGATCGTTTGTCACGGGCACGGACAACTGGCCGCGCGATTCCTCTCGCGCTTTCTGCCGCTGCAACGTGATGACAGGCTGTTCATTGCCCCCGAGGCGCTATCGCGCTACTACCTGACGCCGCCAACCGCAGGCCCCCACGCTCCCAATGCTCCCGTCGGCGCGACGTGGATGACGTCGGAAGATCGGGAAAACGAGATCGAGGACTACGTGGGCTACCTCGATTCCCTGCACGACGAGATTTTTTCCATCGTGCCGCGCGAGAAAATCCGCTTGTGGGTCCTAGGCTTCTCGCAGGGAACGGCGACCGCGGTCCGGTGGGTGGCTCGCGGGAACGCTGACCCTGATCGAGTGGTTCTGTGGGCGGGAATGCTGCCGCCCGAATTGAGCGCCGAGGGTGCTGCAGCTCTCGCACGCCGGGCGCCGCTAACGGTCGTATTCGGAAGCCAGGACGAGTTCGCTACTGCCGAACGGGTCAGGGCTCAGGAAGCCAGGCTCAAAGACCTCGGTGTCCGATACCATGCCGTTCGCTTTGACGGCGGTCACGAGATTCTGCCCGATGTACTCCGAAGCGTCGCCGACATGAGAGCCGGCTGACGTGCTAATGCTCGATAAAGTGTCGGCGAGGGTCTCCTGGCGCGGCGTGATAATCGTGCTTCTCCTCGCATCGTTGCTCGTGCCTGTGATCGTGCCGTCCGGATTCTTTTTTCCGTATGTGGTTCCGCGAAATATCTTCTTCCGTGTCATCGTCGAGGGCGGAATCGCGGCCCTCGTCCTCGCGCTCTGCTTCGGCGGCAAGACGCTCGATCTCCGCAGCGAGCCGATCTTCTGCGCTCTCGTCGCTTTTCTCGCAGCAGCGTCGTTATCCGCCGTTTTCTCTCCCGCACCCACCCACAGTTTCTTCGGGGACTTCGAGAGGATGGGTGGGGTATGGGCGTGGCTCCATCTCGTGCTCTTCTTCCTGCTGCTGCGGACGTTGCGCGACGAGGACTGGCGGTGGATTCTGAATGGCGCTCTCGCGGTGGGCCTGTTCGTCAGCGCGAGCACGATCGTGCAGCACTACCACCTGGCATCGCTTGCCAATTCCGGCGACACGATCGTATCGCCCAGCGTTTCGACCCTTGGGAATTCGGGCCTTCTCGCGGCCTACCTGCTGATGAACGCGGCGCTGGCCGGTTACCGCGCCTCAACGACGAGCGCTCGATACCGCCTGCTCTATCTGTCGGCAGGGGGAGTGAACCTCCTGGCGCTCGTGTACGCCGAGAACAGGAGCACTGTGATTGGACTGGTGCTGGGGGCGATCGTCGGCGGAGTCATCTTCGCTGTGCTCAGCACATCATCGCCAAAGAAATGGATCGTTCCCTCGGCGGCAGTCGCGTTGGCCGCTCTCGTCGCCGGAATCTCCATCGGCGTGCGGGCGTACCCGACGAGCGCCGCGGTGCGGCATGTGCCGAGCGTGCTGCAGCGACTGGCGCTAACAAATCCGGCGGGGTCGGACGAATCGCGCACCATGCAATGGCGCGCAGCCATCGATGGCTTCAAGGACCGCCCTCTGCTCGGGTACGGGCTCGAGAACCACAATCTCGTATGGAGCGCGCATTTCGATCCCGGGATCTACAAGCTCGACACCGATATCTACGACCGCACCCACAATCAGTTTCTTGAAACGCTCGCAACAACCGGACTGATTGGAACCGCTGCATTCCTAGCTATCTGGCTGGCGATTGGCATCACGCTTGGCCGGGCGTACCGGGCGGGAAGGATCTCGCCACCTTCGCTCTCTATTCTGTCCGGACTTCAGATCGCATACGCGACGTATCTCTTTTTCTGGTTCGTGGATCTCAACTCCACTATGCTCTGGATTCTGATCGCCGCGCTCATCGCGTCGCGTGGAACGGTCGGGTCGGTGGTGCTCGAAGCGAGCGGAGCAGTTGCCGAGCGCGCGCCGGCGAGGCCGTCTCTGGCTTTCGCATCGTTGGTCGTCCTGGCCGCCGGAATCTATGCGGAAGGCTACGCCCCTCTTCGGGCCAACCAGGCGCTGGCGGGGATCGATTCGTCAAGGGGATCTCTGGCGCAGACGATGCCGCAGTTCGAGCAGCTCTCGAGTTTCGCCGGTCGCCAGGCGTCTCACGCGCCAATGGTGATGGGCCAGTTCATCGGCTCGTTGGGATCTAGTCTGGAGGACATGCGTGCAGACACCGCCCAGAGGCGACTGGTCGATCGCGCGTTCCAGCAGTCTTTCACCGCGTTCGCGCGCGAGATCCATCGCGACACGTTGAACGACAGGCTGTATGCTCACGAAGGGTCGTTGCTCGTTGAGGCCGCGCGATTCTATGAGTCGCCGCTGTACAGACAACAGGCGATCGATGCGTTTCACAAAGCGATCGAGCTGAGTCCGCACCGCATTCAGCCGCGGCTGCTGCTGGCCCGGGTCTACAGCGGCGCGCGGGATTACGAGCGCGCGCTTGTGGTGCTCACTGACGCCGTAAACAGCGATCCGCAGCTCGGCGAGCCCCGCTACAGGCTGGCGGAAGCGTACATCGGAGCCGGCCACGCTGACTCCGCGCTGGCGATGCTCCAGAGCTCACTCAGGCTCGGGTACGTCGGCGCTCCGGAACTCTATCTGGCAATGGGCAAGCGCCTGGAGTTTTCCGGTCGCAGCCCTGTGGCGGCAGCGCTCTACTCGGATTATCTCGAGGCCAAGTACACCGAGGCAGTCTGGAGCCGGTCGGAGGCGATCGACAAGCCGATTCCAACCGCGGACATCGCTGTCGCCGCGCATCTGCCGCTGCTGTACGTTCGCGGGCGTGACAGCGAGCTCGCGATCAAGAGCGCCGCCGCGCTTTCGGCGTTCGATCCGTCAAGAGCGTCAATCGTCGATCGATTCGTATCCGATATCGGCGCGCGCCGTCGAGCGAGCTGGGTCGCAAAGAACTCTCTTCTCCCGTGCGCAGCCGCGAAGGGGATCTTGCGTGATTCCGTAGCGCTGGGCGCCTGCGGAATGTTTCGCCGAAAACTCTAGGGCCTAGCGGGCCGCGGCGGCGGCGGCTGGCTGCCGGACACCCGCCCGGTGGATTCTAAGCGCGGCGATTCGCCGGCCATCCATCGCCACCACTTCCATCTCTCCGCCGGGAATCGGAATGCGATCCCCCATCCGCGGCAGCCGTCCGAGCTTGGCGAACGCATAGCCGCCCAGTGTAGTCCAGTCGCCTTCCGGGATCTGCACGCGATAGTCGGAGCGTACATCGATCAGCGACAGGGAACCGGCCAGCTCGAGCACGCCATCCGTGACAACCGATTCGCGGGAGGCAAAATCGTATTCGTCCGCGATGTCGCCGATGACTTCCTCGACGAGATCTTCCATCGTGACGATTCCTGCGGTACCGCCGTACTCGTCGAGCACCACCGCCATGTGTGCCCGTGTTTTTCTCAAATCGTCGAGCACGCGCTCGGCTGGCCGGCTGTCGGGAACGTACATCGGCTCGCGCACGAAGTCGGCGAGGTTGAACGGTGCATCTCCCGAATGCAGCCACAAGTCCTTGGCGAGAAAGACGCCGATGACGTCGTCGAGTGAATCGCGGTAGACGGGATAGCGTGAGTACCGCTCACGTCGCAACACCTCCCATACCTCTTCTTCGCTCGACTCGACGTCGAGCGCGACGACATCGGTTCGCGGCCGCATGACGTCCCTGGCTTTCTTCTCATGGAAGTCGAGAACGCCCGCGAGCATTGCCCGGTCGGATTCGTCCAAGGTGCCGCGGGCGTGCGCCTGCATCACCAGGAAGCGGATCTCTTCAGGGCTGTGACCTTCCCGGTCGGTGGCGAGCTTCACTCCCAGCACCTTCAGCAGGGAATTGGCGGCGCCGTTGAAGATCCAGATGAAGGGCGACATGAATCGCGAAAAAACCAGCAGCGGCCGGACCACTGCGCGCGCCGTCTTTTCGGGGCTCATGAGCGCGATGGACTTTGGCGCCAGCTCCCCGAGTACGATGTGAAAGAATGTCAGGATGAAGAAGGCGACGGGAACCGCGGCGACGTGGACTGCAACGGGGGAAGGGTTGAGTCCGGCTTTCCGGAAAAGCCCGTCTATGAGTTGAGCCAATATCGGCTCGCCGATCCAGCCCAGAGCCAGCGAGGCGATCGTGATGCCAAGCTGCGTGCCGGCTATCACCTGATCGAGATGCTGGAGCGCGCCCTGAACGACCTTGGCGCTACGATCGCCTTTCGCGATCATTTCCTCGAGCTTGCTGCGGCGAGCGGCGACGAGCGAGAACTCGGCAGCCACGAAGAATCCGTTCAGTCCGACAAGTCCGAGGACGGCAAACAGGCTGCTCGCCGCCGCGGTCCAGGAGGGAGTGTCAACCGCCTGTGCAGCAACAAGTTCAAGGAGCATATGGGTGTAATCTATATAGTAGCAGGGGACTTAGGCTCCGGCCGCAGCGTATAATTGACGGCAGTCCCGAATCCCCGCAATTTGGAAACCTTGCTATCAGCCGTTCCGGACACACCAGCCGCTGTTCAACCCACTCTCGCCCTCCCAGCCGCTGGCGGAGGCGGTAGGGAGCGAGTCCTCAGGGCCCTCTACCTCGGCCGCCTCTCCCTGGCGACGGCGATCTTCATAGCCGCCATCGTCGTTTGGCGGGCAGCCGACAGTACCGCGACACTGCTGGCGACGCTCGCGTTCGTCGCGACCCTTCTCTTCACGGGCGCTTCGGTGTTCTACAGTGAGCAGAGAGACCGCGCTCCCGGGAACACGTTCTTCTACGTGCAGATGATGTTCGACCTCCTGCTCGTCACGGTGGTGGTCCACCTGACCCAGGCCGGCACTCCGTCGCAGCTGGCACCTCTCTACATCCTCGTGATCGCGATGAGCGCCCTGGTTCTGCCGCCGGCCGGCGTACTTCTGATAGCCGCGTTAGGCGACGTGCTCTACTTCGCTGTGACGATCGTCGACCAGGCCACTGTGTTCGATCTCCCCGTCCTCGTCCAGCTCGGAATCTTCGGTGCGGTTGCGCTTGGCTGCGGGTACATCGGCGCGCGGCTGCGGCAAGCCAACGCAGGCCGGGAGGAAATGGCCGCGGAGCTCGCTGCGTTCAGGCTGCGCGAGGCCGACATCGAGCGGCTACACACCCGCGCGGAAAGACTCGAGGCAGTTGCCGAGATGAGCGCATCGCTCGCCCACGAAATCAAGAACCCGCTGGCGTCGATCCGAAGCGCTGCCGAACTGCTCGCTAAGGTGCCGGGCGCGGATGATGACACGCGCACGCTCACGAGGCTGGTCCAGCGCGAATCGGACAGGCTGTCGAGGCTGTTGTCGGAGTTCCTGGACTTTGCGAGAACAGGAGTGACGAGTGTGCGACGTTTGGACCTGCTCGACATCGCACATCATGCCGCCGCGCTCGTTTCCGCACACCCCGACAAGCCCGAAAACGTTACTATCCGCGAGCTGTTTCCTTCGAGTCCTCTGGTCGTCGTTGGCGATGATGATCTGCTACATCGTGCGATCTTCAATCTCCTCCTCAATGCGGTGCAGGCGTCTCCTCCTGGTGGGGAAGTTCGGCTCGAGGCCGCGGAGCTTTCGTCCCACCAGCTCCCGCCACAAGCCGAGCACTTCGTGCGCGGCGGCATCATGCTGCAGGTGACGGATCAGGGGCAGGGAATCGCGGAATCGATCAAGGACAGGATGTTCGAGCCGTTCGTTACCACCAAGACCGGCGGCAGCGGACTCGGCCTTTCGATCGTCCATCGCGCCGTCGAGGCCCACCATGGCTACATCCTCGTCGACAGCGCCGGACCGGGCGGAGGGACGAAGATCAGCGTCCTCCTGCCCAAGCTGGCCGGCGCCGGCGCCAAGAAGACTCCGCGAGTGACCGCGAGGACGCAAGCGTGACCGCGGTCGCGACAACTGCTCCCACCGTCCTCATCATCGATGACGAGATGGGAATCCTCGACACCATCCGCATTCTGCTCAAGAGCGAGGGGTTCATTCCCTACACCGCGCTCGGCGGCAAGAAAGGCCTCCGACGTCACTGGTCTCGACATTCTGGCGTCGGTGCGGGCGCACGATCCGGAAGCCGTCGTGATTCTCATGACCGCACAGGCTAGCCTCCAATCAGCAATCGGGGCTGTCAACAACGGCGCCTTCTATTACATCCAGAAGCCGTTCAAGAACGAAGAGCTCGTCGCGATAGTTCGTCGCGCGGCGGAGCACCGCAACCTGCGTCGCGAGAACAGGACGCTGAAAGCGGAGATGAAGCGGCGCGACAAGTCGGGGCAGCCGATCGGCGCGAGCAAGACCTGGATGGATGCGCTGCACGTCGCCGAGTCGGTTGCCGCCACGGATTCGACGGTGTTGCTGCAGGGGGAGTCCGGGACCGGCAAGGAAGTCGTCGCGCGCTACGTTCACGATCTCTCCAACAGGGCGGGCAAGCCGTTCCTCTCCATCAACTGCGGCGCGCTGCCGGAGAGTCTGTTGGAGAGCGAGCTATTCGGCCACGTCAAAGGATCTTTCACCGGCGCCTCCCGCGACAAGGAAGGTCTGTTCTTCGCGGCCGGGGAGGGGACGTTTCTCCTCGACGAGATCGGCGAGACGACGCCGGCAACGCAGGTGAAGCTCCTTCGCGTACTGCAGCAGCGCGAAGTGATACCGGTTGGAGCGACAGAAGCAAAGCCGGTGAACGCGAGGGTGATCGCGGCGACGAACCGGGATCTCGAGGAGGAGATCAAGCGCGGCAACTTCCGCAGCGACCTCTACTATCGCCTCAACGTCATCTCGATCATCCTGCCTCCCCTCCGAAATCGCCCAGGAGACATAGCCCTCCTAGCCGACGCGTTCCTCAAGCGGGCCGCGGAAGCGCGTGGCGAGCCCATCCGGTCCCTGGCGCCCGAGGCCGTGGAGGCGATGCAGCGCTACTCGTGGCCCGGGAACGTGCGCGAGCTGGAGAACGCGCTGGAGCGCGCCGCGATCCTGGCCAAAGGGGACACTATCCCGGCCTCGGCGCTGCCGGAAAGGGTAACCGAACCCAGGGCGGACCCCCTCGTTAGCGACGCTGTCCAGACCAATCCGACCCTCGATACGATCGAGCGCGCGTACATAATGTGGGTGCTGGAGAACGAGGGCGGAAACAAACCGCGCACGGCCGAGGTTCTGGGTATCGACCCCTCTACGCTATACCGGAAGCTTTCGCGATACGGCTTGCCGACATAAGGGTGGCGACTTGCGACTCAGTCGCATATAACGGCAGGATTTAGCCCGGCCCTTTCGGGGGTCGAATTGTCAACTTCAAGCAGCACAAGGAGTTACGGGTGGCAGGCACTGTGGCACCGTGCGTGCTTTAGTGTGCCTTGCCTCTCCGTGAGGCGTCTATAATGCAGGAGAATGCGAGAGCATTCCCCAACCGTAGTCTAACGCTTCAGGAGACTCCAAATGAGCAACAAAAAGGGTTTTACCCTTATCGAGCTTTTGATCGTGGTCGTCATCATCGGCATTCTTGCCGCGATTGCGATTCCGAAGTTTGCGAACACGAAGGACAAGGCGTATGTCGCAGCGATGAAGTCCGACCTGCGCAACATGGCGACCTATGAAGAGCAGTACGCCGCCGACAACGGTGGTGCCTACTTCGCTGGAACCGCGACGTCAGCGGCTCCTCTTCAGGGCTTCAGCCCGTCGCAGAACGTGACCGTGGTCGTGAACGCGACCGTCGGCCCGCCGCCTTCATGGGACGCGACTGCAACGCACTCGCAGTCGGCCAAGGTTTGCACCATGATCAACGGTGTAATCACCTGCGTCTAATTAGACTGAGCTAGTCTGAGAGAAACGGAGCGTCGAAAGGCGCTCCGTTTTTCTTTTGCGCCCCCGAGCCTGCCGGCGGGGGCGTTTTTTGATTTCACCCGCTTTCGTCGAATGACGCGCATTTCCAGGGACCGGACATCGTGAGGTATGCCGAGGCCGCCTCTCGCCGGATATACCCTCATCGAGGTCGTTGTCGCTCTCCTTCTGTTCACTGTGGGCGCGCTCGCGCTTGTGGCGACCAGCGCGGTCATCGGCCGCGAGTTGAACGCAAATGCCGTCCGTGAGCGCGCCGGGAGGATGGCTGAGAGCAGGCTCGAGATGCTGGGCACAGGATGTCGCGAAGCTACGGCAGGCCGTGAAGAGCGTGGGGGAATCGAATCCAAGTGGTCCGTAGACTTTCCCGACTCGGCCCATGTGAGCCTGCTCGAGTCCATCGTGTATCCCACTCGGCGAGGCAGCCGCACCGACTCCTATCGCGTGACGGTTCCATGCCCTCCATGAATCGAAATGAACGCGGGCGCCGCGCGCGAGGTCCCGCACGCTGTGGTGTCACTCTGGCCGAGCTGGTGGTGGTCCTGGCGATGCTTGGCCTCGTCGGGAGCACGATCGGAATATCGCTCGTTCGTCAACAGCGGTTCTATCGCGGCGCGACGGACTTGCTTCGCTCCCGCGAAGGAGTGCGCGACGCCATGGAGCTCTTATCGACGGACATCCGCGGAATGTCGGTCGCCGACACGGTGAGGCTTCTTGCCGATTCGGCGATCGAGTTCCTCGCGAACGTCGGAAGCTCGGTCGTCTGCGATGCACTGGGCGGGACAACCGTCGCGCTGCCGGGATTGTCCCCTCGGCGAGGAAATGCGCTGACCTCCTTCCTTACCCAACCCGATACGGGGGACATAGCTGTCTTCCATCGGGATTCAATCGAAGGTCTGAGCGAATGGGAGGCGCACCGCATCAGCAGGCTTGCCGCGCGCCCGATTGCGACCACCTGTCCAGCCTCGTCCCGTTTTGGCAGCCAGGCAGAGGCGGCAGTCGATGGTGCTGGATTTCTGCTCGAGCTCGCGACGCCGTTGAGCTCTCACGTTGGTGCCGGCGCGCCAGTGCGGTTCCTCAGGCGCGGCAGGTACAGTCTCTACCGCGCGTCAGACGGGAGCTGGTACCTCGGATACCGGCGATGCAACGCTGTTGCTCCTTCGACCTGCGGCGCGATCCAGCCCCTGTCGGGACCGTATCGCGGTTACAGCTCGAACCCTCGCACCACCGGCCTTCTATTCGAGTACTTCGACCGCGCAGGGGCTCCGCTCGCATCGGGCTCTCCGCTTGGGCTTGCGAGGATCGACGTCACGGCCCGAGCTGAGGGTGGCCAGCAAATCGAGTTCGCCGGGCGGCCCGGCTTTCCCTCGGATTCAGCGACAATTATGATCGCGATCCGAAACAGGATTCCGTGATGGTGGGAGTCCAGAGGCGGTCGAATGCGAGTGGCTTCGCGCTTCCGGCCTCGTTGCTCGCGGTGCTCCTGATCGCAGCCTTGATCGCTGGCGCGTTCGGCGCGGTTACTGAAGAGACGCGGATGGGCGCTGCAGCCGCTGACCGGCAGCACGCGCTCATGAGTGCCGAGTCGGCGCTCGAAATCGTCATCGCGACGCAATCCGCATCGCCGCGAGACTCGATCGACGTCGGTGAGACCCGATCCCGTCGGGTCGAAGGCCTCGACGTGCCAGTCGTGGTTTACGTCACTCGGCTCGACTCGTCGCTCTACTGGCTCGTCGCTGATGCCGGCGACACGTCTTCCCGTTCCGGGATCGCGAGGAGAATCGGGATCGCTGTGAGGGCCAAAACCGGGCCTGCCGGTTCGATGATTATCGACCGGATTGCCGAGCGGGGATGGTCGGAGCTTTTCTAGGACCGTGCCAGCCCACCGTTACTTTCCCGCCAATTGAATCGTGTCTTAGCACGAACGTTTGGTGACCGACCGTTTTGCGCAACTGAGCGGATCGGTTTCCACGTAACAGCAAGCAAACAGAGTTCTTAGGATCGCACGCTTCACGAACATTAAGAATGCGCCGCGCGACTGAGCAAAACTCGATTCTTTTTTCATTTCATCCAGGGCCGCGATGGCGTTTTTTGGCCGAAACAAGACTACCGTAGGGCTCGATATCGGATCAGGCCTGGTCAAGGTCGCCGTCGTCGATCACTCGAAGTCAACACCCGAGCTGGTAAAGGTCGCGATCACTCCGCTACCCGACGATGCGATCGTCGATGGCGAAGTGATGGATCCCCATCTCGTTTCGGATGTCATCCGCACGACCATCGAGGCCGTGGGTGGCAATACGAAGTCTGTGGTAGCCGCGGTCGGTGGCCGTGACGTCATCATCAAGCGCATCAAGACTGAAAGGGTAAAGGAAGCGCAAGCACGCGAGCTGATGCGCTGGGAAGCGGAGCAGCACGTTCCCGATGTCGACTCGGTCGAGCTGGATTTTCAGATTCTCGACGGAGACGGCGACGGCAGAGACGAAATGAGCGTACTACTGGTCGCAGCCAAGCGCGACCTGGTGGAAGCCAAGCTCCGCATTCTCGCGGAAGCAGGCATCACGCCGAGCTCCATGGATGTGGATGCCTTCGCGCTTCACAACGCGTTTGAGATCAACTATCCGGCCGCGATGAGCGGCGCCGTCGGCCTGGTGAACATCGGCCACGAAGTCACCAACATCAACATTCTCGACGACGGCGTTCCGATTCTCACCCGCGACCTGCCAATAGGTACCAGGCGCCTTCGCGAAGATCTGCAACGCGAGCACGGACTCTCGGCGGCTGACGCCGAGGCATTGATCAGAGGATACGACCGCTCTGCGCAGCTCGATTCGGTAATTGCCGCGCGGACCGAAGAGATTGCGACCGGACTCGAGCGCGCGATCGCGTTCCTGTCGACGTCGCTCAAAGGTGACGGACAGATGAAAGCTGTATACACCTGCGGCGGCGGGTCTCGCACGCCAGGTCTGACCGAAGCACTCGGGCAACGCCTGAGAAAGCCAGTCGAGCTAGCCAACCCCCTCACCACGATGTCGGTGAGAGATGGCGCGCTGGAGTCGCTCGTGACCGATGAGGTCGCGCCACTCCTGATGCTCTCGATCGGCCTCGCCCTCCGTAAGAACTGACCCGGAGATACGACACATGATTGAAATCAATCTCCTTCCCGGGGACGGCAAAAAGAAGCGCCGCGCGACCAGCACCGCTACGAAGTTCGAGTTCAACCTCAAACCTCCAGCGTGGCTCGCCGGACTTACCCAAGGGATCACCGACAAGTACATGCTCGGCGCCATCGGCACCGCGATCGCGTCAGGTCTTCTCATCTCTTTGATGTTCATCAGCCAGACCGCCATGTCGAAGATGCTCGAGGCGCGCGAGACGCAGGCAGTAAAGGACTCGGCCCAGTATGGCGCCCTCCTCACCGCCAAGGCGAAAGCGGAAGCAACTCGTGACTCGCTCTACCAGCAGATCGCGATCATCAAGTCGATCGACGATTCGCGCTATCTGTGGTCGCACCTGATGTTCGAGATATCGAACGCGCTGCCACAGTACACGTGGCTTACGGAAGTCACGCAGACCAGCTTGCCGAAGAGCGTGGCCGTTGCCGACACAGTCAAGAAGGCCGCGGGCGCCGACAGCGCCACGGGGACGCCAAGGCAGAGGGCATTGGAGCGTGATCGCGCCAAGAGAGCGAGATCCGATTCACTCCTCGCCGCGGCGAAAGACATCCAGTTCAGGCTCGTCGGACACACGGTCGACATTCAGGCGCTCACGCGCTTCATGAAATCCCTCGAGGCGTCGCCGTTCATTCAGAACGTACAGCTCACGAGATCCGATCTGGTTCAGGCCGAAGGAAAGGAAGTCACGGAATTTACGCTCGCGGCGCAGACACAAGCCCCGCCACCCTTCGCCATAAAGACAGTTCCACTAATCGTCTCGGCGGTGCACTAACATGGCATTCTCAATAGCCAACATGACAAAGCGGGAGAAGTCGCTCGTCGGCCTCGGAGCCGCCGCGGTGCTCCTCCTGTTCGTCTACTGGTACATGCTTTATAAGCCCAAGGCTGCCGAGATGGCTGTGACCTCGGCTCACGTCGACTCGCTTGACAAGAAGAATCAGCAGGCGAAAGCGGACATCGCGCAGGGCAGCCTGCAGAAGCTTCGCGCCCAGTCGACCGAGTACGAGCAGAGCCTGAGGGTGATGCGGCAGCTCGTTCCACGGAGCAACGAAGTCCCGGCATTACTCGAGGACATCTCGACAGCGGCGCGCCGAGTAGGCCTCGACCTCGCAATGGTTGAACCGATGCCGGTTCTCCCGGGCGAGCAGTTCGATACTTATCGCTACAAGCTCGCCGTCATCGGCGGGTACCATCCGGTGGGACAGTTTCTGAGCAACGTCGGATCGCTCAATCGCATCATCGCGCCGGTTACGATGGCGATCAAGCTCCATCCGATCGCCGACAAGACGAAAGCCCGCGTCAAGAAGGGCGAGTCGCTCGTCGACACGGAATTCCAGGTTCAGACGTACGTCGCGCGCACCACGCCGTACGTTCCGCCCGCGGGGAAACCATGAAGCTCTCAATCTCTTTCGCCCTGATTTCGGTTGCGGCGCTAGCCAGCGGCGCATCCGCTCAGGCGAGTGCACAGGCGACCTCCAGACCGGTTCCGAAGAGCACGGCCACCACAGCGACACCAAGGCCGCAGCCTCCGACGCCGGCAACTGGCAAGCCTGCGGCCGCGACCGTGCCAGCCACGGCGGCCGACACGGCGCCACGGGTGCTGATCAACCGCGAAATCTTTCAATACGACGGCGATGGCCGGCGCGACCCGTTCGTGTCGCTCCTGACTACGTCGGACCTGCGTCCCCTTCTCGCGGATCTGAAACTGGTCGCAGTGGCGTACGATCCGCGGGGCCAGAACTCTGTTGCGGTTTTGCGCGATCCCACGTCTAAGACACAGTACAAGGTGAAGGTTGGCCAGACGATAGGCAGAATGCGCGTCGCGGCCATCCAGGAGAAGGCAGTGATTTTCACGATCGAAGAGTTTGGCTACAGTCGCCAGGAGTTACTGCCGATACAGCCGCCCGATTCGAGCAAAATGAGGCCCCGTCAATGAGTTTTCTGAAGGCGCTGCCAGCAGCAGCGCTCCTGTTCCTGCCAACGTCGGTCGTATCCGTTCACTCAGTCAGTGTAGTCCCGTCATCCGGGAAGACTGACGTGGTGATCGGGGTCAACGCGTCCGTCGACGTGCAGGACTTCACGCTCGACTCTCCCGCCCGGGTTGTAGTCGATCTGAAGGGAGCCACTCTGGGCATGGCGCACCACAGCTACGACAGGGTCGCGCGAGGCGGCATCACCAATATTCGCTACTCGCAGTTCAGCGCCAACGTCGTTCGCGTCGTCATCGAGATGGACGCGAAGCACCCATATGAAGTGAAGCGCGGCGATCGCGAAGTCCGCGTTGCGGTAACCGGTGGAAAGACAGACGACTACTCATCGTGGTCGAGCCTGAAGGAAGGCTACGTTGCTGCTCCGACGCCGCCCGCGGCTCATGTCGCAAGACGCACCCCCGCGCCTGCTTCCCAGCCCGCCAGAACCCCGGTGTACACCGCCTCAGCGTCGGTTCCGACCACGCAGAAGGTTGTGTCGCAGGTGGAGTCGACCAGCTCACAAGTTGATACCCAGGACTACACGGCCCCAATCGAGCCCGCCCCTTCGAGGCTTGGCTCGACCTACGACAAGCCGATCGCGCTGTTCTCGCAGGCGCAGCAGTCGCAACAGTCGCCGATCACCGTAACGTTCCAGGACACCGACATTCGCGACGTCATCGCGTCGTTCGCGGCGTTCTCCGGACGCACGATCGTGGTGGGCAAGGATGTGCAGGGCACGGTGACCGCCGAGATCCGCAATCAGCCGTGGGATGTCGCGCTCCGCGCGATCCTGTCCGGTCAGGGCCTCGCGGCCTCCGAAGATGCCCTCTCCGGCATCATCACTGTCGACAGCTACTCCAACATCCTCAACCGCCAGGCGTCCGAGCCACTTCTGACGCAGCTCATCTCGATCAACTACGCGCGCGCCCACATGCTCGTGCCGACGATCCAGCAGCTGCTGCAGAAGGATTGCCCGCAGATTCCATCGAGCGGCAACGTTCAGAACAACGCCAGACCGAACTGCGTTGCGCGCGGCCTGGTCGCGGCCGACAGCACCACCAATACGCTCATCATCACCGAGACGGCCTCGCGCCTCGCCGATGTGCTGCAGTACGTCCGCAGCCTCGACGTCCGCACGCCGCAGGTTGGAATCAAGGCCAAGATCATCTTCGTCAACAGAACGAACATCGAAGACATCGGTCTTTCGTATGACCTCGGCACCGGCACGGACCAGTTCTTCAGCCAGCTCGTAAAGCGTCCTGATCCGGCGACCCTCAAGCCGATCGACACCAACGGCGACGGAGTACCAGACGCCCTCGGCGGCGGCACGCCGTTCCAGGGCGACAGGATTCTGCTCGGCGGCAACGCGCTGTCGGCCATCGCGAACGCGAACGCCCGCGTCATCAACCCGGCTCTGAGCGTCGTGTTCTCGACGGCACTCGGCAAGTTCCAGCTCACCAGCTTCCTCGACGCGCTCCAGGAAGTTCGTCTCGCCGACCTTCAGGCGGAGCCGAGCATCGTGACGCTCGACAACAGACAGGCATCGATTCAGGTCGGTCAGGAAATCCCGATCAGAGTGCTCGACGCCAATGTCGGTGTGGGAGGCGGTGCCACCCCCAGCGCAGTACCGCGCGCGACAGTCCAGATGAAGCAGGTCGGTATCATTCTGACCGTTACGCCGCACATCACCAACAACCGGCAGATCCTCCTGCTGCTGCACGCCGAGAACTCGGACGCGCAGCTGGCGGCCTCTGACGTCGGCTTCATCTTCGGCAAGCAGTCAGGCGACACACAGCTCCTCGTTGGCGACGGCGAGACCGCAGTCATCGGCGGATTGACCGTCACGCAGACCACGCAGTCCAAGTCGGGTATTCCGCTGCTCGTCGACCTGCCCCTCATCGGCAGGCTGTTCGGCGAAACGCGTACGTCCGACGAAAAGCGTGACCTCCTCATTCTCGTCACGCCTCACATCATCGACGACGGCGCGCCGATACCAGGCTCATCGTCGAATCCGATCCCACCAGCCACCCGCTAAAGGTGACTCGAATGCACATAGATCTGTCAGGCGGCCTGCGCCGCGGCCTCGTATTGGCCGCGGTTGCGGCGTCATTATCATTTGGGGTCGGGGCGTGCAACGACACGACGTCGATCGACCCCCAGCGGGACCGAGTTCCGCCGGACATTGCGCTTTCGCCTATCACTGGTCAGCCCGATACCGTCATCGCCTTCACGACCCAGGCGAGCGACAACCTTGGCCTGAAGACCATTCACGTTCAGGCGATCGGCGCGGCCAGCGGCGTTTTCGACACAACATTTACGAGCGCTGTCACAGACTTCCAGCTCGGCCTCAAGCTCTTTTCGTCGCGTGCCACCCCGCCTGGAACGCCGGTAACGATTACCGCCGAAGCCGTTGACGGTGCGGGAAACTCGTCCGGCATCGACACGCTGATAATGGCCACCGGCAACGTTCCTCCGCCGCAAGTCAGAATCCTCAGTCCGTTCTCCGGCGCCTCCGCGGTGCTGGGCAAGTCCATACTCGTGACGGTCATGGGGAAAACCGCTATCAAGGTTCTCGCCCTCGGATTCATGACGACCGGACCTGTTGTCAGCACCGACTCGGTGTTGTTCGCGAGTCCGCTGGCCGACTCGATCACGATGCAGGACACCGTAGTGATTCCTCTCAACGCCGCGCCCGGTACGCTTACGATCACGCCGTTCCTCAGAGATTCATTGGGACAGCGCGCAGTCGGGCCAAGTATCACGATTACGGTTCAAACGGCGGCCCAGATCAACTCGGTGCCGGTCGTCAACCAGTATTGCCTCCAGAGCCAGGCTTTTGACAACGCCTGCGGCCACGCGAGGCGCGTCGAGGTGACCGACTCCGTGCACGTCGAAGCCGACGATCCAAGCGGTATTAGTCAGCTCGGCTTCGAGGTGAGAAGCACACCTGGCGGCCCAATCGACCACACCCAGACGTTCGCATCGAACGGGCAGCTTACGTTCCAGCCGCACACGTTCACGATGAACCTGCCGTACACGACCTTCCCGACCACTGCCTACATCCAGGTGTTCGCTCAGAACTCCAACGGTGTGAGGGCGTACGCGAAGCTGTCGAACGGGGCGGATCGAATCGATACTGTTACGGTCGTTGCCGGCGTCACCCGCTCGCTGCCCTTTGGTGGGCAGGTTGCGGACGCGCTCTATCACGCGGGCAAGGATCGCCTGTACCTGACCAACATCACGAGAAACCGGGTGGAAGTCTTCAACCTGGCGGACTCGTCGTTCAAGGCACCCGTCATTGTCGGCTCGCGTCCGTGGGGTATCACGTCGTGGCCGCGCGATCGCGCGGGAACCAAGGGCGATACTCTGCTCGTTGCCAACTCGGGCGGTACGCAGATCAGTTACGTAGACCTGAACGCGGGAGCGAGCGGCAGCGGCCTGGAAGTGTTCCGCTACATGCTGCCCAATATCCTCATTGCGACCATCACGACGGTTACGTCTTCCACCAGCGGCCTGCCAATACGTGTACGCACGGTGTACGACTTCAGCGATCGTCCGCAGTTTGTCGGTGCCACGTGTCACGAAGTGGGCACAATCTGCCAGGACGTCATTCTGACCTACTCCACCACGCCGACCACCGGACAGCCTTCGCCATTTGGCGACCGCAACGGTACGTTGCGGTGGGAGAATCTCACCAAGGGCGTTACAGCCGCGGGCAAGTCTGACTCTTCGACGTCGCATTTCTTCTTCGAGCAGGCCATCGGCCAGGCCGGTGCGCGCGGTGATACGCTGGAGATCCTCCGTTTCGATGCCGATGGAGTCGGATTCGCTACGCTGGTCCCGTCCTTCAACGCGATTGGATCCACCGTCGTGAATGCAACCAAACTCGCGTTCCGCGACACCACTTTCGTGCGGAACTCCGGCAATTTCCGCCGCTCAGTCTTCGGTGAGGGTGGAAGCGTCATCAACAGCCGCGCGATGATGTACGACGTTGACAGAGGATACGATCCGGTTGTCTGGTGGGTCGACAGGGGTGTTTCGCCTCCGCAGGACGTTTCGGACTTCATTGCCAATACTTCGGCCAGGATGTTCGGTGTAGCGATCAACTTCGATGGCGGGCTCTCTGCCATACGTGCTGACTCGACATACGTGCTGAATCCGGCGCTCCGCCTCATGGGTATCATGCAGACAACGAATACCAACGCGGGTCTCGACTTCCATCCGCAGAACACCGGGACGTTCTCATTCCCGCTCAACACGCGGCTTGCGTTCGCCGCGTCGTCCGAGCCGCTCATCGAGATCTACGACACGAACTGCTACCTCAGGGTCGGGACGATCCCCATCAGGGATCCGATCATCGGTCCAATCACGGCGGCGTACCGCTCGGCTACCGGACAACTGGTGCTGGTGGGAGCAACCGCGCGAGGAGTCGTCATCGCGCAGCTGCCGAATACGTTTACGACCACCTGCCCCTAGCAGGGCATCATGAATTGACAAAGAGCCCGGCTAAACGCCGGGCTCTTTGTTTTTGGAACGACAACTTCTGCTTTGAGCTTTAGGGGTTGTAATCCCGGCGCTGCCCCGTTCTTTTTGGATGCTCATGCTACGATTCACGACTGCCGGCGAATCGCACGGCCCCGCGCTCGTCTCCATCCTCGAAGGAATGGTCGCCGGGCTGCCGCTGGTCGTCGCCGACATCGACACCGAGCTGGCGCGCAGGCAGCAAGGGTACGGCCGCGGCCGCCGCATGAAGATCGAGTCAGATCACGCCGAGTTTCTGTCCGGCGTCCGGGCAGGCGAGACGCTCGGCTCCCCGATCGCAATGTTGATTCAGAATCGAGACTGGAAGAACTGGCAGGAGATCATGGATCCGGCGCCGCGTGAGGGAGATCCCGAGCGCAAGCGCGCAGTCACGCGCCCGCGGCCCGGGCACGTCGATCTGTCGGGGATGTTGAAGTACGACCGCGACGATGCGCGGGACGTTCTCGAGCGCGCCTCCGCCCGCGAAACGACCGCGCGCGTGGCCGCAGGGGCCGTTTGCAGGCGCTTTCTTCGCGAATTCGACATCACCGTAGGCAGTCACATCGTGCACCTCGGTGGAGTCGATGCGAAGCGACCCGAAGGGATGCCGTCGGACCTGAATGCCGCCGCCGATGAATCGCAGCTCCGCACGCTCGACAAGGGCGCCGAGCAGCAGATGATCGAGCGCATCGACGCCGCCAAGGCGGACGGGGACACGCTCGGCGGGATTGCGGAAGTCATTTGCGATGGCGTTCCCGTCGGACTCGGCTCACACGTGTCGTGGGACAGGAAGCTCGATGGGAGACTGGCCGCGGCCCTCATGTCCATTCCCGCCGTCAAGGCAGTCGAGGTCGGACTTGGGATTGCTGGCGCGCGGAAAAAGGGATCCGAGGTTCACGACGAGATCGATTCGGACGAGCGCAACGTGAAAGCGGGCCGGGTGCGCAGGCGCTCGAATCGCGCGGGCGGGATGGAAGGCGGCATCAGCAATGGCGAGCAGATCGTGCTTCGCGCGGCGATGAAACCGATCAGCACCCTGATGCGGCCACTCGGAACGATCGAGATGAAAACGCGGGAGCACGCGCAAGCGGTGGCGGAACGAAGTGATGTCACCGCGGTTCCAGCGATGGGAGTCATCGCTGAAGCGATGGCAGCATTCGTCCTCGCCCAGGCGGTCCTCGAGAAGTTTGGTGGAGATTCACTGGGAGAGACGCGGCACAATTTTGAGAGCTACGTCTCTGGCTTGAGTGGCAGAAAGGGTCGCTAAGGCATCGCATCCGCATCTGATTCTCGTCGGGCTCCCGGGGGTCGGGAAGTCGACGATCGGGAAGGCGGCGGCGCGGCAGCTGGGACGGCCGTTTCTGGATTTCGACCAGGAGATCGAGCGGCGGTCGGCCACTTTCGCGAGCTGGAATTCGGTCTGACCAAAGAGTTGAGCTCTGCTGGCGGAATGGTGCTTTCCCCGGGAGGGGGTTGGATTACTCAGTCAAAATCAGTCGAACTTTTGCGCTCGGCTGGGCGTATCATATACCTTAGAGCGTCACCCGAGGCGGTAGCAAAAAGACTGCGGCGGGTGGAGACTCGGCCCCTCCTGGCGGGCCGGGACCCGGTGGTAGCCCTCCGGGAGCTTTATGCGAAGAGGCAGGCCCTCTACGAGACCGCTGATATGGTTCTCGACACGGAAAGGCTGGCGCGGCAACAACTTATAGCGAAGCTGGTCGAGCTCGCCTCGACCATCTGATAACCAAATAGAACACGCCAAAATGGACGAACGGACTCCTGGACAGACCACTTTTCGGGTGATGGGACCGCACGAGCGGGGGCGATTTGCCCCCGATGCGTGGGGCCACCTGCTTTCCCTCAATGGGTCGGGCGCGATCAACGGCCCGGAGCTGGAGCACATCATCGAGCGCGCGCTGATGCAGTTCGAGGGCAGAATCGCCCTCGACGATCTGCGCGGACTTCTCGAGGGAACTGGCCTGGAAGATTCATCCGGAAGCGGCGACAACTCGACGGTGCACTAGAGATGGCGAAAGCCAAGACAGCTAAGAAGACAGCAACGCGAAAGCGCGCAGCAAAAATCGTAGGCGCGACGAGCGCCACCAAACCGACTCGCGCCCGAAAGAGCGCGTCCCGGATCACCGAGGACGACGCTCCGTCGGAGCCGGGCTCGACATCGCTCGTGATCGTCGAGTCGCCGGCGAAGGCAAAGACGATCGGGAAGTACCTCGGGCGCGCGTACCGCGTGCGCGCGACGATCGGTCACGTCCGCGATCTGCCCCAAAAGAAGATGGGAATCGACATCGAGAACGGCTTCGAGCCGGAATACGTGACGATCCCCGGAAAAGAAAAGACTGTCGCTGAGCTGAAGAGCGCCGCGCGTGATTCCCGCGAGATCTTTCTCGCGACCGATCCTGATCGCGAGGGCGAGGCAATCGCGTGGCACGTCGCACAGCAGATAAAATCGAAGAACGGCGCGCCGGTGAGGCGTGTTCTCTTCCATGAGATCACGAAGGACGCGGTGCAGCTGGCCATCGCCAACGCCGGGAAGATCGACGAGCGCAAAGTCGAGGCGCAGCAGGCGCGCCGAGTGCTCGACCGTCTCGTCGGATACAAGGCGAGCCCCGTTCTCTGGAAGACGGTGAAGAAGGGAATCTCGGCCGGGCGCGTACAGACGGTTGCGCTGCGACTGCTCGTGGAGAGGGAGCGCGAGATCCGCGCGTTCAAGCCGGTCGAATACTGGACCGTCGAGGCGCTGCTCGAGAAAGACAAGCAGCAGTTCACGGCGAAGCTCCACCTCCTCGATGGCAAGAAGCCCGTCATCAGCAACGAGAAGGAAGCAAACGAGATCCTTTCGGCTCTCCAGTCGCGCAAGACCTTCGAGGTCACGGAGGTCAAGCGCCGCGAGCGCCGGAAGAACCCGGCGGCGCCCTTCACCACCAGCACGCTACAGCAGGACGCGGCGAAGAAGCTGAGCTTCGGCTCGAAGCGTACCATGAGACTCGCGCAGGATCTGTACGAAGGTATCGAGATCGGCGACGAGGGCGCTGTAGGTCTCATCACCTACATGCGCACTGACTCGACCCGTGTGGCGCCATCGGCGGCGGACCAGGCGCGCGACTACATCAAGATGATGTACGGTGCGCCCTATCTGCCGGATGCGCCGCGCCTCTACATGGACGGCAAGGCCAAGAACGCGCAGGACGCGCACGAATCGATCCGTCCGACCGACCCGACTCGTCGCCCCGAGCACATTCGCAAATACCTGAAAGAAGATCAGTACCGCCTGTACGAGCTGATCTGGCAGCGTTTCATGGCATCGCAGATGACGCCGGCGGTATTCGACACCACGACCGTCGACTTCGACCTCGGCCGCTTCCTGTTCAGAGCGACCGGCAGCGTCGTCAAGTTCGACGGCTACCAGCGTCTCTACAAGGAATCGCGCGAGGCAGAAGAAGGCAAAGCGCTCGAGGAAGAGCAGGGACTTCCCGTCGTGGAAAAGGGCGAGAACATCCCTGTGAGAGCGATCACGCCGTCGCAGCACTTTACCGAGCCGCCTCCGCGCTACTCCGAAGCGAGCCTGGTGAAGGAGCTGGAGCGTTTGGGCATCGGACGACCGTCGACGTACGCGTCAATCGTCTCGACCCTCGTCGATCGGCGCTACGCGTCTCTCGAGCAGAGACGGTTTTTCCCAACCCAGCTCGGCGAACAGGTCGAGCGAGTGATGGTGAAGAGCTTCCCCGATGTCTTCAACGTCAGGTTCACATCCGAGATGGAGACCGACCTCGACAAGATCGAGGATGGCGAAGTAAACTGGCGTAAAATGCTCGGCGATTTCTACGGGCCGTTTGCGATTTCCGTGAAGGGCGCGGACATCGAGGCGTTGATCGGTGAAGCGCACGACTTATCCGCGCTCGCCACCGAGAGGTGCCCGACCTGCGGCGGGAAGCTGGTGCCACGGGGTGGATTCTTCGGGCCGTTCCTCGCCTGCGAGAACCATCCGAAAGAGTGCAAGTACACGAGACCGCTTCGCGGGGATCGCAAGCCGGCTCAGCCGACCAACGAGATCTGCCACGAGTGCGGCGAGATGATGGTCATTCGGCACGGCCGCTCCGGTGAGTTCCTCGGCTGCAGCAAGTTCCCGAAATGTCGCGGCACCAGATCGATGCCGACGGGCGTC
>WNFK01046967.1_pt1 | contig 22588 bp, 23 predicted proteins | sample 5400281 | NCBI WGS metagenome assembly WNFK01 (sample SAMN13153350, study PRJNA577476) | soil metagenome | isolation source: 20 cm soil on Douglas fir-dominated hillslope | place: USA:California | collected 2013-09-17
GAGATGCTCACGGAGATCACCAAAGCGCAGCTCCTGTGCTTGCAACTGGGCCGGCTCAAGGACCAGGACAAAGTCACACCGCAGCAAGTGTCGCTCGCCAAGCGCAACAACGTCAGCATCGCGACCGATATCGCCCGGGAAGCGCGCCGCCTGCTCGGCGCCAACGGCATCCTGGTCGAGTACCAGGCGATGCGGCACCTGGCAAACCTCGAATCGGTCTATACCTACGAGGGGACGCACGACATCCACACGCTGATCCTGGGCCAGGAGATCACGGGGCTCAGCGCCTTCACCTAGAAACAACCCTTATGGGGGTCTCGTTGTCTTAAGGCATATGACCCTGACAACTCTGCTCGCCGTCGCGACGCTCAGTCAGTCCCCCGCCCAGACACTTGTCGACATCCACGATCTCACACCGCGTGAGCACCGGACCGCGGGCTTCGTCCTCGCGGCGCCGCAGGAACTCCGCGTGGCGGCGGTGGGAGCCGACCCGCGACCAGAACGGGCCGTTCGCGACCGCGACAAGGACTCGTGGCAGGACGACGATCGCACGACCTGGCCGGCCGCGGCCTGGATCATCGATACGCGCACTCGCGAGGTGGTCTGGGACCTGCGTGCCGCCGCGACCGAGCGCTCCTCGAGCGGCTTGCGGCGCTTCGCCGGGACCGTGCGTCTCCCCGCGGGCGTGTACGAAGCCCACTACGCCTCGTACGCCGCGGCGTGGACTTCCATAGACGGCACGTCCGTCATCGACGGCCTGCGACGGCTGGCGGGCCGGATTCGGTACGGTGGTCCGTACGTGGACGACGGGTCGTACAAGGAGTTCTCGCTCACGATCGCCGGCGCGGGTCGGGCCGCGCCGGAATCCGAAGTCGAGGACGCATCGAGGGCGTTCACGGCGTCCGCGATCGCGCGGCTCGCACCGGAGCCGAGCGCCACGGCGCGCTACGGCTTCGCGCTGGCGCGGCCGACGGACGTCGAAGTGTACGCGATCGGGGAGATCCGGCGCGACGGCGCGTTCGACTACGGGTGGATCACCAACGCCGACACGCGGGCGTGCGTGTGGAAGATGGACTACGCCAATTCCGAGCCCGCCGGCGGCGCCACGAAGAATCGGATGGTGCGGCAAACGCTACACCTCCCAGCGGGTCGGTACGTCGCCTATTTCGTCACCGACGACTCGCATGATCCCGACGAGTGGAACGCGGTGCCGGCGCTCGATCCGGACTTCTGGGGCCTGACGTTGCGCGTGGCCGATGCCACGGCGCGCGCGGGCGTGCGGCCCTTCGCGTACGAGCCGGTCCCGGCCGGCCAGACCCTCGCTTCCCTCGTCGGGATCGGCGACGATGCGTCACCTTCGGCAGGATTCACGCTACGCCGGCCGATGGACGTGCGCGTATACGCGATCGGCGAGGGCGTGAACGACGAGATGGTCGATTACGCCTGGATCGTGGACGCGACCCATCACGCCCGGGTGTGGACGATGCGCTACGAGGACACGGAGCCCGCTGGGGGCGCGGAGAAAAACCGCCTGTTCGACGGGACAGTGCACCTCGACGCGGGGAGCTACCTGGTTCGGTACACGAGCGACGGCTCCCACTCCGCCGCGGATTGGAACGCCGCCCCGCCCGCCGAGGAGCGCTACTGGGGCGTGAGCGTCTTTCCCGCCAGCGGGCGCGTCGACTCGGCCGTCGTCGGCAAGTTCGAGCGCGGCCCGAATGGCACCGTGCTCGCGGAGCTGGTGCGGATGGGGGACGACGAGCGGGCGCATATGCCGTTCCGCCTCGAGCGCGAGACGACGCTGCGCGTGTATGCCTTGGGTGAGGGTGTGGGCGGCGACATGGCGGATTACGGTTGGATCGAGGACGCCGCGAGCGGGCGCGTGGTGTGGGAGATGAGCTACGACGCGACCGAGCCGGCGGGGGGCGCCCGCAAGAACCGCGCGTTCGAGGGAACGATCCGGCTGCCCGCGGGGAGTTACGTCCTGCACTACAAGTCGGACGGCTCGCACTCCTACGAACACTGGAACAACGACGCCCCCGACGACGCCGAGAGCTGGGGGATCACGGTGTTCCGGCTTCCTTAAACTCCGCACGGTTTCATGAGGCCGGGGCGCGCGTTAGCTTTCCGGCCTCATGAAAATCGCGGTCTGCATCAAGCGCGTCCCCGATAGCGAGACGCGTGTCAAAATCGCGTCCGACGGGAAGAGAATCGACGAAGCTGGCGTCAAGTTCGTCCTCAACCCCTACGATGAGTTCGCCGTGGAAGAGGCCCTCCAGCGGAAGGAGAAGGCCGGTGCCGGCGATGTCGCGGTCATTTGCCTCGGCCCCGCCGCCGCCCAGGAAACGATCCGTACTGCCCTCGCCATGGGAGCCGACCGCGGCGTATTACTCCAGACCGACGCGATTCCCGCCGACGGCTTCGTCACCGCCCAAACCATCGCCGCAGAGTTGAAAGGCGGCGGCTGGGACCTGATCCTCTTCGGCAAGATGGCGATCGACGACTACAACCAGCAGGTCGGGCCGATGGTGGCCGAGCTGCTCGGTGTGCCGTGCGTGACCGCGGTCGCGCACCTCGAGATCGACGGCGCGAAAGGCGTTGCCGAGCGTGAGATCGAGGGGGGCATCGAGGTCGTCGAGTTTCCTCTTCCCGCCGTGCTCACCGCCGACAAGGGATTGAACGAGCCGCGCTACCCGGCGCTCAAGGGAATCATGGCGGCCAAGAAGAAGCCTCTCGAGGTGAAACCGGTGCAGCTCGCGGCCGGCGGCATCGAGGTGCAGGCGCTCACGCCGCCGCCGCAGCGCAAGGAAGGCAAGATCGTGGGTGAGGGTGCTGGAGCCGTGCCCGAGCTGGTGCGCCTGCTGCGTGAGGAAGCGAAAGTCCTGTGAGCACCATCCTCGCGGTCTGCGAACAACGCGATGGAACGCTGCGAAAGGTCTCGCACGAAGTTGTGACGGGAGCGCATCGCCTGGGCGGCGCGGTCGAAGCGGTGCTGTGCGCGGCGGGTGCCGTGGCTGGAGCCGAGCAACTCGGCAAGTTCGGCGCCGACAAAGTCGTCACGCTCACCAATGCGGCGTTCGCCAAGTACGCCCCCGAAGCATTTGCGCAGGCGATCGCCGAGCGGGTGAAGGCGGGCGGTTACGCCGCGGTCGTGTTCGCCGCCAGCGCCACGGGGAAGGATCTTGCCCCGCGCATCGCGGCGAAGCTCGGCGTCGGACTCGTGGCCGATTGTACGGACATCGCCGCCGACGGCGGAGCGATCGTCGCCACTCGCCCCGTGTACGCCGGCAAGGCGCTGCTCAAAGTGAAAGTCCCTGCGAAGCCCGCGGTCCTGTCGCTCCGGCCCAACGTCTTCACGCCCGTCGAGCGACCCAAGGCCGGGAGCGCGGAGACAGTCGCGGTGCACGTGCCCGCCGGGCGCGTCGTCGTGCGTGAGATCAAGGCCGCCGAGGCGGGCGCGCTCGACGTTGCCGAAGCACAGATCGTGATCTCCGGAGGCCGGGGACTGAAGGAGCCCGCGAATTTCAAGGTGATCGAGGAGCTGGCCCACGCGTTCGGCGGTCAGGCCGCCGTCGGCGCGTCACGCGCCGTCGTGGACGCCGGGTGGCGCGCCCACGCCGATCAGGTCGGGCAGACGGGGAAGACCGTGAGTCCCACGCTCTACATCGCGGTCGGCATCTCGGGCGCGATTCAGCATCTCGCCGGGATGCGGACGTCGAAGGTGATCGTCGCGATCAACAAGGACAAGGACGCGCCGATCTTCAAGGTCGCCGACTACGGTGTGGTGGGCGATCTCTTCGAGGTCGTTCCCAAGCTCACCGAGGAGATCAAGAAGCTGCATGGCTGAGATCGTCCCGGCGAGGTATCAGCCGCCGCTCCCCTTGGAGCAGCTCATCCTCAAGGATGGGGCGGCGGGCGCGGGCGATCGGATGGAGCTGGACGTGCTCGTCGTAGGCGCGGGCCCCGCCGGCCTCGCCTGCGCGATCGAGCTGGCGAAGCTGGCCAAGAAGGACGGCCGCACGTTGAGCATCGGCGTGCTCGAGAAGGCCGAGACGTTGGGCGAGCATTCCCTCTCGGGAGCGGTGGTCAATCCCCGCGCGTTTCGCGAGCTGTTCCCCGAACTCAAAGACTCTGACTTCCCGTTCCGCGGTCCCGTCAAGAAAGAAGCGGTCTATCTGTTGAGCGGGGGTGGGAGTTGGAGATTGCCGACGCCGCCCACCATGCACAACAAGGGCTACTACGTCGCGTCGTTGTGCGAGATCGTGCGCTGGCTCGGCGCCAAGGCCGAGGAGCTGGGCGTCAACGTGTTCACCGGCTTCCCCGCCGCGAGTCTCTTGACCGAGGGGAAGCGCGTGACGGGTGTGCGCACTCGGGCGACGGGACTCGACCGAGACGGCAACCCCGGCGCCGGCTACGCGCCCCCAAACGACCTCACCGCAAAGGTGACCGCGCTTGCCGAGGGCACGCGCGGCCTGCTGGCGCAGGCGTGGTGTCAGTGGCAGGGGGTCGCGTCCGCCAACCCGCAGATCTTCGCGCTCGGCGTCAAAGAGCTGTGGGAGACGAAGCGGCCCCTCGATCGCGTCATTCATACGATGGGCTGGCCGCTGCCGAGCGATGCCTTCGGCGGAAGCTTCATGTACCCGCTGGAGCCGAACCTCGTGGCGCTCGGTCTCGTGGTGGGGCTCGACTACCGCAATGCGGGCCTCGACGTCCACGACTTGCTGCAGCGCCTCAAGCAGCATCCCCTGTTTCGCCAGTATCTCGAGGGCGGCGAGATGATCGAGTGGGGGGCGAAGACGATCCCGGAAGGCGGGTTCTACGCGCTGCCGAATCGCCATTCAGGGGACGGGGCGGTGATCCTGGGCGATTCGGGCGGATTCGTGGACGTGCCGTCGCTCAAGGGCATTCACTATGCGATGCAGTCGGGCATGTACGCGGCGCGCGTCATCTCCGGGGCCCTCACGGCGGGCGACCCCTCGATCCGCCGGCTTGGCGAGTACGATCGGGTCGTGAATCATTCGTACATCGCGCGCGATCTCTACCGCACGCGCAACATGCGCTTGGCGTTCAAGGACGGGTTCTTGCCGGGCGTGATCCAGGCGGCGCTGATGACGGTCACGCTGGGCGCGTTCCCGGGGTGGCGGTACGCGATGCATGCCGATGCGGAGGTGGGGCGCAAGCTGACCCCGGGCGGCAGCCGGGGTACCCCGGGCTCCCGCCCGGGGTCAGTTGGTTCGTCTAGCAAGGTCGATGCGGTGTTCAAGTCCGGGAACGCGACGCGCGATACAATTCCCACACATCTCATCATCGGGCAGGACGTATCCGCGGACGTTGCGCGGTTCTACGCGCACGTCTGTCCGGCCGGCGTCTACGAGGAAGTGGACGGCGTGCTGCGGGTCAACGCTCCGAACTGTGTGGACTGCAAGGCGACGGACGTGCTGGGGCCACGGTGGACGCCCCGAGAAGGAGGGAGCGGGCCGAAGTACAAACGGATGTAACGCCCTCCTCTGTTGCGCCGACGCAGCGTGCGCGGCGCCCCCGCAGCGAATCTGCCTCCCCGATTTTCAATCTCACGCTCGTTGCACGCACGCATCACCGGCCCGCTAAATGCAGCGCTCGTGCATCATCGCCCTGGACCTATACCCTGCGAAACGGAGGGGCGACCAATGATCGGTGAGCGCAAGGCTGGTGCATTCGTGGCGAGCGAGATCGGGCGATCCGGAGGGGAACGCCGCGGCCGTGCGGATCGGCGGCAGGCGCGCAATGCCGTGGCTATCGACCAGCGCGCTGCCGCTGAGCGGCGGACGAGGCCCGACCGGCGTCACGAGCCTGCGGCGGCGCCGGAGCCAGCTTCACAGCTCGACGCGATCGCCGAGCACCGTCGCGCCCTATCCGCGCAGGTGGGGAGGGACGTGGGCCAGGAAGTCGCGGCGCTCGATTACCTCCTGAACGTCACCCCGGGTGACCAGCGGCCCACCGTCATCGATAGCGCCGAGCTGGCGGACATCGAGCGCCGGGCGGTGACCGACGCCCTCACGGGGCTCTTCAATCGGGGCTTTTTCGATGCGGAGCTGCGGCGGGAGCTGGCGCGCTGCCGGCGCCACGGGGTGATGGCGTCCCTGGTGCTGATCGACGTGGACGATTTCAAGGCTGCGAACGACCGTTGGGGCCATAGTGCCGGAGACGCTGCGCTGCGGGGCGTGGCCAAGGTGATTCGCCGGCAGCTGCGGGCGGCGGACGCCCCCTGCCGCTACGGCGGTGACGAATTCGCCGTCGTTCTGCCCGACACATACCGGAGCGGCGCCCTGCTCGTGGGCGAGCGCATCGTCTCCGAGGTCCGCCGCACCTTCGACCGCGGGGTCGCCGACTGCCGGCTTGCCCTGACCGTCAGCGTGGGCGTGGCGTGGTACGGTGCCATGTGCAGCACGCACGGCGAGCTACTGGAGGCCGCCGATCGCGCACTGTACGCGGCCAAAGGAGCGGGCGGCGATCGCGTGGCGGAGGCTTCCTAGCGGATTCGTACCTCCGCGCCGTGATTCGTAGCTCAAACGCTTGCGTTTCTCCCGTCTTGTCGCGCCCTCGGCTCACTCATAGTTTCTCGTTTCATTCTTCATCGATCATCACCTCGGGGGGGCCATGAGCTCAACGCCGACGGTACACGTCGTGGCGTCCGCTCGAACCAGCCTCCTCGCGGGGTTGGAAGAGCGACTGGGGCGACACGCGCGCGTGCAGCATCACGTCGCGCTCCCCGGCTCCAAGGCCGTGCATTCGACCGATATCCTCGTCATCGATCTCGACGACGCCCCAGAATCCCCCGATGCGCACAACCTGCTTCCGTTGCTCACGCGACTCGACGTGTGGCTCGTAGCCGGGGAGCGTGGCGTCGGCCCGGGCTGGCAAGACGCCGTGCGTTGGCCGGGCGTGAAACTCACGCACTGCGGCGACGCCGAGCGCGCGGCCGGGTTCGACACGGTGGCCTCGGCACTGTTGCGGCGCATTGTCGGCCCGACGGGACCCGAGATCGCCGCGCTGGTGCTGGCGCGCGAGCCCGGCCTGACGGGAGAGGAGATCGCGCCGATGGTCCGCGTCGTGTGCGAGCGGTCGTGGGAGCTCCGCCACCCCAAGCAGCTCGCCGCTGCACTCGGCGTGCGGCTGCCTGCCCTCAAGAGCTCCCTGACGCAGCTCGGGTTCGAGCGCGTGGAGCACTTCATGACCTACGTGCGTTGGGTGGCGTTCGAGCAGATCATGGCGGTGCACCGGCTGCGCGCGCCCCTCGCCAGCCGGCTCGCCGGGATCACGGATCTATCGAACTTGCGGCGTCAGTTGGGCCGCGCGCGCCGCGGCTCGGCGCGGGCGCTGCGGCGGCTAAAGGCCGGATAGCTTGATGCCGTCGATGATGAATTGCACGGCGATGGCGCTCAGCACGAGTCCCATCAAGCGGGTGAGGATCCGCATCCCCGTCTGACCCAGGCGCCGCTCGACCATCGAGGCGGCGGCCAAGACGAAGAACGAAATCAGCGCGGTGAGGATGATGGAGGCGTAGACCGCCGCCGTCAGCAGCGGCCCTTTGGAGCCCAGGGCGAGGACCATCACGGTCGAGATCGCCCCGGGACCGGCGAGCATCGGCACCCCCAACGGGATGATCCCGATGTCTTCCTTCTGGATGCCCTCGGCCTTCTCGGCGGGGGTTTCGCGCTGCTGGCTGCGCCGCGCCTGCACCATGTCCAGGGCATTGAGCCCCATCAGGACTCCGCCGGCGATCTTGAACGCCCCGATCGTGATCCCAAAAACCTTGAAGATCAGGCTGCCGCCCGCGGCGAACGCGATGAGCGTGATCGCGCATGTCCACGCGCCGCGTTTCGCCAGGAGGCGGCGATGCTCGGGGGCGTCGCGCTCCGTCATCGCCAGGAACGTCGGCACCACCGCGAACGGATCGACGATGAAGAGAATCGTCGTGAAAACGAGGAGCAGCTCCATCAGTTGCCCGTCAGGAGGCTCGCTCGGATACGCCGCATCCGGTCGGTCTGCTCTGGGAGGTCGGTCAAGACGGCCCGCATTTGGCGATAGGTTCCCGCCGTGAACCGGATGCTCACGGGCTGCCCTCCCCGCATGACCTGAATGGTCACGGGACGTCCCGCGGACACGCTGCGCACCACCGCTGAGACATCCGTCCCGTCCACGATTTCGCGGCCGTTGATGCGGACCAGCTCGTCGCCCGTCACGAGACCCGCGGCTTCGGCCGCGCTCCCGGGGATCGCCACGGCGCGCCAACGGTCTTGCTCGACGAAGCGCACGGCCCACCCCGCCGTCTTCACGTAGTCGTCCCAGGGGATCTCGACCGTGCCGCTCACATAGCGGCGCCAGAAGTCCTGTAGGTCAGGCCCCGCAGCGGCGCGGATCGCCGTTCGTACCTCCTGGCTCGTGAACCCGCGCTCCCCGGCGAAGTGGTCGAACAGGTAGCGCATCACGTCGTCCAAGGACTTGGCGTTGTCGGTCGAGTCGCGGATCGCGAGGTCGAGCAGGAAACCGAGCAGCTGCCCCTGCAGGTAGTAGGAGATCGTGTAACTATTGTTGACCTCCGGGCTGTCCCACACGGTCCAGGATGCGCGCTCGGGCGACACGACGAGCCGCGCGGCGTTGCCGCGGTGATTGCCGATCGCGTCGCCCATCCGCCGCGTGAAGTCGGCGACGCTATTGAGGCCGCTCCGCGCCAGGATCACCTCCGTGTAGTAGTCGGTGACCCCTTCACTCAACCACAGGTTGCGCGTCCGGACCGGGCGCTCGTAGTCGAAGGGCCCCAGCTCCACCGGCCGAATCCGCTTCACGTTCCACGTGTGGAAGAACTCGTGGGCGCTGACGCCCTCCGCGCCGCCGGGATGGCGCGCCAGCACGTCGGCGGTCACGCCGATCGTGGTCGAGTTCAAGTGCTCGAGCCCGCCGCCGCGCCCCGCGACGAAGATGTACGTGTAGTCCTTGTACGGCGCGCTGCCAAAGATGCCGATCGTGGTCTCGGATACACGCCGCAGCATGTCCACGAACACGCGCGCGGCCTGCGCCCGAGCGCCGCCCAGGTCCACGACGGCGCGATGCGGGCGGCCGCCCGCATTGAAGCGATAGTCCAGGAAATGGCCCACCAGCACCGGTGAGTCGATCAGCACGTCGTAACTGGGCGCCCAGTAGGTCGCGCTGTCGGTCGTGGCGACGAGCCCGGTGGCGATGCGCCAGCCGGCCGGGAGGCGAAACGTCACGTGCGCCGGCGCGAGCTTCCAGCCGTCCAGATACATGTAGGTGCGCGGCCCGTCGATGATCCCCGACGTCTCCCGTAGGAACCAGCGATTGTTGGGCCGGCGCCACTGCACGGGATCGCGCAGGCCCGCCGAGTAGCGCACGACGATGCCGGCCGCATCTCGCGTGTCGAGCACCCACGAGATCTCGGAGTCGCGCGTGACGGGCAGGGTATCGCCGGTCGTGGTCGCCGCGCTGAAGCCCGCGATGTTCTGGCCCGAGTCGAGCAGACGGTAGGCGCCCGGGGCCCAGTTGGGAATGACGAGACGGGTGGGATTGGGAGGGTTCGCGATCCGCAGCTCCACGAAGTAGGCGCTGCGATCGGCCGAGCGAACGGTGATGGTGTAGCTGATCTGGGGATCGGTGCGGCGGGACTGCTGGACGAATGCGCCGGCATAGCCCTGCAAAGGCTGTTGGGTGCCGACGAGCGTGAGGAGAATCAGCAACATGGCTAGATCGTAACCTGCACTACTCGATCCTTGCCCGCTCGCTTCGCGTCATACATCGCCTGATCGGCGCGGCGCAGCAGCTCGTCCGTGTTGGCATCGGCGACGCTGCACGACACCACGCCGATGCTCGCGGTGACCGTCGGCGTGCCCTTGAACACGTGCTTCAGGCCCGCGGCGAGACGCTTCGCGGCCTGGTCCGCGAGCGCGGCGTCGGTCTCGGGCATCAATACCGCAAACTCGTCGCCGCCCAGCCGCCCGACGATGTCCGATTGGCGGACCGACGAGCGCATCGCCTCCGCCACCATGTGGAGCACCGCGTCGCCCGTCTGATGGCCGTGCGAGTCGTTGATGACCTTGAAGTCGTCGAGGTCCAGGTAGAGCAACGCCAACGGCCGCGGGTAACGGCGGTTCCGTTCCAGCTCCTGGGTGAGCCGCGCGGCGAATGGCCCGTCAGCGAATCGTGCGTCGCCAGGCGGGAGAGCTGCTCCTGGATGAGGCGCAAGCGCTGCAACCCCGCCATCCCGACGCCGAGCACTGCGAAGTACGCCCCCGCGTTCACCAGCCGCCACAGGAGGGGCGTCTCCGGGGCCAGCTGCTCCCAGGCGATGGCTTCACGCATGCCCGTCGTCGCGGCCGCGAAACCGAGTCCCCACGCGAGGCCCTCAGTCCAGGTGACGAGGAGCACCGGCACGATGTAGAGGATGCCGAGGCGGATTTCCGACGGAGTCTGGGAATTCGCCCAGTACACCGCCAGGGTGAGGGCGACGTAGCCCGCGAGCCTGAGCGCGCGGCGCATCTAGTACGGTGGCTCCGCTACGTGGTGGGGGTCGTCGAGCATGAGCGCGTGCAGCGCCGCGCCGACGGGCACGGCCGGCAGGTCCTCCGGGACGATGAGCAGGGCGTTCGCGCGCGCCATGCTCGTGAGAATGCCGGAACCCTGCGGGCCTGTCAAACGCGCGGCGAGGGTTCCCGTCGAGTCATCCGCGTGCACAATCGCGCGCAAGTAGTGCCGCAGTTTCGGACCGAGGGTGATGGCTTCCTGCACGACGACCGGCACCGTGCGGCGGAATGAGAGCGCGTGACCGGCCAGCCGCCGGATCGCCGGGCGCACGAACAGCTCGAACGTCACCATGGTGCTCACCGGATTGCCGGGGAGCCCGATCCATGGTTTGCCGTGCAGAGAGCCGAAGCCGAGGGGTGCGCCGGGGCGCATCTGCACGCGCCACAGCTTCAGGTCGCCGCCCAGCTCTTGCAGCACATCGCGCACCAAGTCGTGCTCGCCGACGCTGACGCCGGCCGTCGTGACGAGGAGATCGGCGCCGCTCTCCTTGAGGCGTCCCAGATGCTCGCGCAGGCTCTCCTTGGTATCGCGGGCGATGCCGAGGTCGATCGGCTCCGCTCCGGCGCGCCGAATCATGCCGTCCAGCGTGTAGGAATTGGAGCTGGCGATCTTGCGGCCTGCCAGGATGTCGGCCTTGCGATCGAGGTCCACGATTTCGTCGCCGGAGCCCATGAAGGCCACGCGTGGCGTGCGATAGACGAGGGGCAGGTCGTGAGCGAGCGACGCGAGCACGCCCAGCTGCGCCGGCCCGAGCACGGTGCCGGCGGGCAGCGCGACGGCGCCCTTCCGGATGTCCTCGCCCCGTCGCCGCAGGTTCTTACCGGCGTCGCGCGGATTGCGGATGGCCACGCGGGCCCTGGGGAGGGCCTCCGTGTCTTCCTGGCGGATGACCCCGTCCGATCCCTCGGGGAGGGGCGCGCCGGTGAAGATGCGCGTCGCCTGGCCGGGGCCGACGGGCTTCCGCGGGAACTGTCCCGCGGGAACCGTCTCGATCACGTCGAGCTCCACGGGGCCGGTGACGTCGGCGCTCCGAACCGCATACCCATCCATCGCGGAGTTGTCCCACGGCGGCAAATCGAGGGGGCTCGTCACGTCTACGGCGAGCACGGCATCGAGCGCCTCGCGCAGGGGCCGGCGCATCGTGTCCAGCGGCTTCACGTGCCCGAGGATGAATCGGGCGGCTTCGGCTGGCGTCACGGTGGCAGGATCTTGGCGCGATCCCAGGCGAGGTTGGCGACGGTGACGAGCCAGGCGGTGTCGCTGAACCGGAAGACCGGGAACGGCGCGCGGAAATCGGCGTCGTCGGTGACCATCGCGACCCAGTCGGCGGGATCGTGCTGGCCTGCGTCGAAGATCGGTTTGGGCCCCGCGACGCGGCGGTACACCTCGATCTTGGGGAGCGGGAGGCGTTTGAATCCTTCGACCAACACGATGTCGGCACCCGTGAGGTAGCGCCGGGCCAGCGCCACCGGGTCCGACTCCTCCTTGGTGCGCTCGAACAGCACGCGCTGGCCCGGCGCTTCCATCAGGACGCGCTCGGCCTTGCCCTCGTGCCAGTGGCGCCAGGTGTCCTTGCCCTGTTGATCCATGTCGGCCGGGTGCGTCCCGTGCTTGATCGTCATCACGCGAAACTTGCGGCGCGCGAGCTCCGCGGCGAGCGCGACCAGAAACGTCGTCTTGCCGGCATTCTTGAGACCGATGATCGAGATCATCCGCGTTGCCGCCACACCGCCTCCGCCCGATCCAGATCTTCGGGAGTGTTCACGTTGAAGAACAGCTCGTCCGGGTCGCCGAAGCGCCGCACGTCCTGGAGGGGGAGGATACCGACCCGCACGTCGCCGTGGAAGGCGATGGCCTTGAAGTCGCCGGCGTCGAGCCGCCGCTCGATGGCCCGGCGGCACGCGGGTCCGTACACCGCGCACAACGGCTCCACCCCACGGCGGCCGTCACTCTCGGGCAAGAATGCATCCCAGCCCGCCGACCCAGTCGTCAGCGCGCGCAGCAGCCCTTCGTGCACGAATGGCATGTCCCAGGCGACGCACAGGACGGGCCCGTCGCCGGCGGCAACCGCCGTGTAGATCCCGCCCAAACTCCCGCAATTGGGTCGAGCGTCGGGAATGGTGGTGAGGTCGGAGCGCCACGACGCGGCGCCCTCGGCATTGGCCACGAGCAGGGGCGGGGCGCCCGTGACCGCGGCGACGGCCTCGACGACACGGTCCAGGATGCGGCGGCCCCCAACGTCCACCAGGCCCTTGGGGCGTCCCTTTCTCTCGAGGATCACGTCGAGGCCGAGAGTCAGGCCAACGTGGTGGTAGGTGCGGCGCGCGGTCGGGCCGATGCCAAGACTATTGGCGGGTCCGACCAGGCGATCGATCGGCGCGATGACGTCGCGCAGCTCGAAACGAAACTGGTAGCCGGGGCCGAGCGGCGACGTGAATCCTGCGGCGGCGCCGAACATCACCGACGTGTTGCGCGGGTTCGGGTCGGAGAGCACCCGGCGCACCTGCACCCCCGTTGGGTCCACGAACGCAGCGTCCATCTCGATCATGCTGCGGGGCTGGTTTACTAACCCTAGGCTGGCGCGCGCGTAGGGGCTGAACGTGCGGCGCGATGCGGCTCGTCCCGTCACACCCGCAAAAATGCTTACCGCGCCACCGAATCCCGCCTGCGCCTGGATATCGTCGCACATCTGCTGGTTTCTGTGCAAATCGATTCCACCTGAGGTGTCGGGGTTGAAGTATACGCCCCTGCAGCTGCTGTCCACCGGCAATCCAAGGTAGGACACCTCGGCGTGTAAGCCGACGTGCGGCGACGGAAAATACGTGGCCGCGACGCCGAACATGAGGCTCGAACCGATTTGCCGCGACAAGGCTAGCGTGTCGTGCCTCGACGGGTCACCAAGCACGGTGAGCGGTTGCTTGTCGATGGTCCACAGGTCGTGCCCCGTCACCGCGCCCCCAAGAATCGTGAGCACGAGGTTCGGCTCGGAACCGGTTTGCGCGGCGGCTGGGGTGACGAGCAGGCACGTGAGCGCGACTGCAACGAACGCAAAGGATCGCATCAGACCTCGAGGGCTCGGTGTTCAATGGCGAGACAGTGATCCATGACGAACGGAATGCCGGCCGCTTCAGCGCGCGCCGCCGCCGCTGCATCTACCACTCCCTGCTGTAGCCAGATCAACTTCGGATGCAGCGCAATCGCTTCGTCTACCACGCCACCGGCGTGCTCGCTGCGACGGAATACGTCCACCACGTCGATCGTGTGCTCGCGCGCCGCCGCGGCAAGGGTCGGATAGCTCGGCTCCCCCAGCACCTTCTCGTGCCCCGGATTTATCGGCACGATGTGGTACCCCGCCCGCTGGAGATAGCGCGCTACGCTGTGACTCGGCCGGTCGGGTCTGGGTGACAACCCCACCACCGCGATCGTGCGCGCGTCCCGCAGGAGTGTGCGCAGTGCGTCAGAGGTCATGCGTCGGGGCGGTGCAGGTGCGGCGTCCCGCTCACGGCCCGTCCCACGAGGACCATCCCCGAGCGCTGCGCGATCGTCAGGGCCAGGGTGGACGGTACGCTTGGCGTCGCCACCCAGGCGAGCCCTGCGCGCGAGGCCTTGAAGGCCAGCTCCGCGGAGATCCGACCCGTCACGAGCAGCCCCTGGCCGACGATCCCAGTGCGCGCCAGCACCGCCGCCCCGATCACCTTGTCCACCGCGTTATGTCGCCCGATGTCCTCGGCGTGGAACAGGAGCGCGGCGCCGTCGGTCAGCGCCGCCGCGTGAATCCCGCCGGTCTCGTTGTAACGGGTCCCCGTGGCGAACAGTGTCTTGAAGAGCGCTCGCAGTCCCTCGGCGGCCGGAGGCTCGCCGCGCGCAGGCGTGTGCTGGACGGTGTGCGGGTCGGCGAGCATCGTCGTCACGGCGCCGCATCCCGATGCCAACACCGACCTGCGGTTCTCTCCCTTGACCAGCGCGACCCGTTCCGGCTTCACGTCCGCCCAAAAGCCGAGGTCGGGCGCACAGGGACGAAGCTTCAAGAGGTCGTCGAGCGATTCGATGTAGCCTTCGCCGTGCAGCCACCCGACCGCCAACTCTTCGAGCTGGTCGGGCGTGCACATCCACGTCACGACGGGGGCGCCATTCACCTCGAGCCAGACCGGCCACTCCTCAACGGCGGCGGAGTCGGCCTGCATGCGGCCACGGCGCGAGCCTTCAGGTTTCACCACGATACTCGGAGTAGAGATGGGGTCCCTCTTGTACGCGCAGCGTGTGCAGCGTGACGCCAGTTGGGAGGTGGTCTTCGAGCCGCTCCCAGAGATACACCGCGAGCGCTTCGCCGGTCGGCAGCCAACCGCCGTCCGCAAACGCCGGGACGTCGCGGTTGATGTTGTGGCCGTCGAGCGGCGCCACGATGACGGCCTGCAGCAGGGCGTCGAGGGTCTTGAGGCTCATGACGCCGGCGCGGCCGGGGTCGAAAGGGCCCCGCACCGTCACGTGACATTCGTAGCGGTGGCCGTGCTCGTGAGCGGCGGCGCCGAACTCGGGTCCCTGCGGGAACCGGTGCGTCGCCGTGAACTCCACTATGCGGGTCAAGTAGGCTGTCGGCATGCTCAGAACACCCGAACGGCGCTGGCTTTGAAAGAGAACACCACGGGCACGCCCGGCGCGAGCGCCAGCTCACGGGTCGCGTCGGCGGTCACGACGGCGATCAGCTCGACGCCGACGTCGGCAGTCACGGCGACGCCGCCGCCTCGGTGCGCGGCGACGCGGGTGACGCGGCCCTTGAGCACGTTGCGCGCCGAGGAGGACAGGGCCCCGAGGCTCACAAAGATGTCGCCCGGAGGCACCGCCAGCACCGCCGGTCCCGCGCGATCGGTGGTCACCAGGATGTCGATCGCGCCAACGCGCGCGGACATCGTGTCCGTGCCGGCCGGCGCCAGGTCGACGCGGAACAGGTTCTCGGGCGTTACCGGCGAGAGGCGCCCGTCGGCGAGAGCCCGGATGTCGTCGCCCCAGCGGTACGCGTCCTCGAGCTGGTGGGACGCAATGCAGATCGTCATCGGCCGCGCCGCGCGCTCGGCTGCGAGCGCGCGGTACAGCGCGCCCGATGCGGCGCGGTCCGCCGAGCTGGTCGGCTCGTCGAGCAGCAGTACGTCGGGACGCACGGCGAGGGCGCGGGCGACGGCGACGCGCTGCACCTCGCCGTCCGACAGCTCGGTACGGTGCCGCTCGAGCAAGGGCAGCAGCCCAAGCTGCTCGGCCACGGCCGCCGTCCGCTGGTAGGCCTCGGTTGCCTCGATGCCGCGGACCCGCAGTCCATATCCGATGTTCTCGAGCACCGTGCCCCGAAACAGGATCGGCCGCTGCTCGACGAGCGTGATCCGGCGGCGCAGCGCGGTCGGCGCACGGCGCGGGAGCGGGGCTCCATCCCAGAACACGCGGCCTTCGGAAGGCGTTTCGAGGAGGGCGAGGAGGCGGAGCAGGGTGCTCTTGCCCGCGCCGTTGTGACCCACGACGGCGAGCATTGCCCCGGCGGGCACCGCAAAGTGTTCCAAGTCCAGCACCAGGCGCCCCTCGTAACGGTGGCGCACCCCGCGCAGCTCAACCACCGCCTTTTCCTTGTAAGACCTGCAGCGTCACGTTCACCACGAGCGCGATCGCGATCAACAGGAGCGCCAGCGCGATGGCGAGACCGAAGTCTCCCTGTGAGGTGTACAGCGCGACGGCCGTGGTGAGCGTGCGGGTCGAGCCGCGGATGTTGCCGCCCAGCATCATGGCGGCGCCGATTTCGGCGACTACCTGGCCGAAGGCGGCGGTGATCACGGCCGCGAGGGCGAATCGCGCCTCGCGGGCCACGGTCCACGCGGTGAGCCACCGCCCCGCGCCCAGGGTTTCGGCGGTGCGGCGCACGCGCGGATCGACGCCTTGCACGGCGGCCGCGGAGAGCGCGGCGGCGATCGGGAGGGCGAGCAGCACGTCGCCCACGACGATCGCCTGCCACGTGTAGAGCCAGCCGAGCCCGCCCAGCGGGCCGCGGCGCGACAGCAGGCCGTACAAGAGCAGCCCCACGACGACCGTCGGGAACGCGAGCGAGGTGTTGACGGCGGTGAGCGCCGCGCGGCGTCCCCAGAACCGGCGCGTGGCGAGGAAGTATCCGAGCGGCAGACCGACACCGCAGGCGATGGCGGTCGCCACGACGGCGATCTTCAGGGTGAGCAGGGCGATGCCGAGCACTTCCGCATCGCCTGAGGCGAGCAGCGCGAGGGCGCGCCGGAAACCCTCGGCTAGAAAATCCATCCGATGCCGAGGCTCACCCAGGGATGCGTGGTCCACTCGGTCAGCAGCCGGTCGATCGATACCAACCGGGTGCCGTCTGACGGCGCCAAACTGTGGAAGGACTGGGGATACTTGAGCCGCCAGAAGACGGCCCGCCCATCGAGCTGCACGGCGACCTTACGCGTGAGGTGCCAGCGCACGCCGGTCATCGTGCTGAACGTCAACTTCGAGCCGAACCGGTAGCCGCTGTCCGTCGTATCGCCGGGGGAGCGCGTGTCGAACGTGAGGCCTATGCCGCCGCCGAAGTAGGGGGCGAGGCCATGCCACGTCTTGCCGCCGGTCAGCCGCAGCTGCAGCGCGAACTCGGTGAAAAGGAGGTCGGTGTCGACAGGGCCGGTGCGTCGGGCTCGCGCCGTGTCGTCCACGTACGGGTTCCTGATGAAGCGGTCACCCTTCAAGTACGCGGCGGTGAACTGCACCAGGGTGGCGCGGCCGAGGGGTAGCTCGTAGCGCGCGCCGAATCCGAGCGCGTTACTCGGTCCCGCATCCGCCCGGCCCCGGTCCCCGCTCAGGTGACCGACGAAGAACACGGGCCCAACGCCGCGCTGGATGTCGTGGTAGGGAGACTGGGCGGCGTCGTGGCCCACCTGAGCTGAAAGATGGAAAGATGGAACGATGGACAGAACCAAACCCACCGCCACGTACTTTCCGACGTTCCATCTTTCCATTTGTCTCCTCATCAGTCTGTCTCCCTAAGGTCCCGCCCCGTCATTTCCGCCGGGGGCTCGATGCCGAGCAGGTGCAAGATCGTTGGTCCGACGTCCCGAAGCGAGCCGCCGGCGCGCAGGGGACCGCGGGCGTCCGCCCCCACGATCAGGAACGGCACGGGATTCGTCGTGTGCGCGGTATGCGGGCCCCCCGTCTCGGGGTCGATCATCAACTCGCAGTTGCCGTGGTCGGCCGTGACCAGGAGGGTCGCGCCCGCCGTGTCCGCCGCCGCCAGCACCCGCGTCAGGCAGGTATCGACGGTCTCGACGGCCTTCACCGCCGCGGCTAGTACCCCCGAATGGCCCACCATGTCCCCGTTGGCGTAGTTGCAGAGGATGAAGTCGTGCTCCTTCTCGGCGATCGCCTTACAGAGCACGTCGGTGACGCCCGCCGCACTCATCTCCGGGGCCAGGTCGTAGGTCGCCACCTTCTGCGACGGCACGAGGAGGCGCTCTTCGCCTCTGTGCGGCGGTTCGATCCCGCCGTTGAAGAAATACGTGACGTGCGCGTACTTCTCGGTCTCCGCGGTCCGGAACATCGTCTTGCCGCGCTCCGACAGGACCTCGGCCACGATGCGCGACAGGACCATCGGCCCGTACGCCACCGGGAACGGGAACGTGGCGTCGTACTGCGTCATCGTGACGAGCGTGATCGCCGGCCGGCCTTTGACGTCGAACCCATCGAAGTTCGGCAGTGCTAGGGCCCGCACGATTTGCCGCATCCGGTCGGCGCGGAAGTTGAAGCAGAAGACGCCGTCGCCATCGTGGATGCGCGGCGTATTCGCAATCACGCGGGGCTTCACGAACTCGTCGCTCTCGCCCGCCTCGTACGCCTGCTTGATCGCGGTAATGGGATCGGGCGCCGGCGCGCCAACACCCTTCACCATCGCATCGTACGCGAGCTTGGTACGGTCCCATCGTTTGTCGCGATCCATCGCGTAGTACCGCCCCACCACGGTGGACACGACCTGCCCTCGGAGAGCCTCCATGAACGCCAAGCCCGACTTCGGCAGGGTATCCCGGCCGTCGAGCCAGGCGTGAATCGCGACGGGGACTTTCTCGCGGCGGCCCAGCTCCACGGCGGCGAGGAGGTGCCGGTCGAGCGCGTGCACGCCGCCGTTGCCGATGAGGCCCATCAGGTGCAGGGTCCCGCCCGACTTGCGCAGCGCCGCGCACAACGCGACGAGCGGTGCCAGCCGGAAGAACTCGCCCGCAGCGATCGACTGCGAGATGCGCACGATGTCCTGCGCGACCACGCGGCCCGCGCCGAGGTTCAAGTGGCCCACTTCGCTGTTGCCCATTTGGCCGTCGGGCAAACCGACAGGGAGTCCGGACGCCTCGAGCAGGGTGCGGGGCGCGCGCTCCCACAGCCGGTGCCAGGTGGGCGTGCGACCCAGCTCGATGGCGTTGCCCTCGCGCGACGCGCGGAAGCCCCAGCCGTCGAGCACGATCAGGACGACCGGGGTGCGCCCGCCGCGGCTCGTTGTCATATTGAAGGGGATGCAAGTTAGCCAGATCGTTCGTGCCCTACCAGTTGTGCTTTGCCTCGCGGCGCCCCTCGCCGGGCAGGGCCGCTATCGCGTCTCTAACGACGGCGAGTGGTTCTATCAGGAACCGAGCGGGCGCCGGCTTGCGCGGCTCGCGCGCGGCGCGATTCTCGCCGGTGGTACGACGCGCGGCGAATGGACGCAGGTGACGCTCGAGGGCTACATCTTCGCGTCGTCGGTTGGTCCGAGTCCCAGGCCCGAGTTCGATCTCGCCGTGACGCACGCCCCCGAGGAGAACCTTCGCTCGTCAGCGGGCGGCGCGCTCGTCGCGAAACTCGCCGAGGGGTTCGGACTCAAGAAGGTGGGCCAGGACGACCGCTGGGTACACGTCACGCGCGACGGCTGGGTCCAGACGAGTGCTTTGGCCGTGATTGCGGATGTGAGCCTAACACGCACCGCCGATTCGTCAGGCCCCGATTCATCCGCGGGTGGGTTGACCCCGGGCCGCCGACCCGGGGTCAGCGGAGACACGACACCCACCCAGCCCACTCGCGCCCAGCCGGCGCGCGTGACAACGCTGTACCGCGCACCTGACGGCCCCGAAGCGGGGACGGTGACGGCCGAGACGCCGCTGCGCGTGTTGGGCCGCACGGGCGATTGGGCTCGCGTGCAGATCGAGGGGTGGGTGAAGGCGACGGAGCTACAGACGGCGCCCCCCGGGGTGCAGGTCGGCGTGAGCGCCGCGGAGCTGCGCGCCGAGCCGCAGCGCTACGCGGGGCAGGTGCTGCGCTGGACGCTACAGTTCATCGCGGTGCAGAAGGCGGACGACCTGCGTCCCGACATTCCCGCCGGCGCCACGTACGTCTTGGCCCGCGGGCCGCTGCCCGAGCGCGGCTTCGTGTACGTGATCGTCCCCGACGCGAGGCTCGCATCCATTCAAGTGCTCGCCCCCCTCGCGACCATCCAGGTCACCGCGCGGGTGCGTCAGGGCCGCAGCCGCTTCCTTGGAAACCCCGTAGTCGACCTGATTTCGCTGGAGGCATCACCGTGAACGACGTGCTGGCCGAGCGCATTCGGCGCAAGATGGAAACGCTGTCCGACGAGCAGGCGTATCAGGTGCTGGACTACGTCGAGTTCCTCGAATCGAAGTACGCGCAGCGGGCCGCCGGTGCGCCGGCGTTTCAGAAGGTCGCCGAGACCTTGGAGGACACGCTGCGTGCCGGCCGCGTGCCGCTGAACATCATCCGCGGCACGATGGACACCGTGGGGAAGGCCGGGAAGTTCCTGGAAGGGCTCGCGGCGGCGGGGAAAGCGGCGGTGGAGGACGCGACCCGCAAACGGACCGAGAAGGTGACCGACAAGCCCGTTGAGGAATCCAAGCCCCCCGCATAACTTTCGCCATGGGAACCTTCCGGACCGACGTCGCCCTCACGTTTGACGACGTCCTGCTCGTGCCCCGTCACTCGACGGTCCATCCGCGCAACGTCGCCGTCACCAGCCGCTTCACCCGCACGATCTCGCTCAACATCCCGCTCGTCTCCGCCGCGATGGACACCGTGACCGAAGCGGAGATGGCGATGGCGATGGCGCGTGAAGGCGGGATCGGCGTCATCCACAAGAATATGCCCATCGACCGCCAGGCGGCGGAGGTGGACCGCGTGAAGCGGAGCGAGTCGGGGATGATCCTGAACCCGATCACGCTCGGCCCCGATCACGCGCTGCGCGAAGCGCATCACCTGATGGCGCGCTTCAAAATCTCAGGCGTCCCGATCGTGGACGGCGCCGGCAAGCTGATCGGCATCATCACGAACCGGGACTTGCAGTTCGAGCGCGAGCTGGACCGGCCGATCTCGGGCGCGATGACCAAGGAGAAGCTCGTCACCGCCCCCGTCGGCACGACCCTCGACGAGGCCGAGCGCATCCTCGCCAAGCACCGCATCGAAAAACTCCCCGTCGTGGACAAGCAGGGCGTGCTCAAGGGGCTCATCACCATCAAGGACATCTTCAAGCGGCGCCAGCACCCCAACGCCAACAAGGACACGCACGGCAGGCTGCGTGTCGCCGCGGCGGTCGGAGGCACGCCCGACGCCAAGCCGCGCGCCCAGGCGTTGCTGGGTGCCGGGTGCGACGTGCTCGTCGTGGACTCGGCGCACGGCCATGCCGAAGGTGTGCTCGACACGGTGGCGTTGTTGCGTGATGCATTCCCCGACGCGCAGATCGTCGCGGGGAACGTCGCCACCACGGCTGGGGCCAAGGCGCTGGTGGAGCGCGGCGTGGACGCCGTGAAGGTCGGCGTCGGCCCGGGATCGATCTGTACGACGCGCGTCGTCACCGGCATCGGGGTCCCGCAGGTCACCGCGATCGTCGACGCGGTACGCGGGGCAGGGGACGTCCCCGTCATCGCGGACGGGGGGATCAAGTATTCGGGCGACGTGGTGAAGGCGCTCGCCGCCGGGGCCGAGAGCGTGATGATGGGCTCGATGCTCGCCGGCACCGAAGAGAGTCCCGGCGAGTCGTTCTTGCTCGAGGGACGGCGCTTCAAAGTGATTCGCGGGATGGGGAGTCTCTCCGCCATGGAGGAAGGCTCCGCCGATCGCTACTTCCAAGAAGGCGAGGTCTCGGCGCAGAAGCTCGTGCCCGAGGGCATCGAGGGACGCGTGCCGTTCCGCGGCCCCGTGTCGGACGTGATCTTCCAGATGGTCGGTGGGCTGCGCAGCGGCATGGGCTATTGCGGCGTGTGCGACATCAAGGCGCTGCGCACCGAAACGGAGTTCATCCGCATCACGACCGCTGGGCTCAGGGAGTCGCACCCGCACGATGTCGTGATCACCCGGGAAGCGCCCAACTACAGCATCTAGCGGGGTTATGACTTTTGGAGCGCCCACCCTTGCGTGGGCCGGTACGGCCGCTTCATCTCTATCATATGCGTGCGATCCCCCTCGCCGCCCTCTTCTGGCTCGCCGCCTCACCCGCCGCAGCTCAGACCGCCGGTGATTCCACGGCCAACACCCATCCCGACCGCTACGTCATCGATGCGGCGAAGCTCGTCCGCGAGGGTGGAGTACACTCCGTCGCCGACCTCTTGATCAGTCAGATACCGGGGCTCTTCGTCGTGCCGGGCTCGGGGCTGACGGGCGTGGGCACGCGGGTCCGCTTCGCGGGCCCTCGGGCGCTGGTGGGCGATGGCGCTCCGCTGATTCTCGTCGACGGGATTCGCGTGGATGCCGCCGAGGACGCCACGCTGACCATCCCCGTCGGGCCGTCGCGGCTCGACGACTTGAGTCCCGACGAGATCGAGTCGATCGAGGTGCTGCGCGGGCCCGCCTCCGGAGCGATTTACGGCGCCGGCGCGTCGGACGGCGTGATTCTGATCCGGACCAAGGGCGGCACGTCTGGCCCGGTGCGCTGGGAAGGCTACGCGCAGGGCGCGCTGGGATTCGAGCCATCCCGCTGGCCGGCGAACTACGGCGGTGTGGATCTCGACAATCCCAA
>WNFK01205820.1_pt2 | contig 22573 bp, 22 predicted proteins | sample 5400281 | NCBI WGS metagenome assembly WNFK01 (sample SAMN13153350, study PRJNA577476) | soil metagenome | isolation source: 20 cm soil on Douglas fir-dominated hillslope | place: USA:California | collected 2013-09-17
CGTGCCGGACCTGGCGACCGGGCTCGAGCTGGTGCGGGCAGACCCTTCCGTCTCTGTGGTGACCGCCGAAGGTGACCTGCTTGGCGCGCACTGGGCGCGTGGCGGCTCGGCCGACGGGCAGAGCGTGCTCGGGCTGCGCGCGGCTGCGCAGCAGGCGGCCAGGCAGCTAGCTGACGCCGAGGTAGCCGCCCAGCGCGCCGAGCGGAACCTCGCCGAGGCGACGGAAGAGGAAGACCAGGAACGGCAGGGTCTCGCCGAGGCGCAGGCCGCGCTGGCTGAGGTCGACGCTGCCGCGGCCGAAATCTCGGGCAGGCTGGGAGCGCTGGCCGGCGCTGCTCGCGCGGCCCAGGACGAGGCTGGGCGCCTGGTCGCTGCTATCGCGGCGGCTGACCGTTCGGCTGAGAAGGCGCGGAGCCAGATCGCCGACATCGAGGCCAGGATCGCCGCCGAGTCCGGCCAGGATGAGGAGGCCGGAGACGCGATCGGACAGCTGAACGGCGGCGGCACCGAGCGGGACGACGGATATGGCGGACCGGGGGCCGGGTCAGGACGCGGGGTTGCTGCCTCCGGTGCGGTCAGGCAGGCGCTCGCGGATAGCGCCGCCGCGGCCAGGAGCACGGAGATGGATGCCAGGCTGGAAGTGCGGACCGTCGAGGAGCGGCTGCGCGCGATCAGCGGGCGAGCAGACGCGCTCGCCTCGGCGGCCGCGGCCGAGCGCCAGGCCATCAGCAGGGCAGCCGAGCGGGCCAGGCGGCGGGCAGCTGAGGCAGCCGTCGCCAGCGCGGTGGCGAGCGGCGCGAGGATCACGTTGGCCTCGATCGAGCGGTCCCTGCGGCTGGCCGACGAGCAGCGGCAGCAGGCCGAGGTGGCGCACCAGGGCAGGGACACGGAGCTGAAGACCGTCAGGGCGCGGATCAGGGACGCGTCGGCGGAGCTTGACAAGGTCGTCGATTCCGCGCACGGCGTCGAGGTGGCCAGGGCCGGGCGGCGCCTCAGGCTCGAGCAGGTCCAAGCGAAAGCCGGCGACGACTTCGCCATCGACGTCCAGTTGCTGGTCACCGAGTACGGCCCTGAGGTAGGTGTGCCCTCTGGGGTGGAAGGCGCGCCGCCGGCCGCCTACGACAGGGCGGAGCAGCAGCGCCGGGCCGATACCGCGCAGCGCCAGCTCGATCAGCTCGGCAAGGTCAACCCGCTGGCGCTTGAGGAGTTCGCGGCGCTCGAGGAACGGCATGCCTTCCTCGTGACTCAGCTGGAAGACTTGCGCAAGACCCGCAGGGACCTGCTGACCGTGGTCAAGGAGGTCGATGACCGGGTTCAGCAGGTTTTCGCCGACGCCTACGCCGATACGGCGCGGGAGTTCGAGGAAATTTTCGGGCGGCTGTTCCCCGGCGGCGAGGGCAGGCTGCAGCTGACCGAGCCCGACGACATGCTGGCGACCGGCATCGAGTTCGAGGCGAGGCCGCCGGGCAAGCGGGTCAAGCGGCTGTCGTTGCTGTCGGGCGGCGAGCGGTCGCTTACCGCGATCGCTTTCCTGCTGGCTATTTTCCGCGCTCGGCCCTCTCCCTTCTACGTGCTCGACGAGGTGGAGGCCGCTCTCGACGACACGAACGTTCAGCGGCTGCTTGACATCTTCGACGAGCTCAGGTCCAGCTCCCAGGTGATCATCATTACGCACCAGAAGCGGACGATGGAGATCGCCGACTGCCTGTACGGGGTGAGCATGCGCTCGGACGGCGTATCGGCCGTGATCAGCCAGCGCCTCAGGGAACGCGAGCCCGCCTGAAGCGCGTTCCCCCTCCCGCTGCCCTGCCTCCGCGGCCCCCTCGCCCCCGTCCACCCTCCGCGGCCTCCCGCGGCGTCCCGCGGCGTCCCGCGGCCTCCCGCGGCCCCTGCCCTCCTCCCGCGGCATGATCTCGAAGAGTTTGGGGTCGCCGATGACCCCAAACCCTTCGGGATGATGAAAGTCGCGCCTGCGGAGCCGGTAAGGGGCGGCTGGCTTGGTTGGTGGCTGGCTTCTGCCAGACTTGAAGCCGCTATGGAAACTCTGCTGATCATCCTGGGGATCGTTCTCGTTGCCGTGATCGCTGGCGGCGGGGCGCTGCTAGCGCCGCGCGCGCGGCGGAGCGGCAAGGCTGCGCAGACCGGGCCGATGCCTGGTCAGGGCGGTACGGCGACCGCTGCGCCGCCCAGTACGCGAGCGCCCGAGGCCGCGGCCGCTCCGCCCGGAGAGGTCAGCGCGCCGCCGCCGGTGGCAGAGGTGCCGGCCGCTCCGACGCCGACGGTCGAGAAGCCGCCGCCGTCCGCTGGGCGGATGGTCAGGCTTAGGGGCAGGCTCGCAAGATCGCAGAGCGCGTTCGGATCCGCGTTGCTGAGCCTGCTGTCGTCGGGCAAGCTCGACGATCAGACCTGGGACGAGATCGAGGAGATCCTGATCACCGCAGACATGGGCGCCGCCCCGGCCGCGCACCTGGTCGAGCGCCTGCGGACCGAGGTCAAGGTGGCGGGAACCACCGACCTCACCGAGGTCAGGGCACTGTTGCGGGCCGACCTGCTCGAGCAGGTCGGCGCGGACTTTGACCGCACGCTGCACACGGCACCGCACGGCGACCGGCCAGCGGTGCTGCTCGTCGTGGGCGTGAATGGCACGGGGAAGACTACGACCTGCGGCAAGCTGGCCCGCGTGCTCATCGGTGATGGCCGCAGCGTGCTGCTCGGAGCCGCCGACACCTTCCGCGCCGCTGCCGCTGACCAGCTGGAAACCTGGGCGAACAGGGCCGGTGCGACGGTCGTGCGGGCTGACCGCGACGGCGCTGACCCGGCAAGCGTGGCGTTCGAGGCGGTCAGCGCAGGGACTGTGCGCGGAGTCGACTCGGTGATCGTTGACACCGCCGGCCGGCTGCACACGAAGGCCGGCCTCATGGATGAGCTCGGCAAGATCAAGCGGGTGATCGAGAAGCACGCCACCGTCGACGAGGTCCTGCTCGTGCTCGACGCGACGACCGGCCAGAACGGGCTGCGGCAGGCCAGGGTCTTCGCCGAGGCAGTCGACATCACGGGCATCGTACTGACCAAGCTCGACGGCACGGCGAAGGGCGGCATCGTGATCGCCGTGCAGCGCGAGCTCGGCGTTCCGGTCAAGCTGGTCGGGCTCGGGGAGGGCCCAGACGACCTGGCCCCGTTCGAGCCCGAGGCGTTCGTCGACGCCTTGGTCGGATAGCTCGCCGGATGGACAGGACAGCTAAGAGCCAGCACGAAGGAGTTAAGCACAGGTGTTCGAGACACTTTCCGACCGGCTGACGCAGGTCTTCTCGTCGCTGCGCGGGCGCGGCCGACTCTCGCCCGCTGACGTCGAGGCCACCTGCCGGGAGATCAGGATCGCGCTGCTCGAAGCCGACGTCGCGCTGCCCGTCGTCAGGCAGTTCATCGCCCGGGTCAGGGAACGCGCGCTTGGCGCTGACGTCAGGCAGGCGCTCAACCCGGCGCAGCAGGTCATCAAGATCGTCAACGAGGAACTCATCGAGATCCTTGGCGGCGAGGCGAGACGGCTGCGGTTCGCCAAAGTCCCGCCGACCGTGATCATGCTGGCGGGCCTGCAGGGCTCAGGTAAGACCACTCTCGCCGCGAAGCTGGCGCTCTGGCTGCGCGGCCAGGGCAACACGCCGCTGCTGGTCGCCGCCGACCTGCAGCGGCCCAACGCCGTCCAGCAGGTTCAGGTACTCGGCGAGCTGGCCGGGGTCCCCGTGTTCGCGCCCCAGCCGGGCAGCGGCATCGGCGACCCGATCCAGGTCGCGCGCGACTCGCTGGACGAAGCCCGGCACAAGCTGCACAACGTCGTCGTCATCGACACTGCGGGACGGCTTGGCGTCGACGCGGCAATGATGAACCAAGCCGCGGCGATCAGGGACGCCGTGGATCCCGACGAGATCCTGTTCGTGGTCGACTCCATGATCGGCCAGGACGCGGTAACCACCGCCCAGGCGTTCCTCGATGGCGTTGGCTTCGACGGCGTCGTGCTCACGAAACTTGATGGTGACGCCAGGGGCGGCGCGGCGCTGTCCGTCGCCCAGGTCACCGGCCGCCCGATCATGTTCGCCTCCGCGGGAGAGAAGCTCGAGGACTTCGACCTGTTCCATCCCGACCGGATGGCGTCGCGGATACTCGACCTGGGCGACATCCTGACGCTGATCGAGCAGGCCGAGCGGACTTTCGACCAGCAGCAGGCGGCCGAGATGGCCGGGAAGCTGGCGTCTGGTGATGGTTTCACGCTCGAGGACTTTGTCGTGCAGCTTGCGATGGTGCGCAAGCTCGGCCCCATCAGCAACCTGCTTGGCATGCTGCCAGGGGCGGCCCAGAACCGGGAGCTGCTCGGCCAGGTAAGCGACAAGGACCTCGACCGGGCCGCCGCGATCGTCAACTCGATGACCGTCGAGGAGCGCAGGAACCCCAAGATTCTCAATGGATCGCGCAGGTTGCGCATCGCGAACGGGTCTGGCGTGACGGTTGGTGAGGTGAACTCGCTGGTCGTCAGGTTCCTCGAGGGACAGAAGATGATGCGCCAGATGATGGGTGGCGGAATTCCGGGGATGCCCGGGATGCCGGGCATGCGTCGCGGGCAGAAGGCAAAGGGCAAGAAGAAGGGCAAGGGAGGCGGTCGTCCTGGCGGGGCAAACCGGCCAGGCGGCGTTCCGGCCGGCAAGCCAGCTGCGATCGGGCCGGGCGGCGGGTCAGGTGCGCTGGGAGGCCTGACTCTGGGCGGGCCGGGTGTTGCCGGGCCGGCTCTGGGCGGGCCGGGTCTTGCCGGGCCGGGTCTTGCCGGGCCGGACGGCCCGGGCGGATCGGGGCACTCCGGGCTTCGCGGGCCTGGTGGATCCGGGCTTGGTCTCCCCCCGGGCCTGCAGCGCCCTGGCGGCGACTCAGCAGGCGGCATGGCCGGGTTCGGCGGACTCGGCAGTGACGGCGGACCGCGACATCGCGATGACGATGACGATGACGGCGACAGCGACGGTCAGCAGCTGCCGCCCGGGCTGCGTGGTTCCTCAGGCCGCCGGGGTCGCGGCAAGAAGGGCCGCTAGGCCGACGCAGCCCCGCGCGTCTGGCAGAATATAAGGGCAACCATCGGCTCCGCGAGGCCCTCTCAAACTCGTTGCCGCCGTACCGAGGCTGGGTGGCGTGCCCGGCTCTCACTCCGAACGCACGCTGTCCGCACTGAATCCGCTGGGAGAAGACCACAGCCGTGGCTGTAAAGATCAAGCTAAAGCGCATGGGCAAGATTCGCGAGCCCCATTACCGGATCGTCGTCGCCGATGCTCGCACCAAGCGAGATGGCCGTGCGATCGAGGAGATCGGCAAGTACTACCCGAAGTCGGACCCTTCCTTCATCGAGGTCGATTCAGACCGCGCCCAGCACTGGCTGTCCGTCGGTGCGCTGCCGACTGACCCGGTCCGCAAATTGCTCGAGGTGACCGGCGACTGGCAGCGCTTCAAGGGGCTGCCCGGAGCGGAGGGAACGCTCAAAGTGGCGGCGCCCCGCACCGACAAGAAGGAGATCTTCGCCGCCGCTCTCGCCGAGACGCTCACTGAGAGCGCTACAACGCCGAAGGGCAAGGGCCGTGCGGGCGGAAGGGCCGCTGACTCGAAGTCCAGTGACTCGAAGTCCGGTGACGCCAAGGCCGGTGACGCCAAGGCTGCTGATGCCAAGTCCGGTGACGGCAAGTCGGGCGACGGCAAGGCTAAGGGCGAGAAGGCGGACAAGCCACCGAAGGGCGCCAAGTCCGAAAACGTGAAATCGAGGGCCGCCAAGGCGGGCGGCGGGGACGGATCCTCCGAGCCGGAAGGCGGCGCGCCCGCAGCGCCCGCTGCCGAGACCGACGCTGCCGAGACCGACGCTGCCGCAGCCGAGTCGGGCAGCGGAGACTGAAATGCTCATCGAGGCCCTCGATCACCTGGTGCGGGGCATCGTTGACTTCCCCGACGACGTCCAGGTCTCCAGTCGCAACCTGCGCCGGGGCCGCGTACTGCAGGTGCGCGTCCATCCCGACGACCTGGGCAAGGTCATCGGGCGTGGCGGCAGGACCGCGAGGGCTCTCAGGACGGTTATAGGCTCGCTGGCTGGCGACTCCTATATCCGCGTCGACCTGGTGGACGCTGACGAAGCCCGCTAGCTGGCATGCAGCTTGTCGTTGGCCGGGTCGGACGGCCGCATGGGCTCCGCGGCGAGGTCACCGTGGAGGTGCGAACCGACGACCCGGATCAGCGGTTCATGGCGGGCTCGTCGCTGGCGACGGTCCCGGCAGAAGGCGGGCCACTGAAAGTAGCCGGGTCACGCTGGCACTCCGGCAGGCTGCTGGTCAGGTTCGCCGGATACGAGGACAGAGACGCGGCGGAGGAACTGCGCGACACGATCCTGGCGATCGACTCCGGTGAGCTTGAGCCGCTGGAGGACCCGGACGACTTCTACGACCACGACCTGATCGGGCTTCAGGTCGTGACCGCCGTCGGGGACCCGGTCGGTGCCGTCAGCGATGTCCTCCATTACGGTCAGGACATGCTGGTGATCGAGGGCACTGGGACCCGTTCCGGCGCCGAGATACTGGTTCCGTTCGTGGCTGCGATAGTGCCCGAGGTGGACGTGGCCGCCGGGCGGCTGGTCATTGATCCTCCCCCTGGCCTGCTCGACCCTGACGCGGCCGTCTAAGGTCGGGGGGCGGCGCCGGCGCCGGATGAAGCTAGGCGTCCCAGCCAGCAGGCCAACGACCTGCTGACGCGGAGCAGCGGCATGCATGTTGTATCGATGATCCACCCATCACCAGAATCGGTACGGGTGGACCACTCATACCCGCGGTGCAGTCTCTGAGCTGACGGCCTGCCGGAGGCGAGAAGGGAGCTCAGGCCGTGCGCCTGGACATCATCACGATATTTCCGGAATACTTCGCTCCGCTTGGCATCTCACTGATCGGCAAGGCCGTGCAGCGCGGCGATATCAGCGTCGGCGTGCACGACCTGCGTTCATGGGCGCATGACACGCATCGGACCGTTGATGACACGCCGTTCGGTGGCGGTCCCGGCATGGTCATGCGGCCAGAGCCGTGGGGCGAGGCGCTCGATGCCATACTCGCCGCGGCAACAGGCGCCCAGCCGGGCACCGGCGTTGTGGGCGGCGCCGAGCCGGGCCCCTGCGTCAGTGGCGGCGCCGAGCCGGGCCCCGGCGTCACCAGCGCCGCAGAGGCGGGCGGCACAGGTCCGCAGCCGGCGGGTCGGCAGCCGGCGGGTCCGCAGCTCATCGTGCCGACCCCGGCGGGCGCGCCGTTCGGCCAGGCGATCGCCGCTCAATCGACGCCCGGGTGGTCGAGTACGCGCGCTCGCTCATTCCAGTGCGAGAGCTATCGATAGGTGACTACGTGCTCCCGGGCGGGGAGCCGGCCGTCCTGGTGATGATCGAGGCGATCTGCCGGCTTTTGCCCGGCGTCCTCGGCAACGCCGAGTCGGCCTCCGACGACTCGTTCGGTGCCGGAGTCGGCGCGATGCACGGTCTAGTGGAAGGGCCAACCTACACACGTCCGCGGGTCTGGCGCGGGCGGGAAGTGCCTGACGTTCTGCTGTCAGGCAATCATGCCGCGATCGCCAGGTGGCGCCGGGACGAGGCGCTCATGCGAACCGCCAGGACTAGGCCGGATCTGGCCGCCCGGCTGCCGCGAGGCGCGCTGAGCGCGCGCGATCGTCAGGTCCTTTCCGATGCTGGTTTCGCAGTCATGGGTGAAGATGTGGCACACTGAAGGCCATTGCCCCTCGTCGGCTGTCGTGGCGCGGGGCTGCCGCATGCCTTGGCGGCGACCCAGACCAACTGCAGCGCGTTCGTGGCCGTGCGCGTGATGAGGACGAGGACGACTAAGCGATGCACACCGCGATTGCCGAGCTTGAGCAGGCGCAGATCCGATCGGACATCCCGGCGTTCAGGCCGGGTGACACCCTGAGGGTGCACGTCAGGGTTACCGAGGGCAACCGCTCCCGGATCCAGGTGTTCCAGGGCGTAGTCATCCGCAGGCAGGGCGGCGGCGCGCGCGAGACCTTCACCGTGCGGAAGATCAGCTACGGCGTCGGCGTGGAGCGCACATTCCCACTTAACACCCCGGCGATCGAGACGATCGAAGTCGTGACCAGGGGCCAGGTGCGCCGCGCCAAGCTGTACTACCTGCGGTCGCTGCGCGGTAAGGCCGCGAGGATCAAGGAGCGCAGGGAGCCGGTCCGCTAGTTCGCTTCCCGGCGGTCCCGAGCGCGGCTCCCGCCTCATGGCCGCAGGTCACGCCTGATAAGCGGCCGCATAGCCGGAGATAAGACCGGCCGGCCACGGGCGCTTCCGGTGGCCGGAGCCGTGCGCGAGGTAGGCTTTCTGCGGCAGCCGGGCTGCGCTCAGTGTCCGGCTGATGGCATCTTCCGGTGTGATTCCGGATTATCCTGCCCGGCCGCTTTCGGGCCGCTGGACCGGTCTGCTGGCAGCTAGGCTGGATGGTGATGATGGACGACGAGCAGCGCGCTGGTGATGTGATCGCCGGCCAGGGCGGCGCTGCCGCGGTGGGCCGGGCGGAGACTTCCGGCCTGGCGGGAACCGGTAGCGACGCACGGGCGCCAGCGAGCGACGCCCAGGAATCCGGTGATGTGGACGAGCAGGACGAGGATGCGGAGGCCGAGGCACCCCGCAGCCGCTGGTCGTTCATCACCGAGATGGTGGTCCTTTTCGCGGTGGCCCTCACAATCGCGCTGCTGATCAAGACCTTCGTGGTGCAGCCGTTTTACATTCCTTCCAGCTCGATGGAGGACACGCTGCTGGTCGGAGACAAGGTGCTGGTGAACAAGGTCGTCTACCGGATCCGCCCGATCAGCCGCGGCGACATCGTGGTATTCAACGGCGCGGGATCGTGGCTAGCGCCGACCGCTGCGGCGGCACCCCCCAGCCACAATCCGGTCACCAGGCTCTACGACGTGACGCTCGGGCCCCTTTTCAGGTCCGTCAGAGAACTGTTCGGCACCGCGCCCGGTCAGACCGACTACATCAAGCGGGTGATCGGGATCCCCGGCGATCACGTTGCCTGCTGCAATCAGCATGGCGAAATCACGGTCAACGGGGTGCCCCTGCACGAGAAGTCGTACCTAATCCCCGGCGCCAAGCCGTCGCAGGGCATGTTCAACATCGTGGTGCCGCCTGGCCGGCTGTGGGTGATGGGCGACAACAGGCCAGAGTCCGCAGACTCCCGGCTGCATGACTGCGCGTACACGTACACGCCGGCCACCTGCGTTCCCTACGACCGGGGCGGCACGGTCCCAGAGGCCAGGGTCATCGGCCGGGCGTTCATGATCGTGTGGCCGCCGAGCCGGGTCAGGAACCTGCCGATCCCATCGACTTTCACCCAGCCCGGGTTGAGTCACGCGGCGGCGCAGTCATCTGGTCGGGCGCGGCCTGCCCTGGCGGCCGGGGTTCCAGTGCGGCCATCGGCGCCCTACCTGCCGCTGGCAAGCGGGCTAGCTGCCGCGGTCCCGCTCACGGCGCTCGAGCGCCGGCTACGGCTGCGGATCAGCAGGAAGCGGCGGGCGAGCCGCGTGATCCGCGACCGGCACGGGGCACGGCGCAGGTAGCGAGGGCGAGGGGCAGCAGTGCGCCTGGCCAGGGCTACCCGGAGGCGCGCCTGCCGGGCTGGCCCGAGTCGGGCTCGCGGGGATGGCGGCCGGACCGCGGCCGATCGGATACACGCCGCGGCGCGGGTCGGGAGCGGGCCTGACCGGCTATGAGCGCGTGCTCGTGAGGGCGGGCCTCGGGCCTGTCGCCGGAATCGACGAGGCCGGCCGGGGCGCGTGCGCTGGCCCACTCGTAGTCGCCGCTGTAGCGATCGACCGCCTGAATGCTGACAGCACGGCCGGCATCGCCGACTCCAAGGCACTAACAGCCAGGGCCAGGGAAGCGGCCTACCGCAAGATCGTAAGGTCGGCGCTGGCCTGGCACGTCGTCGTAATCGAGCCTGGCGAGATCGACAGGCTTGGACTGCACGTTTGCAATGTGGCCGGGATGCGTCGCGCGCTGGCGGGCCTGGCCGCGAGTCCTGGCTATGTGCTAACCGACGGCTTTGAGGTTCCCGGCCTGGCCGTGCCTGCGCTGGCCATGTGGAAAGGCGATCAGGTCGCCGCCTGCGTCGCTGCGGCCTCTATTGTGGCCAAGGTGACCAGGGACAAAATCATGACGGCCCTGCACGCCCAGTACCCCGAGTACGGGTTTGCCAGGCACAAGGGCTATTCGACGCCCAGTCATATGGCCGCCCTCGACGCCTGCGGCCCGAGCCCGGTGCATCGCCGCTCGTTCGTGAACGTCTCGTCCCGGCTGAATGACGCCAGCAGCGCCGGCGTCGTGGTGCCCGCCGATGACCTGGACCACCCCGGTGGCGTCGTGCTGGCCGACGGTTCGGTGCTCGCGATAGACGAGGACGGCCATGGCCCTATCGTGGAGTTGATCGCGGATCCGCCGGCCACTGCGCCCGTGGCGGGCAGGGCAGAGGGCACCGAACAGGCTCCGGAGGCGCCCGCCGCAGCGGAGGGGAGAACATGAGCGCGGAGGATCTCGAGAAGTACGAGACCGAGATGGAGCTGCAGCTCTATCGCGAATACCGCGACGTCGTCGGGCTCTTCACGCACGTGGTTGAGACCGAGCGCAGGTTCTATCTCACCAACGACGTGGACCTCAAGGTGCGCACAGCCGACAACGGCGAGGTGTTCTTCGAGGTCACGATGCACGACGCGTGGGTCTGGGATATGTATCGCCCGGCCAGGTTCGTGAAGAACGTGAGGGTCGTGACGTTCAAGGACGTCAATATCGAGGAACTGGCCAAGAGCGACCTGCAGCTTCCCGAGGAGTCCTGACAGCTTCAGTTCGTCGCGACAGGAGCGGCGCCGATACTGACGCACGCCCGGCGCGGGATCTAACCACACACCACTGACAGCGGCAGGTCCTGACCCCACAGGCAGTGTCGTGGCGGGCCAGCCCGTCCACACGCGGCGCTCACCAATCCCTCGTGGCAGCTCAGCTACGGCATGGTCAGTGCCGGAGGTGGTGCGCATGCATCCCAAGGACGCTCTCGGCCGGCAGGGCGAGCAGCTAGCTGCTGAGTACTTGCAGAAAGTCGGCTTCCGCATCCTCGACAGGAACTACAGGTGCGCCGATGGCGAGATCGACATAGTGGCCGCGGATCGGCGGAAGCTGGTCGCGTGTGAGGTGAAGACCCGTTCTGGCGTCCGCTACGGGACCCCGGTCGAGGCCGTCACCCGCCCGAAGCTGCGCAGGCTGCGCCGTCTGGCCGTGCACTGGGCGGGCACGCACGGATTGATCTTCGACGAGCTGCGCGTCGACATAGTCGGGGTGCTCAGGTCGCCGTCCGGTGACTTCACGATCGAGCATCTGCGGGGGGTGGGCTAGATGGGGCTCGCCCGCGCACACGCCATCGCGCTCGTCGGCGTGCAGGGACATCCGGTGGAGATCGAGGCTGACATCGAGAACGGCATGGTCGCCCTGCTGCTGGTCGGGCTCCCTGACACGGCTCTTCGCGAGGCGCGGGACCGGATCAGGTCGGCGATCGTGAACAGCAGGGAGACGTGGCCGACGCGCAGGATCACGGTCGGCCTGTCCCCGGCGAGCCTGCCCAAGCGGGGCAGCGGCTTCGACCTCGGCATCGCGGTGGCGATCCTGGCGGCGTCAGGGACACTTCCGGCGGCCGGGCTGGACGACTTCGTCCTGATTGGGGAGCTTGGGCTGGACGGCAGGATCCGGCCGGTGCCCGGCGTCCTGCCTGCCGCGGGGGCGGCGGCGGCGGCCGGGTTCGGCGCGGTCGCGGTGGCCGCGGAGAATGCGGCCGAGGCCGCGCTCGTTCCCGAGTTGCGCGTCATCGCCGCACCGAGCCTGGCGGCATTCACCGCCTGGTTGCGTAACGGGCAGTCTTCCGCTGATCCCGTTGTGCAGGTGCTCGAGCCGGGCCGTGACATCGGTGCCGCTTTCGACGTGGTCCGCGACGCGGGCCAAGGGAACGCGGTCACCAAGGCGGTCGCAGCGGCGACCGAGATCACCGCGGTCAAGGACCTGGCCGATCTGGTCGGCCAGCCAGTGGCCAGGCGTGCGGCCGAGATCTGCGCCGCCGGCGGCCATCACCTGATGCTGCTCGGGCCGCCCGGGGTAGGAAAGACCATGCTCGCGGAAAGGATCCCGACCGTGCTGCCGCGGCTTGAGCCCGCCGCCGCGCTGGAGGTCAGCGCGATCCACTCGGTCGCGGGGACGCTGCCGCCCGGTCGGCCGCTCGTGATCGAGCCGCCGTTCTGCGCTCCGCACCACACAGCCACCCGCGCGGCGATCGTCGGTGGCGGCAGCGGGGTCATCAAGCCGGGAGCTGCCTCACTCGCGCACCACGGCTGCCTGTTCCTCGACGAGGCGCCGGAGTTCAGCCGCGACGTGCTCGACGGGTTACGGCAGCCCCTGGAGTCGGGTGAGGTGGTGGTGGCAAGGGCCGGAGTGACCGCCCGCTTTCCCGCGAAATTCACGCTGATCATGGCCGCGAACCCGTGTGCGTGCGCGAGCGCGCGAAGCGCAGGATCGGCTTGCACCTGCACGCCGCTGGCCCGGCGGCGGTACCTCGCCAGGCTTTCAGGCCCGCTGCTCGACCGGGTGGACGCCAAGATCGAGTTCCTCCCCGTGCGCCGCACGGAGTTGCTGAGCGACCGGGCGTTTACCGAGCCGAGCTCGGTCGTGGCTGAGCGGGTTCTCGCGGCCAGGCTGCGCGCCGCGGCGCGCCTGGCCGGGACGCCGTGGCGGCTCAACGCTCAGATTCCCGGCAGCGAGCTAAGGCGGAGGTTCGCCCCGGCGCGCGGCACCCTCGCGCCGCTGGAGCGGGCGATGGACCTCGGCAGGATCAGCGCACGCGGCGCCGACCGCGTGATCAGGCTGTCCTGGACTCTCTCTGACCTCGCTGGCCTTCGCAGTCCAGGCGCCTCAGAGGTCGGATACGCGCTCGGTCTCTGGCTGGGGACGCCGCAGTGACGGCGGACCAGGCCAGGCCGCCTGATGAGGCCGGACGCCGCTCACCTGACGAGGCCGATCGTTACTCACGAGCCGCGCTCAGCATCCTGACCGAACCTGGCGACGCGGTTCTAGGCGCCCTGCTGAGATCGGTGCCGCCGCAGGAAATACTCGACATCGTCATGTCAGAGTGCCCCGACCCAGGCTCGGTGCTCGGCCGGGTGCGCGAGGGCGATGGCGGCCCAGGGGCCGAGAAGAACAGCGGCGGCATTGTCAGCCGCGCGGTCGCTGACCGCGCTATTGAGCGCTGGCGGGCGCGCCGCCGCGATGTCCCGCCCCCCGGGAGGCTTGAGCTATGGGAACAGGCAGGGTTCAGGATCGTCTGCCAGGAGGAGCCCGAATGGCCGACGCAGCTAGACGATCTCGGCGACGCCAGGCCGGTGGCGCTCTGGCTCAGCGGCACGACTAACCTGCGCTTTGCCTGCCTGCACTCGGTGTCCGTCGTCGGCTCACGAGCCGCCACGGCGTATGGCTCGCATGTAGCGACCGAACTGTCCGCGGAGCTCGCAGGACTCGGCTGGACCGTCATCTCAGGCGGGGCCTTCGGCGTCGACGCCTGCGCTCACAGGGGTGCGCTGGCGGTCGGCGGGTGCACCGTGGCTGTACTGGCAAGCGGACTGAGCTTCGGGTACCCGAGAAGCAACAGCGACCTGTTCGCCGCCATCGCCCACACCGGCGTGATGGTCAGCGAATGCCCGCCAGACCGCGCTCCCACCAGGCCCGGGTTCCTGGTTCGCAACCGGGTGATCGCGGCGTTGAGCCGCGGCACTCTTGTCGTGGAGGCCGCTCTGCGAAGCGGCGCGCTCAACACAGCCCGGCATGCGCGCGAGCTCAATCGCCCGGTCATGGCCATTCCAGGGCCGATCACGTCCGAGCAGTCGGCGGGTTGTCACGAGCTGATCATGCAGTCGCAGGCGGCGTGCGTCACCGGCGCGCGCGACATCATTGAACTTGTCGCCCCGCTCGGTGCCGCGGCGAATGGGTCGGCTCGCCAGCCGGCCATCCCCGCAGACGACCTCGATCCGGTCACGGCGTCGGTACTGCGTGCTGTGGCGCAGCGGTCAGGGCGCGGGCCGGCCACGATCGCCACGCTCGCGGGAGTCGATCTGGATACGGCGCTTCGCTGCCTGGGCTTGCTGGGCGCTGCCGGTTACGTCGAGCGCTGCGACCAGGGCTGGCGCGCCAGGAAGACCAACTGACGCGATCTGCCGGCTGCCGCAGCAGGCGCCGAACGACGACGCCGCGATCAGTCAGCGCCGCTAGAGCCTCTTGAATACGCCCGCGATCGTGTACACGTCGCCGCGAATCATGTGCATTCCGTAGTAGGTGCCGGAGCGCGCGGCAATAACTCGGACTCGGGTAAGGTCGGCCAGCACCACATTGCCGTCGCTGTCGACCGACACTCCGGAGAGAGTATCGAAACTGGCCTGCGACTCTGGCACGCCGTCACCCATGCCGTTCGTGACAGCGGTCTGGACGTTCGCCGGGCGGCCGGCCAGGTGGTAGAAGTGACCGGCGGTCATGGTCTGCCCGTAGTACTGGCCAGTATGCTCCGCGGCAACCCACGCCTGATAGAGGGTCGTCACGACGATGTTCCCCGCGCCATCTACCGCAAGGCCGGTCACTACGCCAAGCCCGGAGCCGACCGATAGCTCTCCTTCGCCGAGCTCGTCGCCAAGCGAGTAGCGGCTGCCGCCCCCGGCGATCGTGTAGACATACCCGGCGCGCATCGGCAGCCCGTAGAAGGTTCCGGTCGACTCCGCAACGAGCCTGACCCGGCCGTCGCCCCGGAACGCAGTTCCGAACAGGATGTTGCCGCTGCGGTCCGTCACTATTGGCGTTTCCGGCGCGCCAGTGTCCACCTCGCTGGTTGCCACGGCAGCCCTGCTGCCCGGCCCGCCGTCACCGGAGTAGCCGTAGATGCCGTTGCCGGCGACGGTATAGATATCGCCGGGCCGCATCTGCTGGCCGAAGAAGGTCCCGGACCGTTCAGCCACCACCCGGATCCGGTTGTTGTAGCTGTCCGCGACGGCGACGTTGCCGTAAGGATCAACCGCGAGGCCACTGGGCACCCTCAGCAGGGCATCGACAGCCCGGCCGTCATCTCCTGAGTACCCGCTGTGCAACCCGCCTGCGATGGTATAGACGTACCCGGCCGTCATCGAGCGGCCGTAGCCCACCCCGCCCGCCGCGGCTAGCACGCGAACGCGGTTGTAGCCAAAGATCTGACCATGCTCATTGAGGGCGCTGTCAGACACGAGGATGTCGCCCGCCTGATCCAGCGCGATGCCGCACGACGGGCCCAGGCTGGCCTCGCCGGCGGGCCAGCCGTCAGCCGTGTGTCCGGCCGATGTTGACCCGAGCACGGAGGTCAGACGCCCAGTGCGAACGTCGATCCTGCGTACGAGAGACCGTTCAGGCGGACCGACGCGGCGTGTCAGGGCAGTCGTCACGTACACGCTGTCACCCCGAGACGTGACCGAGCACGGCAACCCGACATCAGCCAGGGGGACCTGCCTCAGACGAGGATGCCCGGCGGCTGCGGGTGAGCAGGCAGACACCGCAGCGATGACCACAGCTACCGGGACCCAGCGGCTCGAGGCCACGATTCTGCTCTCCCGCTTTCGTTCGCCACTGGCGTAATAGATACGCCGATAGCTGGACAATAGCCGATCAATCGCGCGTCTAGCGGAGCTGCCGGAGGGGACCGCTCGGAAGGTGCAGTGGCAGCACGCTGCGCGTGGCGGGCCAGGGTCCGCATCGGAGCGGCGCACACTGGTGAGGTGCGTTCGCGTAGCAACCCAGCCGGACTCGCCTCAGCTGCCGGGAAGATCCCTGCCGCCGGGGCTGCGGACCTGCCGCCGGAGCTCGGCGCTCTGCTCCGGGCGTTCGAGCGGCATCTGATCGCTGAGCGCGGCGTCTCCCGGCATACCGCGCGTGCCTATACCGGGGACGCGAATTCGATGCTCAGGCACGTCGCCAGGTGCGGGATCGAGGCCGTCGCCGAACTGGACGTTTCCGTGATCAGGGCCTGGCTGGCGACCCAGCACGCGGCAGGGCACTCCCGGGCCACGCTCGCCAGGCGTGCCGCCTCGGCGCGAGCCCTAACCGCGTTCGCCCACGAGCGCGGGTGGATGCCAGCCGACTCGGGTGCGCTGCTCGGGACCCTGAAGACGAAGCGCGAGCTGCCGGAGGTCCTGACCGTCGATCAGATCCTGCACGTCCTCGGGGACGGGCCCGGTCAGCGCACGGGCAAACGACGGAGCTACGGCCGGGCCAGTGCCGGTCTGGCTGCCGAATCCCCTGGCGCCCCAGGCGATCCCGCGGCCTCCGCCGCTGCGGCAGGCGAGGTGGCGGCCGCGATCGAGCTCCGCGACTCGGCGATCATGGAACTCCTCTACGCAACCGGCATCAGGGTCAGCGAATTGTGCGGCCTGGACGTCGATGACGTCGACCAGAGCCGCCGGACCGTCAGGGTGCTCGGAAAGGGCGGCAAGGAGCGCGTCGTGCCGGTCGGCATTCCTGCTGAGCGCGCGGTAGGCCGATGGCGCACTGCCGGCCGGGCCCTTCTGGCCAGGGATGCGTCGGGTTCCGCGCTGTTCCTGGGAGCCCGAGGCGGTCGCCTTGACCCAAGGACGGCCAGGCGCGTGGTTCATGCCAGAATCGCGGCCGCCGGATCGGTGCCGGATACCGGACCGCACGGCCTGCGGCACACGGCCGCCACGCACCTCCTCGAAGGGGGCGCGGACCTGCGCAGCGTGCAGGAGATGCTCGGCCACGCCTCGCTCGCTACGACGCAGATCTACACCCACGTCTCGATCGATCGGCTCGTGTCGGCCTACCGCCAAGCGCACCCGCGCGCCTGAGGATCGGGCGCGACGGGAGAGGGCGGCCGCGCAATCGGGCAGGCGCGGCAGATCCAGCAGGATGTAAACTTGCGACAGGTCCCGGTGATTTGCATGCGCCAGCATGGTCCGGAGGCCCAAATTCGCGTGTCTGCTTGTCGTTCGGGAATGCGTCAGCGCTCCCGGCGGAACGCACCTCACCGGTCCGCGGGGTTACTCGTGGCGAGGTCGTTCGGGCACCAGGACAAACCGATCGCGCCGTTGCCTGCGGGCAGGCGCACGACACGGAAGGGGACACCGGCATGGCCCCGGTCGTCACCATGCGGCAGCTCCTCGAGAGCGGCGTTCACTTCGGGCATCAGACTCGTCGGTGGAACCCGAAGATGAAGCGCTTCATCTTCACCGAGCGCAACGGCATCTACATCATCGATCTCCAGCAGTCGCTGCAGTTCATCGACCGCGCCTACGAGTTCATCAAGGAGACCGTCGCGCATGGCGGCTCTGTGCTCTACGTGGGCACCAAGAAGCAGGCACAGGAGGCGATCGCCGAGCAGGCCCGCCGGGTCGGCATGCCCTTCGTGAACCAGCGCTGGCTGGGCGGCATGCTGACCAACTTCTCGACGGTGTACAAGCGTCTGCAGCGGCTCAAGGAGCTCGAGGAGATCGACTTCGACGACGTTTCTGCCTCGAACATGACCAAGAAGGAGCTCCTTCAGCTGCGGCGCGAGCGCGACAAGCTGGAGCGCTCGCTGGGCGGTATCAGGGACATGGCCCGGATTCCCAGCGCGATCTGGGTGGTCGACACCAAGAAGGAGCACATCGCGATCAGCGAGGCGCGCAAGCTGGGCATTCCTGTTATCGCGATCCTGGACACCAACTGCGACCCTGACGAGGTGAACTACCCGATTCCGGGCAACGACGACGCGATCCGCAGCGTGGCGCTGCTGACCAGGGTCGTGGCCGATGCTGTGGCCGACGGGCTGATTGCCAGGGCAGGCCGGGCAGCGGGCGAGGAGAAGCCGCAGGGCGATGGTCAGCTCGGCGCGGCCGAACCGCTGGCCGAGTGGGAGCGGGAACTGCTCGAGGGCCGGACCCTGAATGGCGCACCCGAGGCGAACGGGACCGCGACGGCCGCCGAGGCCCCGGCCGCCGAGGCCAACGAGGCAGAGGCAGGCCCGGCCGGATCGGCTGAGCCGGCTGCATCGGTGGAGCCCGCTGCATCGGCGGAGCCGGCTGGATCGGAGGGCGCAGCCGCCACGGCAGCACAGGCGGCCGGCGAACCAACCGCCGCCCCGACCGCCGGGCAGGAAGCTGACAGCACCGAGGCGGCGAGCGCCGATGCCGGCAGCCCTGAGACTGCCAGCAACCAGACGGCCAGCAACCAGACGGCCAGCAACCAGACGGCCAGTGCCGAGGCAGCCGGTTCCGACGCGTGAGGTCGGATGGCTGACTGCCCGATGCTGACCCGGCCTGGCGCGGCACCGGCGCCAAGTCGGGCCAGGGGTGCGCGGGAAGCCGATGCGGAGCGGCCGCGGACAAGGCAGAACAGATGCGGCCCTGACCCCACCGGACCGCGCGGCACGGGGCGACGTGCGGCGGCAAGCCGCACGGGAGCCGGCTCCCTTGCGGGGCCGGCAGCGCGACCTGCGGATCCGGCGGCAGGCGGCTCCGCGCCGGGCCGGACGGGTACGGCAACCGGGTGCCGGCGGTACCGGCTGTCCTTGAAGGTGCTAGCAAGGGCAGCGGCAGCAACGGACAGGGTCAGGCGGCGCACAACGGGGACAATTAATAAGACTGCGAGAGAGAAGGACATGGCGAACTACAGTGCCGCAGACGTCAAGCGGCTCCGCGATCTGACTGGCGCGGGCATGATGGACTGCAAGAACGCCCTGGTCGAGGCAGAGGGCGACTTCGAGGCTGCGGTCGAGGCCCTGCGCGTCAAGGGTGCCAAGGACGTTGGAAAGCGGGCTGGCCGCACGGCAGCCAACGGCCTGGTGACCGCTGCGATGAGCGGAACGACGGCCGGCGTGCTCATCGAGCTCAACTGCGAGACCGACTTCGTCGCGAAGACCGACATATTCCAGCAGGTGGCGGCCGACATTGCGCAGGCCGCATTGACGGCAGGCGCTACGGACCGGCTGGCCGTCCTCGCGCTGCCGGTCAGAGACGGGCAGACGGCGTCCGATCTCATCGAGACGGCGAGCGCGTCGCTGAAGGAGAAGCTGGAGCTTGGCCGGTTCGCTGCGTTTACCGGCGGCTACATCGTGAACTATCTGCATAAGTCTGACCCCGGACTGCCACCGACGCTCGGTGTGCTCGTCGACATCGACGAGGCGGGCGCGCCGGTCGCGATGGATATTGCGCACCAGGTGGCCGCCATGCGACCGCAGTACGTGACCAGGGACGAGGTTCCCGAGGACGTCGTCGCCAACGAGCGCCGGATCGCCGAGCAGGTGACACGCGAAGAGGGCAAGCCGGAGCAGGCGATCGGAAAGATCGTTGAGGGACGGCTGAACGCGTTCTTCAAGGACGTGGCGCTGGTCGAGCAGCCGTCGGTGCGCGATCCTAAGAGGTCAGTGAAGCAGCTGCTTGCCGAGACGGGAGCCACCGTCCGCGGCTTCGCACGGTTCCAGATCGGGCAGGCGAGTTGAATCGGTGCCCGGCGGCCACTGAGGTGAGGGGAGCCCGCATTGCCAGATAGCACCCCGTCGGGGGATGGTGTGGCGGGCGGCACCCAAGCCGCCGCCGGGCACAACTCGGCCGGAGAGCAGATCGACGAGCGCCCGGCCTGGCATCGAGTGGTTCTCAAACTGTCGGGCGAGGCATTCGCGGGCGGCGCAGGACTTGGTATCGATCCTGACGCCGTGTCGCACTTCGCCCGGGAGATCAGGGACGCGTCCCGGCTGGGAGTGCAGGTCGCGGTCGTCGTGGGCGGCGGCAACATGTTCCGCGGTGCGGCGTTGTCCGCCCGCGGCATCGACCGGGCCAGGGCCGACTACATGGGCATGCTCGGCACGGTGATCAACTGCCTGGCGCTCCAGGACGTACTTGAGAAGCTTGGCATAGAGACGCGGGTCCAGACTGCCATCACGATGGGCCAGGTGGCCGAGCCCTACATTCCGCGGCGGGCGATCAGGCACCTGGAGAAGGGCCGGGTCGTCATCTTCGGCGCCGGCCTTGGCGCGCCATTCTTCTCGACCGATACCAGCGCCGCGCAGCGGGCGCTGGAGATCGGCGCCGAGGCGGTACTGAAGGGCACGCAGGTCAAGGGCGTATACGATGCCGACCCGCTCAAGACGCCCGACGCCTACATGTTCCATCGCCTTGACTACAGCGAGGTCCTGCGCCGCGAGCTGAAGTTCATGGACGCTACGGCCGTTAGCCTGTGTATGGATAACGATTTGCCCATCGTGGTGTTCGATCTCATGGGGAAGGGCAACGTGGTGCGTGCCGTGCGCGGCGAGCGGATTGGCACGCTGGTCGGCAGGAACGGGCACGGCAGGACCGCGCCCTGAGCGGCCGCGCGTCGGCTTGTCCGACGCGCGCGCTCCGAGAGGTATTGAGGAGTCGAAATGATTGACGAGACACTTCTCGAGGCCGAGGAGAAGATGGAGAAGGCCGTCGCAGTCGCCAAGGACGATTTCGGGACAATCAGGACCGGCCGCGCCCACCCATCGATGTTCAGCAGGATCACCGCCGAGTATTACGGCACGCAGACGCCGGTGAATCAGCTGGCATCGTTCCACATGCCCGAGCCGAGGATGGTCGTGGTCCAGCCGTTCGACAAGGCATCGCTTGGATCGATCGAGAAGGCCATCCGCAACAGCGACCTCGGCGTGAACCCGTCGAACGACGGCGCCATCATCCGCGTCGTCTTTCCCGAGCTCTCCGAGGAAAGGCGCAAGGAGTACATCAAGGTTGCCCGGCACAAGGCCGAGGAAGGCCGGGTGTCGATCAGGAACATCCGCAGGCACGCCAAGGACGCCATCGACAAGCTCGTCAAGAACGGTGACGAGGGTGAAGACGACGGCCGGAGGGCCGAGGCAGAACTCGACAAGGTCACCCACACCTACGTGGCGCAGGTCGACGAGTTGCTGAAGAACAAGGAAGCGGAGTTGCTTGAGGTCTAGGCCAAGGGGTCTAGGCCGGTCGGATCAGATCACCGCTCAAGGTATAACTTAGCTCCCAAAGAGGAACATCTCGCTAACCGCAGGTTCCCTACAGGTGGCGAGCGTGTGGCTCGCTGTCCGGACAGCCCCTGGCCGGGCATGAATCTTCGCAACGACAGCGAGCGACCGAGGGGGAGGGCGGGCCGCGTGACCGAACATAGAACGATTAACACCGGCCGCAACCTTCCGGTCGCCGTCGCTGTCGGGGTCGGCCTGGGTGCCCTTGTCATCGTCACGTTGCTGACCATGAAGGTCACGTTCCTGATCCTGGTCGCCGTGATCGTCGGGATTGCCCTGGCCGAACTCCACCATGTCCTGGCCACGAGGCAGACCAGGCTGCCGCTGATCCCTGTCGCTGTCGGCGGGGCGGCGATGTTCGGCCTGGCCTACTGGCAAGGTCCGAGGGATGCGCTAGCCGCGCTGGCCGTCACGTTCATCGCCGTGCTCGCCTGGCGGCTGCCGGGCGGGGTCAGCGGCTACGTCCGGGACGTCACCGCTGGCGTCTTCGCGCTGATCTACCTGCCGACGCTGGCCTCGTTCGTCGCGCTGATGCTCGCGCAGCCGCACGGCGCGCACCGGGACCTGCTGTTCGTGATCCTCGCGGTCTGCAGCGATACCGGGGGCTACTTCTTCGGCATACTTTTCGGTCGCCACCTGATGGCTCCGGCGATCAGCCCGAAAAAGACCTGGGAAGGCCTGGCGGGATCCTTTGTCCTCTGCCTGGCCGCCGGTGCGCTCGGAATGACCTACCTGCTGCCAGGAACGGTGTGGAGCGGGCTGGTGCTCGGCGTGGCGGCGGTCGCCGCCGCGACGTTCGGTGACCTCGCCGAATCGATGATCAAGCGCGACCTCGACACCAAGGACATGGGAACGATACTTCCCGGCCATGGCGGCATCCTCGACCGGATTGACGCCCTGCTGATCGTCGCCCCGGTTGCCTGGCTCGTCATGACGATCTTCCTGTCCTGACGCTAACTGACCACCCAGCTACGGCGTTGCGACGCCATCTGGTTGACCAGGCTGGTGGCGCCGCGGCTCTTGGCGAGCAGTCGCTCGCGGTTCGAGATGGGGATGAGCCACAGCCAGGTGACCGGCTCGCCGCCGACGGTAAAGCCAGACAGGTCAGGTACTTCCGGGCCCAGCAGCCGGCCTGGATTGTCGATGAACAGGATCGCCTCGTTGCCGCTGCCTAGGGGGAAAGATGACGGCTCGTGGTACCAGCGGATGGTCTGGCCGTTCTCGATCCAGGTGACCTCGCGCCACGGGTGCTGAGCCAGCCACAGGAAGATCCTGGCGGCCTGATTGCTGGGCAGCGTCGTCGCGACCGCTAGCTCGATCCTGGCGCTGCCGCCGGCGCCTTGACCAGTCTGCTCTATCCCGGGCATCCGCTGGCAGCTCATCCCAACAGTCGTCAGCGCCGTGTAGGACCGTCGTCCGGTCGGCGACCGCTCGGACACGCC
>WNFK01221044.1_pt1 | contig 22505 bp, 25 predicted proteins | sample 5400281 | NCBI WGS metagenome assembly WNFK01 (sample SAMN13153350, study PRJNA577476) | soil metagenome | isolation source: 20 cm soil on Douglas fir-dominated hillslope | place: USA:California | collected 2013-09-17
TCGAATGATGCGGACGTTTCCACCACCTCCCCTATCAACCGTACGGCGGGTTTTCCCTCAGTACGGCTGGAAGGTTGGCCTTTCAGGTAGCGCCTTCCCCCATGTCGCCCAGGTTAAGCCAGCACCAGGCATGCCCTGCACATCATGTAGGTTTGCTTCTGCCCTTCGTGCACTCCGTCGCCTCATCTGGCACCCCGCTCTGTGTCGGGACGATGGACTCGGTGATGCACCGCCATACGAGGAGTTGGCTCCTCTACCCCAGAGGTCCTCGCTCCGGTCTGGGTTCTAGTGTCCCAGTCCATCCACGCTTATTCGACCTCATCCCGTCCCACTCGCAGGCGCATCCCGATTTCGCCGCATCGCGGTTTATACGGAATGCCTTCGCTGTGCTGGTGCACCTAGGCGACCCACGACTGGTTCCGTGCTTTCGTTGCGCGTTCCTTATCGACATGCCGCCCTCTACGACCCCGGGGAGTCCATCGGCTGCCTCTGCTCAGTTCTTCGCCAACGGCATTGGCCTTCGTCGTCACTTAACCCGACTCGGCGCTCCCAATTACCCCATCATCCGCTTCCGATGGGAGAATCATTTCGGGGCTTCCCTGGTTCGCTATTCGCTACGGCCTGTCGATTTGCTGGCCTCCCTGGCGGATCTGACCGGGCTTTACCCCAGCCAACGGAGACTTTTACACCCGAGCTTTCAACGGGTCGGTCACCCTTTCCGTTGTCAGGCATACCTACGGTGGTTCGATCGCTTGACTACGCATTCTGGGCTTTATGGCATCCGCTTTACGTGGCGATCCTTACGCCTCCCAACTTTCCTCTGCACACTTCCTATCGCCGACCGCTTCTCGTTATTCATTACATTTTCATATCTTTTCAATTCTTTCGTGTCTCTGGCCGCAGCCGGGCTCTTGTCTCGCTGGGTGTATGGTATGGTGCTATCGCTCTGGGGTACCTCTTCGCCCAAGGCATTCTGCGCTTCGTGAATATCTTTGTTTCACCTGTTGCAGGCTGGCTTTCGCGAAAACAATACGGGGGATTGGTGCCGCGCACGACTTCTTTGCTGGGCTTCTCGCTCCAGGACGCATTGCCTGAGCTGGTCCGATTCGTTTTACTCCTGCTGGTCTGGTGCGTGCTGCTGCGCTGGCTCTACTTCGAGCCCCTCAAAAATCAGACATCCGAGCCAATGCCGAGTCCAGAGCAAGCTGCGTAACCGGTGAAAAAATAGGCAGGTGGCACAGACGATAAATTCTAAGATGATTCTGGATGGCGCATACGGAGGTCTTGCGTGTCCGGGATTAAACTCAACTTCGTGCCGGTCGATTTGCACTTTTCAGCACGGTTCTTGTGGATGGATGAGATAATCGGGATGCGCGCAGGAGGTTCGCTATGGCTACTGTCTCTAATAGCGTCATTGTCCAAGATCCGGAAATCCACAGCGGGGAACCAGTGTTCCGCGGCACGCGCGTCCCTTTCCAGACGCTGCTGGACTACCTCGAAGGCGGAGAAATACTGGATGAATTCGAGCAATACCCCGGAGTCAGCCGGGAGAACGCCATCGCCGCGCTGGAAGAAGCGAAGGCGCTTGTTCTGGCACGCTTCGGGAAATGAAAATCCTGATCGATGAGTGCCTTCCTGCTGCGCTGAAGGGAAACCTAATTGCGATCGGCCACGAGTCCCAAACGGTGCGGCAAGCGGGGTTGGGGTCCAAGAAGAACGGCGAGTTCCTAACTCTTGCTGAGGGCCGATGGGAGGTACTGCTCACGAGCGATCGGAATATCAAGCACCAGCAAAACATGACGGGACGGAGTGTCTCGATCCCGATCCTTTGCGCGAAAACGAATCGCATGAAGGACTTCGAGTGGTCGAGGTCGGGCCTCTGTAGCCAAATGGCCGAGCAAACCATGCCGATTGTTGCCTCGTACCATCGTGCCAGATTATCGAAGCTGACGAGGAATCGGTGGCAGAAGCGCGATTTGCACCCCGTAGCATATTGGGAACGCGGGTAAGAGGCGGCGTTGTGCGCGTGAAAACTGCGGTCTACTCTGGGAAGGCAATCATCTGTGGCAATTGGCCAGGTGTTCCGTGCAGGGGAAATGGTATGGCGGCGCAGGCCGGTTCACGGAGAACAGGATTGGTCATGTCGGAACCCTTCCGTCCTTATGAGAAGCTCGTGGAGATTTCGGTCTTCGGGAAAAAGTTTCAGGTCCCGGAGCGGAATTCGCTATTGAGATGTTTCCAGTTCATCAGCCCGGAAACGATTCCGTATGGGCGCTTCTGCTGGAATCAGGATTGCCAGTATTGCCGGGTGACCTGTCAACTGCCGGATGAGGACGAACCGCACGAGATGCTGAGCTGCAAGTTCATCGTGATGCCGGGGATGGAGATCACGGAGCTGAGCCAGGAGTTGAAGTGGTGCCTGCGCGCGAAGCTGCCGGCGGACACGGCTGTTTCTTCTTGAGTTTTCAGTTGTCATTTTTCAGTGGTCAGTAAGAGAAGAGATGAGAGGTTCGGGGCAAGTTCCTCCCGGGCTCTGCATGCTATCTCCGCAAGCCGCTCGCCGGGGATGGCGGCGTAAAGCCGCCTCTACAAGTGCCTGAATTTGCAGTCCGGTTGGCAATGCACTACATTTTGAATACGACATGACCAACTCGAAAGCATTGGTGTGTGACGGGTGCGGGCAGGCCGCGTCGGGGGAACATATTGCGCGGCGGCTGCGGCGCTTGGAATGGACAACGCGGTACCGGCCGGTGCATATCAACACGCTGCTGCTGGGCGCTTTCTCGCCTCAGGAGGAGAGGGATTTTCTCTATGTGCCGGGCGGAGAGTTCCACGGGGAAGCGGCGCTCCTTTTGGACGCGCTGGGGATTTCCACCGCAGGAAGAGCGGCGGAGGCGGTGCATGCGGAGTTTCAACGGGCGGGATTTTTTCTCACACACGTACTGGAATGCCCGCTGGGCAAGGATGCCGGACAGGGGGCCGAGCCTGCGGGGCTGCTGACAAAGCGGCTCGAGCCGGTGGCGACAAGGATTCGCCGGTCGCTGAAACCGAAGCGAGTGGTACTGATTTCGCGGGCGCTGGGACCGATACTGGAAAAACTTCTGGCGTTGGAACTGGGTTGTCCCGTGGTGTTGGACAACGGGAAGCTCTTCGAGCTCGATGGTGCCGTGCCGGAGAATACGGTTGCGCGGTTGCGCGAAGCGCTTGCAGGCCCCGCGAGGGATTGAACGAGTGGACAGGTGCCGGGTGGCCGTTTAGGAGTACCACAAGTGGCCCTCAGAGCAGGTAGACGACACTTTTAACTGTGGTAGAATGAGACGGTTTGACGGGTCGAATAGGCCGCAGGAGTACCGCCGTGAAGAAACAAGCAAAGTTTGGCGTGGGAATCGGTGTAATCATAGTTGCGATGGGTTTTCTAGCTTGGCTTGGCTATGGAGAGAGCAAGACTTACTACCACACCATCGCCGAACTTCCGACGCTGACGGGGGCCGCGAAGAGCCAACGCATGCGCGTCGGCGGGACCGTCGCCGCCGGAAGTATTCGCCACCTCACCGGCCGCATTGATTTTGTGCTGGAGGGGGAAGGGAAGACGATGCCGGTCAGTTACATCGGCACCGACCCGCTGCCAGACACATTTGTAGACAAGTCCCAAGCCCTCGTGGAGGGCCACCCCGCTGCGGATGGACGATTTGTCGCCGAGGTTGTTCAGGCGAAATGCGCTTCCAAGTATGAAGCAGCGCCGGGTGGTAAAGGTGTCGCCGCGCCCAAGGCCAAGGCCACCGAGCGAAGCAGCATGTAGAGCACCCGGGGGCTCCGGGGGAGAGGCGGGGTCGCAATGGATGTATTCGGTACCTTTGCACTCATCTTAGCGTTTGTATGCGCGGTGTACGCGTTCGGCGGGGGCATTGCGGCGATTATCACGCGCCATCCGCTGCTCATCAAAAGCACACGGCAGGCTGGGATGGCCACGTGCTGCCTGATTTTCCTCGCAACCTTCAGCCTCGAATACCTCTTCTTCAGCGACAACTTTTCGATCGCCTACGTCGTATCGCACAGCAATCGCGACCTCTCGACATTCTATAAGTTAGCCGCGCTGTGGTCTGGGCAAGAAGGTTCGCTGCTGTTCTGGAGCTTCCTGCTGTCCATCTATGTTTTCTCGGTGTTGATCACTTACCGGAACAAGAATGGCGAGTTGATGCCGTACGTTGGCGTGGTGATGGCCGGCGTGCAGATTTTCTTCCTGACGCTGAATAACTTCGTGGCCAGCCCGTTCAAAGCGCTCGCGTCGCCGGGAGCGGATGGGGTGATGAATTACGTCGCGCGCGCCGATGGCAACGGATTGACTCCGCTGCTGCAATATCCGGAAATGGTGATCCATCCGCCGAACCTGTATTCGGGATACACCGGCTTCACGATTCCGTTTGCTTTTGCGCTGGGCGCGCTGCTGGCCCGCTACCCGGGCGAGAAGTGGATTCATCTGACGCGCAAGTGGACGATGATTGCGTGGATGTTTCAGTCCGCGGGAATTCTGCTGGGCGCTCACTGGGCCTACGCGGTGCTCGGCTGGGGCGGTTATTGGGGATGGGATCCGGTCGAGAATGCGTCGTTCTTGCCGTGGCTGACGGGCACGGCGTTCCTGCACTCCGTGATGATGCAGGAAAAGCGCGGCATGATGAAGGTCTGGAACGTGTGGCTGGTGTTCTGCACGTTTCTGCTTTGCATCCTCGGGACATTTCTGACACGCTCCGGCATAGTCAGCTCGGTTCATGCTTTCGCGCAATCCAGCATCGGCAGCTGGTTCGTGGGCTTTCTCGCGCTTATCATAATAGTGTGCTTGGGGGCGTATCTGAAGAATCGCGACTACCTGAAGAGCGAGAATCAACTCGATTCGATCGTTTCGCGCGAATCAAGCTTCCTGTTCAACAATCTGATTCTTCTGGTGTCCTGCATCGCCATTCTTTCGGGCACGCTCTTTCCGGTTTTTTCCGAGTGGATCACCGGCAACCGCATCAGCGTGGGCGCGCCGTTCTTTAATAAGGTAAACATTCCCATAGGGCTGCTGCTGCTGTTTTTGACGGGAGTCGGGCCGCTGCTGGCTTGGCGGAAGACCTCGACCGAAAGCATGAAGCGGAATTTTGGCGGGCCTCTGGTAATTGGTGTGGTCGCAGGCTTGATCGCCTTGGTTTTTGGCTTCCGGGAAATCTATTCGTGGGTTTGCCTGATTCTGTGCGTATTTGTTGCGTCGACGGTGGGGCTGGAATTCTATCGTGGCGCGAAAGTGATTCGCGCGCGATCGGGCGCTTCGTTTATGGCATCGGCGGTGGACCTCACGATGCGCAATACGCGGCGTTACGGCGGCTATATCGTTCATATGGGGATGGTGTTCGTCTTTATCGGGCTCGCCGGCGCGTCATTCAACCGCGATCTGCAGAAAGATATGCAGCAGGGCGATACCATGCAGATCGGGCAGTACACTTTGCTTCTGCAGGGCTTTGACACCAGGCCGGAAAAGAATTACACCGCGCAACGGATGCTGGTCGAAGTGCTGCGAGACAAGAAGCCGCTGATGATGCTTTATCCCGAGAAACGGCGGTTCGCGACCACCACCGAGAACGGCACGATGGTGGCGATCTATTCGACGCTGAAGGAAGATTTGTACGTGGTCTACGCCGGAACGAGTCCTGATACGCAGCTGCCAGTGCTGCACGCCTATCTGAATCCGCTTGTGAAGTGGCTCTGGCTGGGCGGAGCGGTGGTGGTAATGGGAACATTGGTGGCGCTGTTGCCGAATCGCCGTGCCGTGCTGGTGTTCTCGGGCGCCCAGCAGCCGGCGGCGCAGCCCTTAGCACATGGACTTACTCCGTCTCCGTCGGTCACATTGCGAGAAGGCCATGACTAAGAAGGCGCGCCCAGTTGCCGCAATCACGATGCTGGCGATGTTCGCGGTTACACTGCTGCTGATCACACCCCTTGGCGCGCAGCAACTCTCCGATCGCGCCAAGCAGGTCGGCGGCAAGTTCATGTGTATGTGCAACTGCAGCCAGGTTCTTACGGAGTGCAATCACGTGGGATGCACCACGTCTGCCGCAATGCTGAAAGAATTGGATCGGAGCCTGGCGCGCGGGGATTCCGAAGACGCCATCACGCAAATGTTCGTGCAGGAATTCGGCACGAAAGTGTACGCGGAACCGCCGAAATCGGGCTTCAGCCTGGTTGCCTGGGCATTGCCGAGCATTTATCTTTTCGTGGGCACCGGACTGGTCGTTTTCGTGATATCCCGTTGGCGAAAGCGCCCCGCGCATCAAGCGGCGCCCGCGGGAGGCGCCCCGGGAATTTCAGCCGAGATGTTGGAGCGCGCCAGAGCGCAAGCGTCGCGCGAGACTCAGGACTGAACGGTGCCAGCTCTTTACACAGTTGCGATATTCCTGATTGCCTCAGGGGATTGGGCGGTGCTGGGCGCGTGCCTGGCCCTGGCAGTCGCCACCATGCTTTTCATTTTTTACATTCAACCGGATGCCTCGGATCTTGCGCCGCACCGGACAAAGCTCGATCAGCTGTTGGAGCGCCGCGACACCATCTATGACAATCTGCGCGACTTGCGATTTGAGTATCGTTCCGGAAAATACTCGGAAGGCGATTTTGAAGCGATGAAGACGGCTCTTGAGAATGAAGCGGCGCTGGTGCTCGCGGAGATCGATCAAGTGACGGATGCGCAAGTGCGCAGACCGCGCGGAACGCGTGCGGCAGACGGGAGCGCGCAATGAGGCTCACTTACTCCACGCGTTTGGCTTTGCTCGGCGCACTCGTTCTGGCTCCTCTAGCGATAGCCGAGGCGGGGACGGTTCACGGCACGGTGATGAACGGCACAACCGGCAAAGCAGCTGCAGGAATTGAGCTCATCCTCATCCAGCTTCAGGGAGGAATGCAGGATGTCGCCCATTCCAAAAGCGGCGCGCAGGGGGAATTCACATTTGACCATCCCGGACTCGGTGCGCAGCCGATGCTCGTCCGCGCGGTGTATCACGGCATCAATTTCAACCACGCCGTGCCGCCGGGCACGACCACCGCGCAGGTGGATATTTATGAGCCTTCCAAGGACGTAAAGACGATCAACGTTCCTTCACACGTGGTGATTTTTCAGCCAAACGGTGCGGCGCTGATCGTCGGCGAAGAATACCAAATCGAGAACAAATCTAAGCCGCCGGTAGCTTACTTCCGAAGCGACGGCGGTTTTGATTTCGCATTGCCGGAAAAGGGCAAGCTTCAACAAGTAGCCGCTGCCGGGCCCGCGGGAATGCCGGTCATGCAAGTTCCGATCGACAAGAAGAATAATCATTACTCGATTGCGTTCGCGTTTCGTCCGGGCGACAACTCAGTGCGGTATTCCTACGAGCTGCCGTATACGGGAAACGCGGCCACCGTAAAGATTCCGACGATTTATCCGGGCGGCCGGTTGCTGGTGGTTGCGCCGCCTAGTGTGCAGATCAGCGGCGATGGTTTAACTCCTGGCGGGCAAGAGCAGGGCATGAATCTCTACGGCCGTCAGGATGTGCCCGCGGGCACACTTGTTGCCGTGAGTGTATCCGGCACGGCGCCCCCGCCGGACGCGAATGCCGGGGCGGAGCAGCAAGGTCAGCAGGGGCAGGGCCGGGACGCCGAGCAGGGCGGCGGCGATTCGTCCGGAGTAAGTATCCAGCAAGTTCCCGGACGGCTGGACGTTTTGAAATGGCCATTGGTCGTCGGGTTTATTTGTGTTTTTGGATTGGTTGCGTTTCTGCTGGCGCGCAAGCCTGTTGTGGTGGTAGCTGGGCCGGCGCCGGTGGAGGAAAAAGTCCCCGACGCGAAGCCGAAGAAATCTAAACCGAGCGCCCCGTCTGCGCCAAGGTCGGCTGTGGCTCCCACGAACGGGGCCGCGAGTCTTGCGGAAGTCGATGCCGCCATCGGCTCAAGCCTTGAAGGGCTGAAAGAGCGTCTATTCCGGCTCGAACTGCGCCGCCAAGCGGGCACCATCTCCGACGAAGAATACACGCAGGAACGCGCGCGCGCGGAAAAAGTGTTGCGCGATCTCGTGCGAGGTTGAGCGTTGAAGATCAGGAATGATCTGCCAATCTCCGAGGACGTCCGGTGACGCCAACGGTTTTTGCTCCCACAGGAATTCGCTTCGAAAACATCGACAAACGGTATGGCGGGCTTTACGCGCTGCGCCGGGTGTCTCTGGAAATCGCCGCGGGTGAGTGCGTAGTATTCGCCGGGCGGAACGGCTCCGGCAAGACTACGCTTCTGCGAATTGCGGCGCAGCTTGCGCGTCCTTCGTCAGGCACAGTGAGCTTCCTGAACGGCGGGGAAGAGAGATGCGGGACGCTGCCGCCTGCCGGTTTTGTGGCGCACGCCACGATGGTCTATGACGAGCTGACGGCGGAAGAGAACCTTCTGCTCTTCGCACAATTACAGAGAATCGCGGAGCCCGCCGCGCGCGCCGAGGCACTCCTCCAAGAGGTAGGACTTGCGGAGCGCCGTCACTCCCTGGTGCGCACGTTTTCGCGCGGGATGCGCCAACGCGTTGCCATTGCGCGGGCGCTTCTGAACGAACCCGCCGTGGGCGAGCTGGTTTGCGCAGACGCTGCGTCATTTGAGAGACTCGGGCCGCACGATCTTGATGAGCCTGCACGGCGAGTCGGAAGTCTCCACGCTGGCGACGCGGGCGATACGGCTGGATGCGGGAGCGGTGGTGGCCGATACGCTAACCGGTGCGAACTTTCGCTCGATCCTCGCCTTTGCGAATGCGTGAATGGCGCTGCTCTCCAATACGGCGGTCCTGCTTGGCAAGGAACTTCGCACCGAGTTCCGCTCACGCGAGCTTCTCACCACGACGGTGGTCTTCATCCTCACGATTGTGGTGCTCTTCAGCTTCACCTTCGATCCATCTGTCAGCGAATCGCGCCGCTTTGGCCCCGGACTGCTGTGGCTGGCTTTTCTTTTCGCGGCTTCGCTGATGTTGCAGCCCTGCTTTTTGCGCGAGCAGAATAACGACACGCTGAGCGCGCTGCGCCTCTCGGTTAACGATCCCTTTGCCATTTTTCTCGCCAAGCTGGCGGCGAACACACTTTTCCTGCTATTCACGCAGATTCTGCTTCTGCCGGTGTTCTCGGTTCTGTACAACGTTCCGGTACTGGCGGCATTTCCGCAGCTGGTGCTGGTCATGTTCATGGGAAGCCTGGGACTTTCCGTAACGGGAACGGCCTTGTCGGCGATTTCCGCCCAGGCCAGAATGCGCGAGCTGCTGCTTCCGCTGCTTCTCTTGCCGCTGCTAACCCCGGTCTTGATCGCCAGCACGGAAGCAACCGCCGCGCTGCTCGTCCCGAATCCTGCCATGCGTTGGGACTGGCTGGGGTTTTTGCTGGCGTTCGACGTCGTTTTTTTGACGGCTCTATGGCTTTTCGGCGAATATCTTTTGGAAGAATGAGCAAGTGCATGCTTCCGGGTTGATGGGGGTATTGGATTGATGAAAAAAATCTTCATTGCCGCCGTGGTGGTTCTGCTGATGAGCGTTGCGGCGTATGCCGCTCTCTTCATAGCGCCCACCGAGAGCAAGATGGGAACCATCCAGCGAATCTTTTACCTGCATGCGCCTTCGGGCATGGTGGCGCTCCTCTCCTTCTTCGTCTGCTTTGTCGGGAATCTGGGGTATGTCTTCAAGCGCCAGCCCAAATGGGATTGGCTCGGGGTTTCCGCCGCGGAAGTAGGAATGGCCTTCTGCACCGTCCTGATTCTCACGGGTCCCATCTGGGCCCATCCTGTCTGGGGCATCTGGTGGACGTGGGACGCGCGACTGACGCTTACTTTTGTGCTGTGGCTGCTGTACACGTCTTATCTGCTGCTACGAACTCTGGTCGAAGACCCCGACCGCAGGGCATTGATCAGCGCGATTTACGGCATTTTTGCTTTTCTGGACGTGCCGCTGGTGTACGGCTCCATTCGCTGGTGGCGCACGCAGCACCCGCAGCCGGTGATTATGGGCGGCGCCGGCTCGGGTCTGGAACCGACGATGCGCAAGGTTTTCTGGTTCTGGTTTTTGAACCTGGTGATACTCATGATTTTTCTCATTCGTGAGCGGTATGCACTCGAAGCCATGCGCGAGGAAGTGCATACCCTCGAACGCGAAGCGGAGGCAGCATGAAGAATATAGGGAGCGTGTTTGCAGCTTATATGATCGGATGGGGAATCTTCTTCGTTTACTTCATCACGGTGGCGCGGCGTACTTCTGCGCTGCGCGAGGAAATCGAGCGCCTGAAAAATTCATTGAACCGGGGCAAGTAGCTTGGCAGGGAAGAAAAGAGTCGGAATCGTGCTGTTTCAGCTCGGCGGGCCGGATTCGCTGAAGGCCGTCGAGCCGTTTCTGCTGAATCTATTTTTGGACCCGGACATTATTCCGCTCGGGCCTTTCGGGCTGCTCCGCCGCCCAATTGCGAAGCTCATTTCTTCACGCCGGTCGATCCCGGTCGCCGGGCGCTACGCACAAATCGGCCGGCGCTCGCCGATCGAAACGCTCACGGAACGGCAGCGCTTGCGTCTGGTCGAAGCGGTTTCACCTTACCTTAATCCGGTTGCCGTGGTTGCGATGCGTTACTGGCATCCGTTCACGGCTGAGGCCGTGGATACGTTGCGCAAATCTGGGCCACTGGATGAAATCGTTTTGTTGCCACTCTACCCGCACTATTCCTACGCTACTACGTTGAGCAGCTTGAAGGAATGGCGCCGGACGGCCGATCGAGCAAAGTGGGGACAATCTGCGGGGGGCCCGCTGGAACGCACGATCAACAATTTTCACGACCATCCGCTGTATATCCAGGCGCTGGTTCAACGGATTGGATCCGTATTGCGGCAATTCCCGGACAGTTCGCGCATTCATTTGGTGTTCAGCGCGCATGGCCTGCCGATGAGCCTGGTCGAGAAGGGCGATCCCTATCCGAAGCAGATCGAGGAGACGGTGCGTCTGGCCTGTGAGCTTGGTGCAAAGCAGTATCCCGGCTGGCCCAGGACGCATTTGCTGTGCTACCAGAGCCGTGTGGGCCCCGCGAAGTGGCTGCAACCGCCGCTTACCGGGACGATCGAGCGGCTGGCCCACGAAGGCGTGAAAGAGATGCTCGTCGTTCCCATCTCGTTCGTCACCGAGCACATTGAAACGCTCCACGAAATCAACATCGAGGCCCGCGAGGAAGCTAAGAAGCTAGGCGTCGAGAAGTTCCGCATGATGCCCGCGGTGGGCGATTCGCCACTATTTATCGCCGCGCTGAAGGAGCTCGTATTGCACGCCGTGGGGGTTGATGCCGGTGAGCGACCCGGGCCGACCCGGGCGGGCGGCCTTTCCACGGTAACGAGTTAAATGTATAATCCGGCGCTGGGACAGGGTCAATGACAACCACGTACCACCCGGGTGTGCACAGGTTTGCTGTATTCACGGTCTGCTGGACCATCCTCCTCTTCGTCGCCGGGGCGCTTGTTACCTCCAAAGATGCCGCTCTCTCTGTACCGGACTGGCCGAAATCCTTTGGAACTTGGTTCCCATCCCTAAGAATGTTGGCAGGGGGTGCGTTCTTCGAGCACTCGCACCGCGTGATTGCGGCCGTAATGGGTTTTCTCGTGCTGTTTCTGGCGATTTGGTTGTGGAAAAAGGACCCTCGGCCTTGGATGCGCTGGTTTGGGGTGACTGCCGTTGGCGGAGTGGTCGCGCAAGCGGTTCTCGGAGGCCAGGTCGTGCGGCAGTTTCTGCATTACTGGCTGCCGGTCATCCACGCGAGTTTCGCGCAAATCGTCTTCGCAACGGTCCTGAGTATCGCGGTGTTCACCAGCGAGTGGTGGGTTTCCGATCGGCCGCAACTGGAGGACAGCGGAACTCCTTCGATTCATTCCCTGGCGATCCTCAATGCCGCGGTCATCTACCTGCAAGTGATCCTCGGTGCCGGCTTCCGCCACAAGGAAATTCAGATTTGGCCGCACATGGCGGGAGCGTTGCTGGTCTTTGGAATGGTTATCTGGACGGCGGTCGCGCTGCGTAAACGGTTTGCACAATCGCGGGAATTCTCCAAGGCGCGAATCCTGCTGCACGCGATTTTCGGCACGCAGTTCCTGCTGGGTCTTGGGGCTTACTGGTCGCGGCTCACTACCGCGGATGCTCCGCAGCCGATGCCGGTAATGGTAACGTTAACCGTGATTCATACGGTTGTTGGCGCGATTCTCTTCGCGTTTTCGGTGCTGGTCGTGCTGATGTGTTACCGGTTGATTCCGCGCGGAAGGGAAGTTGCCGCGGCGGCGCCCCGGCAGGTAACCACCGGATGACCACGGCGCGCACCACGGAACTGACGCTATCTGCGCGCGCGAATGGCTACGTCGCGCTGACGAAGCCGGACGTTTCCTTCCTGGTGCTGATGACGACGGCGGCTGGTTATTACATGGGTGCGCGCGGCCCTGTCGGATGGCTGCATCTGATCCACGCCGTTTTCGGGACGATGCTCATTGCCGCGGGCACAGCGGCATTGAATCATTACATCGAGCGCGAGTCCGACCGCGACATGCGGCGCACGGCTTTGCGACCGCTGCCAAGCGGCGTACTGCAGCCGCGGGAAGCGCTGGTCTTCGGCGTCGCGCTAGCGATTGCCGGGGCCGTGGACCTGTATGTGGCAGCCGGGGCGCTTGCTTCGGGGCTCGGCGTCGCGACCTCCCTGAGCTACTTGCTGGCTTACACTCCGCTGAAAAAACGCACCGTGTGGGCGACGTTTGTCGGCGCTTTTCCCGGGGCCATTCCTCCGATGATCGGCTGGGTGGCGGCAACGGGATCGCTGGACCGCGGCGCGTGGCTGCTCTTCGGGATATTGTTTCTTTGGCAGTTTCCGCATTTCCATGCCATCGCTTGGATGTATCGCGAAGATTACGCTCGCGCGGGCATCATGATGCTGCCGGTGGTCGACCGCGAGGGCACGCGCACGTTCCGGCAGATCATTCTGTATGCCGCCGCACTCGTGGGCGTGAGCCTGCTTCCCGCTATTCTGGGGCTGGCCGGCGTGGTGTATTTCTTTGGCGCGCTGGTCACCAGCACAGCCCTGGTGCAGGTATGCGTGTGGGCTGCCAGCAGCAAGACGAACACTCGTGCCAAGTGGCTTATGCACGCGACGGTGCTGCACATTCCGATTTTGCTGGGCTTGATGGTTTACGACAAGCTGCCGCACTGATCAGGCTTGCTTCGGGAAGAACGAGTTCACACTCAATCTAGGTAGGGAAGAGGGCTGAGAGCCTGGGCGATATCCGCGGTTGAAATTCCGCTAGAATTGCTGAGAATTATCCTGCCGGAACCCCGGCGGCACAAGCGCACCCGTCAGCGAAGAACGGACGGCCTGGCGCGTGCCGGACTTGGGAAATACGATGTGCCAGAAGTCGATGTTGGGATTGGCGAATCCAATTCCCACGAATCGCCTTTCCCGCTTTTCCCGTAATGAAGTCACGAAACATTCGGTCGACTCCGAAGTCATCTCATTGATGACGCGGACGTTTTGACCGGGGATCAAAGGGGTATCCATCAGCACAAGCGCTCCGTTAGCGCTCACGGAGTAGGTGGAGGCCTTAAGGTCGATGGTTTCGCCTTCGGGCAGGCGGCAGCGCACCGTCAGAGGTACCTGAAGGGAAAGACGCGTGGTTCGCCGACGCTCGGGATATCGAGTTCTCTGCATAAAGTCGCCTTGGGTGGACACTCGAAACTCTGCCGGGGATGTTGTCATGATCCCGGTTAAAAGGCAAGGATTTTGAAGATTTGGAACTCCTAGTACTTTTTGAGCCGATGGATTGGTGAATCGCTTTTTTACTTGAGGGCGGCGATCACAGCATCCGCGAATTCCGCCGTGCCGGCATTGCCGCCAACGTCCCGAGTAGTGTGCTTTGCCTCGCGGTAGACCTTTTCGAGGGCATTCTGGATGCGCTCCGCCGCGGTCCGTTCGCCAAGATGGTCGAGCATCAGAATGCTGCTCATCAGCAGGGCTGTTGGATTAGCCAGTCCCTTGCCGGCGATATCTGGCGCGGTCCCGTGCACGGCCTCGAACATGGCGCATTCGTCCCCGATGTTGGCGCTGGGCACCACGCCCAGGCCGCCCACAAGCCCCGCTGCCAAATCGCTCATGACGTCACCATAAAGATTCGGCAGCAAGAGCATGTCAAATTGCAGGGGATCCATCACGATCTGCATGCAGGCGTTATCAACGATGAGTTCTTTGTACTCGATAAGGGGGAATTGCGCCGCGACAGCGCGGACCGATCTCAGAAACAAGCCGTCCGAAAGCTTCATAATGTTGGCTTTGTGAATGGCATGAATCTTTTTTCGGCCGTGCAGCCTTGCGTATTCAAACGCAAATCTGGCGATCCGCGTAGAAGCCCGCTCGGTGATGATCTTGAGGCTCTCCACAACACCGGGAACGACCTCGTGCTCGAGGCCTGAATACAAATCCTCGGTGTTTTCCCGCACGAGAATCAGGTTCACGTTTTCGAAATGAGATTTGACACCCGGCACGTTTTTCACGGGACGCAAATTGGCGTAGAGGTCGAGCGTTTTGCGCAGCGCCACGTTCACGCTGGGTGCGCCGCCGGCGATGGCCGTGGCCATGGGGCCCTTCAGCGCAACGCGGTTCCTGCGCACGGATTCCACAGCCGCCTGGTTAACGCTTATTCCCTGGTCGGAAGAGCTATCCGAGCGTCCGGCGATCTCTTCCCAATCGATCTGCACGCCCGCGGCTTCCAAAACACGACGCGTTGCCGAAGCTACTTCCGGGCCGATTCCTTCGCCGGGGATCAGGGTAACCCTGTGTTTGATCATTGCATCTTATTGTAAGCGAAGCATCCATGCTTGTCGAAATGCCGTGATAGCAGGCGTTTCATGACGGGAACATGGGCTTGCGCAGGGGTATCAAAGTTCTGGTATAATCTAACTATTGATGGGTTCGCGGGTACACCCGCGAGCGGAGGCCAAGAGAATTTATGATCAATTTAACGCCCGTTGCAAGTACCAAGGTCAAGGAAATCATGAGCATGCAGAGCCCGGTACCGGCCGCTCTACGAGTGGCTGTGGTCGGTGGCGGCTGCTCCGGGTTCCAGTACCACATGGCGTTTGAAAACCAGACCAGCGATGCGGACCAGGTGTTTGAGTTCGATGGTCTGAAGGTCGCCGTCGACCAGATGAGTTCCATGTATCTGGACGGGATTGAGATCGATTACATTGAGACGATTGAAGGTGCGGGATTCAAATTCAACAATCCCAACGTGAAGAGCACCTGCGGTTGCGGCAGCTCCTTCAGCGTCTAATTCCGTGTAAGGAAGCGCCCCGCGCGCTTTCAGAACCTTTTTTGGGCTCCTGAGCGGTATGTTCAGGAGCCTTTTTTATGCCCTCTAGCCAATCCGACTGGGACGCAAAGCACAGGCTCGTTGCTGAGGCGCCTCCCTCCGACCCGGCGAGTATCGTTCGCGAACTTTTGCCGCTGCTGCCGGTTGGCCCGGCGCTGGACATTGCTTGCGGCACGGGAAGGCATGCGCTGTTTCTTGCCGCGCGCGGCCAGCACGTCACGGCGCTAGATTTTTCCGGCGTTGCTCTGGACATTTTGGAAGTTCGCGCACGCGGCATGCGTGTTCCAGTGCGCCGCAGGAAAAGCCTCCATGAAGCTGGGCGGTCTTTTCGCGGCGGACTCGAGTTGATACAGACGGACCTGGAGCGGACGGAGTTCCCGGAGCGCTGCTACGATCTGATTGTGTGCATTCAATTTCTGCAGAGGTCGCTCTTTCCACAGATGACCGGCGCTCTTCGTCCGGATGGCGTTCTGCTGTTTGAGACTTACACGCGCGCGCAACTTGACTTTCCGGGCGGCCCGCGGAATCCGGCCTACCTCCTCGAAACCGGCGAGCTCAGAGAAGCTTTTCCGGAGTTGTCTGTGATGTTTTACCGGGAATTGCGCGCCGGGCAGGGAATCGCTAGCCTGGTCGCAAAGAAGCGGGAAAAGCGGGGTTAAAGACAAATTGTCAGTTAATAAATCATATTGCGGAGCGCCTATGATTGCAATCTTCGGGTTCCATCCGTATCCTAAAGTCCGGGCATGAAAATAGCGCTCGCGCAGTTCAATCCCACCGTTGGCGACTTCGCAGGGAATGCCGCTCGCATCCTGGGCTTGGCGGGGCAAGCCCAGCGGCGAGGGGCAGACCTTGCTGTTTTTACCGAGCTTTGCCTGTGCGGTTATCCACCTCAGGATCTTCTGGAGCGTCCGGCTTTTCTTGACCGGAACATGGATGAACTGAAAGCGCTTGCCGCCAAAATCCCTCTGCCGACGCTAGTCGGCTACGCCGGGCGTGTGAAGCAGGGTGCGGGCAAATCCGTGGCCAATAAAGCGGCGCTGCTGTGCGGAGGGCGAGTCGTCTTTGAGCAGAGCAAGATGTTGCTGCCGACCTACGATGTATTCGACGAGTCGCGGTACTTTCAGCCTGCCGATAAGCAAGTGGTCTACAGCTTCAAGGACGAAAATCTTGGCATCACCATTTGCGAGGATGTGTGGAACGACCCGAACTTCTGGCCGACGCGCTTGTACGAGCGCGACCCGGTGGTGGAACTTAGCAAGCAGGGAACCAGCGTCCTGCTGAACATTTCGGCTTCACCCTATACGATTGACAAAAGAAATCTGCGCATTGAGATGCTGCGCGCTATCGCGATGAAGCAGCGGCTGCCGGTGGTCTACGCGAATCAAGTTGGCGGCGACGACAATCTGATTTTTGACGGTGCGAGCATGGCGATTACCGCCGATGGGCGCGTGGCCGCACAAGCGCTGGCGTTCCAGGAGGATCTCGTCCTCTTTGATACGGCCACAGGTCTGGGCGAGATTCACGAACAGCCGCCGACGGAAATCGCCTATGCCTACCAGGCGCTGTTGACCGGCACGGCGGACTATGTGCGCAAATGCGGGTTCAAGAAGGTTCTCGTCGGCCTGAGCGGCGGCGTTGACTCTGCCGTGGTTGCCTCGATCGCCGTGGACGCGCTTGGGGCGGAAAACGTCCTCGGGGTTTCCATGCCGGGACCTTTTTCTTCGGCAGGCAGCAAGAGCGACGCGGCAACTTTGGCGAAGAATCTTGGCATCCGGTTCATCACCTTGCCGATTACGGATGTTTTTGAAGAATACAAGCGGGCGCTGGCACCCGCGTTCGGCGACCGGCCGATTGATGTGACGGAAGAAAATATTCAGGCGCGCATCCGCGGAAACTACCTGATGGCGCTCTCCAACAAGTTTGGGTCGATGGTTCTCAGCACCGGTAATAAATCGGAACTCGCGGTCGGATACTGCACACTCTACGGAGACATGGCTGGAGGTCTTGCAGTAATTTCCGATGTGCCGAAATTGATGGTGTACGAACTGGCGAGCTGGATTAACCGCGAGAGGGAACTGATTCCCCGGTCGACCATCGAGAAGGCTCCTTCGGCCGAGCTGCGTCCCGACCAGAAGGACGAGGACAGCCTGCCGCCTTACGACGTCCTTGACCGAATTCTGAAGGCCTATATCGAAGACTTGCGGAGCCCCCAGGAGATTGCCGATCATTACGGCTTCGATTTAAAACTGGTCCGCGACATCGCGCTCCTGGTGGATCGCAACGAGTACAAACGCAAGCAGGCCGCGCCGGGCCTGAAGATTACCTCGCGCGCGTTCGGCTTTGGCAGACCTTTTCCGATCGCGCAGAAGTTCATTCCTTAGATCCATGAGGTCCTCGTGAAAACAGCACTGAGCCTTTCCTTAATCCTTGCCTTCAGCACGATTGCGCCTGGAGCGCGAGCGCAACAGGCACAATCGGCGACAGTTGCACCCGCGACGGCTGCGCCATCGCCAACACAGAAGAATATCGAGGCATACCTTCGACATCTTTATGCGTTCGGTCCGGATGTCTTGCTGGTGGTCGGGCCTCCGAAAGAAACACCGGTGCAAGGGCTGCTCGAAACCAACATCGACCTCACCATCGGCGACAATAAGCAAGCGGTCAAGTTTTACGTAAGCAAGGACGGCAAGTTTCTTTTCCACGGTGATTTGTTGGACATGACGAAAGACCCCCTCGTTGAGAACCGGGCACGGATCCAAATGAACGACGCGCCCTCGCTGGGCGACAGCAGGGCCGCGGTCACGATCGTCGAATACTCGGACTTCGAGTGCCCGGTTTGCCGCAACCTTCACGACGTAATCCGCGGCATGCTTCCGAACTATGCCAGCAACGTGCGCCTGGTCTTCAAGGACTTTCCGCTTGAGCAGCTTCATCCGTGGGCACGGACCGCAGCCATCGCCGGCCGCTGCGCGTACCAGCAGGACCCCAAGGCTTTTTGGAAGATGTATGACTTCATCTACGACAATCAGGAAATCATTTCGGCGGCGAATGCCTGGACGAAAATGACGGACTACGCAGGCCTGTCCGGACTGGAGGCCGATGGGTTTAAGACCTGCATGGCCAGTCCGGCAGCCGCAGCGGCCGTAGATGCCAGCCGCGCAAACGGCCAACAACTCGACGTGAACAGCACCCCGACGGTCTTCGTAAATGGGCGGCGCATCGTGGGCGCCGATCCGCATCTGCTCGAGCAGTACATCAACTACGAACTCGCCCAACAAAAATCCGGGAAAACCGCCGACAAGAAGTAGGAGGGAGAGAGGGAGCTGGGCTCTGGGCCGGAGTCTGGAAGGGGCGCGGACTCAGGCCGATTTTGTAGTTAACATAATATAACTTATAGGACGCATTGTCAAGAGGAATCTGCGGCTTCTTGCGGCTTTTCTGTGGAATTCTGGCTGTACCTTACAAGGGTTAAGGCCTTCTGGGGGTGTACTTCCGGCTGGCGCGGGGGGGTCTCCAGCCGGAAGTGGAATTGGGCGGCATTTTGTCGAGACGCCGGAGGTTTGCTTGGTTGGTCTCCAGGCCACGTACGCGATGCTTTCCTGCGAATGCCGATCTTCTTGTTGTGCATTTTTCAGAGCTGGGGATAGTTCGCAAGTCAGTTGCTTTGGTCCGCTTGGGTCGATTCCCTTCCAGTTGGTTCCCGCGTTGATTGGCATTAACGACGCGGGCGATATCGTTGGCGCGTACGATCTTGGTGATCAGACTACAGCCATTGGATCCTGCCGCGGTTCCCATGCAAACCCTGCCCAATGACATCAACTTGCAGAGTCTTATCATTGGCTTCTACGGCGACGCGGCTGGCAATGTACATGGCTTCACCCGTCATCCGGACGGACATTTCCAAAACTTTGACTTTCCCGGCGCCGACATAACGTTCGCGTGGAAGGTCAACGACTTGGGGCAGCTTGCTGGGCAGTACACGACAAATTTTCCCGGGCACGGGTTTGTCCTAACCAACGCCGGGGACGACGACGGGCGAATGTCAGCCTCGAATTACTTCTCGTTCGACTATCCCGATTCGCAAGGAACTGCTGCACGGGGCATCAACAACGACGGCCAAATCGTTGGGCTCTATCGCCTTCGGGGCCGTCCGGCCAGACACGGATTCCTCGCTACGCGAATCGGCGACGACTAAATCAGTTAATCCAGAGACTAATGAATGCAATGCGACTTTTCTCCGATATTTGCTGGGGGGGGCGCAGCGTTGCTCGCCAACTTTCAAAGCCTGGATGCGAGGTTTTGGAGAGGGGAACCACTTCCCTGCTGATTCACTGGCCTCTTGCTAATGGAATCCGATCTTGGCCATGAGCTGGGCGAAGCGAGGGTCGGAGCGGATGGGGTCGGCCATGGGATCGACGTTCAAGTAGACGAGGCGGTCGATGCGTTCCTGGTAGGCGAGTTCGAGCAGGCGGAAAGCTTCGTCCGCTTCGCCCAGGCCGACGTGGATAGCCGCCGGGTACAAACTCGGAACGAACCGTGTGCCCGCGAGTTGCTGGAGCTTCTGGAGGGCTGCTCGAGCTTCTTGAACATTGCCTGCCAGGGCCTGGGTGTGGCCATAAGCCATGAGCATCGCGGGATTGTCCCCCGAGAGCTGGCGGGCGCGCTGAAAGGTTTCGACGGCCCGGGGATACATTTTCTTCTCGCGATAGGCGGAGCCGAGCCAGAACTGCGCCAGCAAAAAATCGGGATGGAGTCTGACGACCTGCTGCGCTTCGTCGATGGCGGCGTCATACTCCCGGCCGTAATAGTAGGTTTCAGCCAGCACGGTGTGATAGAGCGGGGCGACGGGGTCAAGGTCGAGGGCTTGCCGAACCTCGGTGAGGGCTTCGGCGTTGCGCCCCTCCACGATCAGCAAATGACAATACCATTCATGGGCGGTGGGATCGTTTGCGTTAAGTTCAATCGCCCGGCGCAATTCTTTTTCGGCGGTCGCTAGATCCCAGTCGTAGCTCATGGCCATGTTGCCGAGGACGGCGTGAGCTTCGGCTAGCCGGGGATTGAGTTGCAAGGCGCGCTGGGCGTCTTCCCGTGCCTTGGGCTTGGCATCGCGCGGGGGGATGCCGTCGTTGGGCACCTGGCCGAGAATGGCGGTGGCCTCGGCGAGGCCGGCGTAGGCCTCCGCGTAAGACGGATCGTCGTGAATGGCCTGCTCAAAAAATGCGATGCTGCCGCGCAGGTCGGCGCGGCTGCCATAGGCAAATTTGCCCTGATGGTACGCGTGGCGGGATTTGGCGATCTCCGGGGTGCTGGCGTGAACCGTTCCGGCCCGCAACGAGGGCGGAGGTTGTGGGCTGGGCGGCACAGGGAGGGTGGCGAGAATTTGCCGGGCGATCGCGGCGGAAACATCCGATTCGACTTGCAGGACATCGGAGAGTTCACGAGTGAATGAATCGGCCCACAGATGCGTCGCATCGCTGACCTGGATCAATTGGACGTCAATGCGCACCTGGTTGCCGACGCGCTGCACACTGCCTTCGAGGACGTACTGGACGTCCAGTGTGCGTCCAACGTTTGGAATCGTCTGGCTCGAGACAATGTTCGAGGAGGTCGCTGCGATCACGCCAAGATGCGGAGGATCCAGCTGGCCAAGCTTTGTGCGGATGACGTCGGTGAGGCCTGCGGTGATGTAGTCTGGCTTGGAATCGCCGCTCAGATAAGTAAAGGGGAGGACGGCAAGGCGTACTCGCTCAGGAGCGCGAACGGGGGAATGCAGCCTCGAAAAGGTACCAAGGACCGCTAGGGCAAGCAGTGAACCGCCCAATGCTGCCGCTCCCAGCCATTTTCCAAAGCGTTTTTGACGGGTCTTGCGTTCAGCTTCGACATCGTGATCGGGCTCCGGCGAAACCTGGCTGTCTCCATTTGTGCCTCCGGAACTGTCGGAGACAGGGTGCGTGCCGGAATCATTGGGATCCGGATCGGGGACGAAGGCGGCATCGGCTTCCGGGTCGTCCACCGGCTGGCGCTTTCTGATCCAATCATCCAGCTCACTTGCGTAAGCATAGACGGTGGATTTTTTCTGGTGCTCGTGGCGTTTGACAGGAAGTGCTTCGGTCTTCTCCCAACGCTGCACAGTGCGGACTTCCCGGCCGAGATGGGCGGCAATTTCCTTCCAAGAAACCAGTTTCTTCTCAGGAAGGGGCGACCCTTCGGGACTAGGCGGGAATCCGTTTTCCGGCATTACCAGGGGCGCAACTTTGAAACGATAGATTGCGCGGATTATACCCTAGGAATTGTGCCGAAATTGTGAAAAGCGTATCAATGAGCGGCTTTGGCGGCACGGGCGATGCGGCGCCAGGCGGTGCCGCCGCGGGCGATGCGCAAAGCGTCGTCGCGTTCGTGGGTGAGCGAGGTGGTTTTCTTGCGTTCATCGGTGAGGTGGTCCTGGGCGGCGGCGAGCTTTGCCTGGCAAGCTTTGCAATCGATGGTGAAGTCGTAAAGAGGCTTCAGGGCTTCGGCGGGAATGACGGCGTTGGTTTGGGGAGACGGGGGACCAGGACTCGTCGTTACTTCTGTTGACCGCGCGGCGCCGGTTTCGCGCCACGCTTGGAGCTGGTGCCAGGGACGCTTCCTCAGCTGCGGCAATGGCTGCGGCTTCGGTGCCTCGGGAAACTCCACGGGAGGAAAACCCTCCGTGCCAAGCAGCGAATTCATCAGCGCCCGATTCTCCGCGCGCAGCCGCGTCACTTCACCTTCGAGCAAACCGACGTACCTAGTTTGAAGAATTCCGCGAAACCATTGCAGCATGTGCCACCAAACAGTTTAGAGTCCGGTCTACCAGCGCCGGCGAGGAAGCGGCTTCGGCCGGAATTGCTTCTTCGCTTCGGCTTCGAGCCGCTGGTAATGAATCGCGTAAGTTTGATCGGTCGCGGTGACCTGTCGCGCGATTTGTTCGCCGAGCGGCATGCCGGTCACAAAATGCGGTGTGTTCACCGCCTGATAGAGGGGCGGGGATTGCCCCGCCCTGGACGGCACAAAGGCGGTCCCAACACCGGCGAGCCTTCCGCCGGAGACCAATCCATAGCGCGCGGCGCCGGCAGGATCGTCGCCGTCTACTTTGCGAATGTCCT
>WNFK01004444.1_pt2 | contig 22501 bp, 22 predicted proteins | sample 5400281 | NCBI WGS metagenome assembly WNFK01 (sample SAMN13153350, study PRJNA577476) | soil metagenome | isolation source: 20 cm soil on Douglas fir-dominated hillslope | place: USA:California | collected 2013-09-17
GAGCTTCGCTCCTACGTGCGTCACCTGCGGGAGCGGGGCCAGGCAGTCGGCACCCAGCTGCTCTATCTGCATTCCAAGCTCTCGTTCCCACTGATGAGCTTCGTGCTGGCGATCCTGGCCATCTCGTGCGCCGCGCGGTGGCCACGCGGCGGCCGCCTCATCGGCGGGGCGATCGCGGTCATCATCTCGATCGCGTTCTGGGTCGTGAACTCCGGGGCCCTCTCGCTCGGCCGCGTCGACCTCCTGCCTCCGGTCGTCGCCGCGTGGGCGGCCAACATCGTCTTCGGCGGCATCGGGGTCTCGCTCTTCGTCCGCACGCCGACGTAGGCCGTCGACGCTCGACCGGACGCCCGCGGGAAATTTCAGGAGGCCGGGACGCCGGCGCCGAGCGGGCCGAGCAGCTCGCGCACGAAGCGCGCCGGATCGAGCTCGCGCGCTGCCCACGCGCGAGCGGCCTCCGCGTAGCGCCGGCGCCGGCTCGCGTCGCGTACCAGCGCAAGCAGCTCGGCGGCGGCGCGCTCTTCCTGGTCGGCGTCCAGGGTCCACCCGGTGACGTCGTGGTGGACGGCCTCGACGGCACCATCGTGGACGGTGCCCACCGCGGCGGTGCCGGACAGGCCCGCTTCCACGTAGGTCAGCCCGAAGCCCTCGAACCCCGCGCGTGCCGGCTGCGAGAGCATGACGAAGAGGTCCGCGTGGTGGTAATACGCGCCGAGCTCCTCGGTGGGCACTCTCCCCGCGAACACCACGCGCGCCGCAAGGCCGAGCTGTCGCGCGAGGGGCTCGAGGACGGCGCGATGGGGCCCATCGCCCACGATGTAATAGCGATAGGGCGGCATCTGCGCATCGAGGCGTGCCAGAAGCCGCATCACCCGGTCGTGGCCCTTGCGCTCCACCACCCGGCTCACGGTGAGCAGCACGAAGGTGCCGGGCGGCTCCCGGTACGGGCTGACGGCATGGCGAGCCGGGTCGTAGATGCGCCCGGGGTCGTAGCACGGATAGAGGACGCGAAACTCGACGTCGGGCACGCGCTTGCGCATCAGCTCCCCGGTGGCCCGGGAATTCACGAGCACGCGCTGCGCCCGACGGAGCGCCCCGCACTGCAGGGCGAGGCGCCGGCTCAGGAGCTCGCCGGGTGCGGAAGGCGACAGGAGCTCGTGGCCGTGCACGTAGACGGCGGCCTCGGTCTGCGGCGCCGCCCGAAGTCCGTAGAGCCGCGCCGCGGCGTCGAGGAAGATCACGAGGTCGTAGCGGTGCCGCCCAAGCAGCTCGGCGAAGAACCGCGCGTTGCGCCGCTGGATCGGCACGGTGAATGCGCCCCAGCGAGGCCAGATGAGCCGATCGTGGATAACGTCGGCGAGGCCGGCCCCGGTGCCCGGACGACCCATGAGGTGCAGCGTCGGTCGGTCGCTCGACTTCATGAGCGTCGCGCAGACGACCCCGAGCAGGCTGGCAATGCCGCCGACCTGCGGCGGCACCGAGCTGGAAACCATGAGCACGGCCGAGCGCTTCGGGGTGTCGAGGCCGAGAGCCGAGTCTGGCACGCGACGCATCGAGGCTCGCATTATCACTCAGCGCGGGGGCCATGTGATATAGCAACTGTCATGACGACGCGGCTTCGCGCGCGCCGCGCTCGCGCGCTCTTTCTGTGGCGCTCGCTCCTTCCGGGGGGCGTCGAGCGAGCGGCGATCACACTGGTCGACCACCTCCAGGCTTCCGGGTGGAGCTTTTTCCTGGGACTGCTGGAGCCCCACGGCGACTTTCGCGCCTGGACGCGCCATCCGCGCCGGCTGCTGAGCCCCCGCTGGGGACCGAGGACGGAGCGCCAGGAGGAGAATCTCGGGTTCGCCCTCAGGGCGATCCCGCGGCTGGGCTGGTATGCCGTCCGCGCGCAGGCCCTGCTGAACCGGGTCAAGCCCAATCTGCTCTTCACGCATTCGGGCGTCGACGTGCTGATCGCGGGCGCGCTGACACGGCGCCGTGGCGCCGTCTGGATCGCGCGAGTCGGTAGCGACGCGTTCGCCGACATCAGCGAGAAGCATCCGTGGGGCCGACCGGTGTTCCAGCGGTTCCTGTCGGCGGCATACCGGAGACCCGACCACATCGTGGCCGCCAGCGAGGGCCTGCGTCGGAGGCTCACCGAGGACCTCGGCGTGTCTTCCGCTCGGGTGAGCGTCATTCCGAATCCCGTCGATGTCGCTCGGATCCAGGAGGAGGCGCGACGGCCCCCGGCCGAGTACGCGACGGGCGACTTCGTGCTGGGCGTCGGACGGCTGACGTCGAACAAGGGCTTCGACCTCTTGATCCGCGCGGCGGCCCGGTTGTTCAGAAATGAGCGGCCGATCCGCCTGATCATCCTGGGAGACGGCGAAGAGCGGGAGCCCCTGCGCGCGCTGGCGCGTGAGCTGGGCATCGAGCACCTGGTGACGCTGCCGGGCTACGAGCCGAGTCCGTGGCGCCTGATGAGCCGGGCGGTCGCCCTCGTGGCTCCCTCTCGCCAGGAGGGATTCTCGAACGTGATCGTCGAAGCCATGGCGTGCGGCGCCCCGGTCGTCGCCACCGACTGTCACGGCCCGCGGGAGATCGTCAACACGGGCGTCAACGGCACCGTGGTCCCCGTGGGAGACGAGGAAGCGCTGGCGCGAGGGCTCGAGGAGCTGCTGCGCGAGCCCGAGCGTCGCGCGCGCTACCGCGAGGCCGCGCTCCGGCGGGCTCAGGAGTTCGCGGTGGCCAGCGTGAGCGACCGGTACATGAGCCTGTTCCGCGATCTCGCGACGCCGTGACGATGAAGGCGCCGATCTTCTACTACCACTCCGTCGGCGGCCCGTCGGCCCGGACGCTCGCGCTTCCGCGATTCCGGCAGCACCTCGAGCGGATCCGTCGGGCGGGCTATCGTACGGTCACGGTCGCCGATCTGCTCGAAGCCGGTCGCGACCTTCCGCCGCGCTGTGTGGCGCTCACCTTCGACGACGGGCTCCTGGACAACTACACGCAGGTGTTCCCGCTGCTGCTGGAACACGGCATGCGGGCCACCTTCTACGTCGTTCCGGGCTACGACCAGGTGACCCGGTGGGGATCACCGCGCACCGGTCGCTGGAGCGACGCGCCCGCTCCGGGCTTCACGGTTCCCTCCCGCAGCATGGGCGCTGATCAACGGCGGGAGCTGGCGCGGCACGGCATGGAGATCGGCAGTCACTCGCTCACCCACCGGATGCTCACGCGCGTACCCCGGAGCGAGCTGGTGCGTGAGGTTCGCGAGTCCAGGGACGCGATCGAGCAGGAGATCGGTGCGAGCGTGAAGACCTTCTGCTACCCGCGGGGGCGCTTCACGCCCGTCGTCGTCCGCGCGGTACGAGACGCCGGCTACCTCGGCGCATGCAGCACGCTGCCCGGCTACTATCGCTGGGCACTCCCGCGACACGTGCTGCCCCGCTTCCTCGTGGAGGATCCTGACTACTTCGGCGCCGTGCTGAGCGGGGGCGCCTTCCAGCCCTGGACGCTGCTGCAGCTCGCGCGGCGGCATCTCGGTCGCGTGTGATGTCCTCGCTGCCGGCCCTCGCGCGCGCCCTGGCCCGCTACGCCGCGCTCCACGCGGGCTCCCGCGTCGAGCACGCGACGATGGCGTCGGCGCCGGCCGGGCAACCGCGAGTCGTGGTCTCGCTCACCACGATCCCGAGCCGGTTGACGCGACTGAGACCGACCCTGAATTCCCTGCTCACGCAGGACTATCCGCCGACCGCCATCTATCTGGCGGTGCCGCGCCGCTCCGCGCGGGAGCCGAAGCCCTATCAGATGCCCGGCTGGCTGGCGCAGCACCCGGCGGTCACCGTGATCGACTGCGAGCGAGACTGGGGGCCGGCTTCCAAGCTCCTGCCCGCGCTGCTTGCCGAGCGGGAGCGCCCGGACACCCTCATCATCGCGGTGGACGACGACAACATCTACCCCCGCGAGATGGTCGCGACGTTCGTGAGGTTCAGCCAGCGCCTTCCCGATGCGGCGCTGTGCTTTCGCGGTCACGTCGTGTCGCCCGCGTGCCGGTGGAAGCAGAGCCGGGCGGTCTTCGGGACGCGCGTCGACGCGCCGACGCGGATGGACATCATCACCGGCTGTGGTGGAATTCTGGTGAAGCCGCGGTTCTTCGACGGAGCCGTGTTCGACTACAGCGCCGCGCCCCCCTCCGCCTTCTTCGTCGACGACGTCTGGATCAGCGGCCACCTCGCCCGGCGCGGCGTCCGTCGCTATCTCGTTCCATCTCCCGCCGCCTTCGTCTACCTGGGTACGCTCACCACGTGGTGGACGCCGGGGCTGGACAAGGACGCCAACGGACGTGGGAGCCGGCACAACGACGTCATGCTCGATCACTTTCGCTCGAGCTGGGGCGTGACCGACTAGCGCGCGGCCATCGCCTGACGCGCTCGACCCGATCACGAAAGTCCCGGCGTCCCTCCCGCGCGTTCGTACACGGACTCGAACTTGCGAGCCGCGGTATGCCAGGTGAAGTCGGCACGAACCCGACGGCGCCCGCGCGCCGCCATCTCGGCGGCCCGCTCCGGCTGAGCGTAGAGCTGCTCGATCGCGGCGCGCAGGGCCCCGACGTCGCCGGCCGGGCACAGCACGCCGTGGTGTCCGTGCTCGACGAGCTCGCCCGTGCCGCCCACGCGCGTCGCGATGAGCGGCGTGCCCGCCGCCATGGCCGACAGCACGGCCAGACTGAAGTTCTCCTCGTGGGAGGGGAGGATGGCCGCCGACGACTCGGTCAGAAGCCGGCCGAGCCCGCGGTGATCGAGCCAGCCGTCGATCTCGACCTTGTCCGTCAGGCCGAGCCGGTCGCGCGTGCGAGCGATCGCGCCCCGGTACGATCCTCGCCCGACGAGCCGGATGCGCGGGGCCGCGTCGCCGAGCTCGCGCAGTGCCAAAAGGAGCGTCTCGATCCCCTTCGCGCGATCGAATCGGCCGAAGAACAGCGCGGGGCGAGTATCGCGACCCGGCATCGGCTGCCAGTCGAAGTCGAGGAACTCCGGCGGCACGCCGTTGTGCACGGGATGGATCCGATCCGGTGACACTCGATACGCTCGCCGGATCAGCTCGCCCCCGTAGCGGCTCGGCGGCGCGCACACATCGGCGCCGCGGAGCGCGACGCCGAGCGCCGCGTACTTGCCGTACCCCGAGAGCAGTCCGATTGCGCGGACGAGCGAGCGCGGCGGGGCGAACAGCAGGCGCGGCAGGCTCGGATAGCGCGGCGTCACCACGAGCCCGAAGCGGCGGTGAGCCCGCTCGCGAGGGAGCCGCGCCGCCTCCTCGCCCTGCGCGTGTACGACGGCGGTCGGGCCCGTCGCCAGCTCGCGGCGGATCACGCCGGCCACGGTCCACGCAGTGAGCACCCGCAACGGGGCGCCGATGTGGCTCTTGTAGTCCGGCAGCGCGGCCCAGCGCAGTCGATAGGGGAGGGACGCCGGCGGATGGACGAGGTCCCACGGCGTCTTGGTGAAGACGACCGTGACGTCGTGACCGCGACCGGACAGCGCCGAGCCCAGGTAGTGCGTGGATCGCTGGCCCCCGCCGCTATAGGCGGACCAGGGAGAATAGTTGCACGTGAGGAGAATCCGCATCGTCGGCCGCCGGCCGTGTCAAGGTCGGCGCCTCCTGACCGTCGGTAGTGTACGATGGTTTGGTGTCGACGCAGCGTCGCGCGCTGACCTCTCTGATCCTCGAGCAGCGATCGCTGTACGCGATCGGCAGCACGTTCGTCGCGATCGGTCTCGCCGCGGCGCTGTCCTATCCGCTCCTGATCAAGCGCCTCATCGACGACGGCGTGCTGGCCGGGAACATGACGCGGGTGAACGAGCTCGCGCTGCTCCTGCTGGTGCTGCTGGCGGCCGAAGGCGTCGCCACCGTCATCCGCGACTACTACTTCAACCTCGCCGCCGAGCGCTTGACCGCACGGCTCCGGCAGCGCGTGTTCGATCACCTGCTCCGCCAGGAGATCGCGTTCTTCGACAGCCGGAACGTCGGCGAGCTCACGGCGCGCCTGTGGGACGACGTGACCGTGGTCGGCCGCGTCATCGGCGAGCCGTTCGGCGCGGCGGTGCGCTTCGCGCTGATCGGCGTGATCGGTACGGTCCTGCTCATCTACACCTCGCCGCTCCTCTCCGTGCTCCTCGTGCTGGCGGTGCCGCCGATCGCGCTCACGGCATGGTTCCTCGGCGGGCGCGTGAAGACGCGCTCCACGCAAACGCAGCAGGCGTACGCGGAGGCCGGCATCGTGGCCGAGGAGTCGCTCGGCGGAATTCGCACCGTGCGCGCGTTCGCTCAGGAGCCGGCCGCGCGGGCTCGCTATGGCCAGAGGCTCATGGCCGCCGTGGAGGCGGCCCGGCAGCGGATTCTCGCCAACTCCCTGCGGGCCGGCGTCGCGTTCGTGGCCGGCGAAGGGGCGGCGCTGGCCGGCCTGTGGGCCGGCGCCAATCTCATCCTCAAGGGCCGTCTCACCTCGGGCGAGGTGATCTCCTTCGTGCTGTACGGGTTCCTGGTGGCTCGAGGCCTCCGCCGGGCTTCGGACTTCTGGGGCGACGCCGTTCGCGGGCTCGGGGCGACCCAGTGGATCTTCGAGCTGCTCGGGCGCGAGCCTCACGTGCCGATCGAAGGGGGCGTGCGCCTCGCGCGCGTGGAAGGCGCCGTCACGCTGGAGGGAGTCCGTTTCCATTATCCGGCGCGGCCCGACGTGGAGGCGCTGGCGAATATCGACCTCCGCGTCCGCCCCGGTGAAGTCGTGGCCCTCGTGGGGCGCTCCGGCGCCGGCAAATCGACCATCCTGAATCTGCTGCTGCGCTTCTACGATCCCGACGAGGGTCGGATCGCGATCGACGGCCACGACGTGCGCACGCTCGACGCGTCGTGGCTGCGCTCCCAGATCGGCGTCGTCCTGCAGGAGCCGGTCCTCTTCTCGGGCACGATCGCCGACAACATCCGCTACGGATTGACCGAGCGGAGCGACGCCGAGGTGGCCGCGGCCGCCGAGCTGGCGTGCGCCCGCGAGTTCATCGAGGGCTTCCCGGCGGGGTTCGCGACCACGATCGGGACGCGCGGCGTCCAGCTCTCGGGCGGCCAGCGCCAGCGCCTGGCGATCGCGCGCGCAGTCCTTCGCCGACCCCGGGTGCTCGTCCTCGACGAAGCGACGAACGCGCTCGACTCCGAGAGCGAGGCGTTCGTGCATCAGGCGCTGCGCGCGCTCGACTACGGCCCGACGACCTTCATCATCGCCCACCGGCTGTCGACGGTGATCAACCTCGACCGCGTCGTCGTCCTCGACCGGGGACGGATCGTCGACAGCGGCCCGCACGAGGAGCTGGTCAAGACCTCGCCGGTGTATCGCCAGCTCGTCGAAACACAGTTCGCCACCACTCGCTAATGCGCGGGCAGGGAGCACGCCCCACCGGGGGAACCGATTGACTCGCGTCGATCGGTGGACGCTCGGATACGCGCTCGCGACCGCGGCGATAGTGGCGTGGCGCCTGCCCCTGGACCGCCTCCCCATGTTCCTCGTCGTGCACGGCCTCCTGGCCGCCCTCGCGCTCCTGATGCCGCGCGCGCGACGCTCCGGGCCGGTCGGCCGATTGGTCGGGGACTGGTATCCCTTGCTCATCGTGACCGGGCTCTACACCGAGGTCGGCCTGGTCAATCTGGCGGACGGACGCGCGTACGACCGGATCGTGCTGCGCTGGGAGCAGGCGTTGTTCGGCTTCCAGCCCGCGCGCGAATGGATCCGCTGGAGCCCGTCCGTCTGGCTCTCGTGGGTCTTGCATGTCTGCTACCTGGCGTACTACCCGATCATAGCGGCGGCGCCACTCGCGCTCTGGATCAGCGGGCGAGAGGCGGCGATGCGGCGGACCGTGGCGACCATCACCGCGACGTTCTACCTCTGCTACGTCACGTTTCTCCTCTTCCCCGTCGTCGGACCACGGCTCGTGTTCCCCGCGGCCGACAACGTCGCGACCCGGACGCTGATCGCCCAGCTCACGGCGGGGCTTCTCGAGCACGGGGCGGCCTGGGGAACGGCGTTCCCGTCGAGCCACGTGGCCGGCGCGGTGGCCGCCACCGCAGCCGCGCTCCGCGAGTGGCGAGCCCTCGGCCTCGTCCTCGTCGTGCCGACGACGCTCCTGATCCTCGGGAGTGTGTACGGGCAGTCTCACTATGCCGTCGACGCCCTGGCGGGACTCGGCCTCGGACTGGCGGTCGCGCTCGGCGCCCGGCTCACGTCACCCCGGGACGCCCCGCCTGATCATCGCGCCGGAGCCGGACGCCCGCTCGACGACGCCACGAGGGCCGCGCAGGCCTCCTCGAGCTCCCGGCCCATCCGGGCTGCGGAGAAGCCCTCGCGCACCGTCTGATGAGCGCGCGCGCCCATCTCCTGCGCGAGCTGCGGGTGCCGGTACAGCGTGATCAGATGGTGCCCGACGCCTTGCCAGTCACCGGGGCGGATCAGAAATCCGTTCCGCCCCTGGTCCACGAACTCCCCGACGCCGCCGACGTCGGTGGCGATGACGGCCTTCTTGAGGTACATGGCCTCGAGCAGCGCGTTGGGAATCCCCTCGTTGTGCGAGCACAGCACGAACACGTCGGCGGCCGCCATTCGCGGGTAGGGATTGGCGAGGTAGCCGACGAAATCGGTCGACGGGGCGATGCGCAGGTCGCGGGCCAGCGATTCGAGAGCCTGCCGGCGCCGTCCGTCTCCGATCAGGACGAGCCGGGCCTCCGGTGATCCGGTCAGCGAATGAAAGTGGGCGAAGCCGCGCAGCAGCGTGTCGATTCCCTTTCGATCGATCATGCTGGCCGCGCACGTGACGGTGAAGCGCGACGGCGCCGTGTCGCCCGGCTTGCTCTGCGCCGCGTCCAGGGCGCCGAGGTCGAGGCCGTTGCGAATGACGTGGATCCGCTCGGGTCGCGCGTAGCCCCCGTCCTGCAAGACCTGCTTGATGACGCCGGCGTTGACGACGACGGCGTCGGCCATGGTCTCGTAGGCGAAGCGTCGGTACGGTCCCAGGCGTCTCACGATGCCCAGCCGGGCGAGCGTCGGAATCCGGCCGAGCCGCCCGGCGAGTCCGGCGGCGATGATGTCCGCGGGCTTGGTCGGAATCAGGACGGAGATCCCGAGGCGGCGAATCAGGCCCGACAAGCGCCAGACGGTATACGGATCGACGGGAGTCACGAAGGGGAGCCGTGTCTTCGGCAGCGTGATGTTGCGGCCCACGGCCTCGTGCCGATACGCCAGGTGCACGCCGTGCGCCGGCGCCAGGGCGGTCATGGCCATCGAGACCCACTTCTCGTTGCCACCCCAGGAGCGAGCCGAGTTCAGGAAGAGCAGGTTCACGAAGAGCGGGGCGACGGCACGAAGCGTGCCGCGGGCGTGCGATAGTGATGCGTGCGGTGGTGCCGAAAGCGAATGCGCGTCAAATGCGCCCCCTCCGTCACCGCGCCAGTCTAGCCGTGGGTGCGGGGACTGACAAGGCGCGGCGGGCCCGATGAGCGGCCGCGTCGCCGTCACGGGCGCCAACGGATTCATCGGCCAGACCGTCGTGCGTCACTTCCGGGACGCCGGATGGGAGGTGCGGGCGATCGTGCGGCCCGGGCGTCGGCGCGCGGTGCCCGACGGAGTCGAGGCGGTCGCCATCCGCTTTACCGCATCCGAGCTGGCCCGCGCCGCCGAGGGGACCGACGTCGTCGTTCACACGGCTGGCCTGACGCGGGCCGCGTCGGCGCGGCAGTTCCACGGCGCGAACGTCGAGGTCACGCGCGAGGTGGTGCGGGCCACGGTCGAGACCGGCGCGCGGCTCGTGCACATCTCCAGTCAGGCGGCCGCCGGCCCGGGAACTCCCGCGCGGCCCCGCCTCGAGGACGATCCCCCGTGTCCCCTGACGGCGTACGGCCGAAGCAAGCTGGCCGGCGAAGAGGTGGTGAGAGCGTCGCGCGGCCTCAACTGGACAATTCTAAGACCGGGCCCGGTCTACGGTCCGGCGGATCGCGCCGCGCTGCCGCTCTTCCGCCTGGCCCGGCGGGGCATCGCGCTCGAGGTCCCCCGCGATCCGGCGCCCGCCTACACGTTCGCTCACGTCGACGACATCGCGCGCGGCATCGTCGTGGCCGCCACGTCGGCGTCGGCCGAGCGCCAGGTGTTCGCGCTCGGGCATCCCGAGAGCTTGACGGCGGAAACGCTGACCGACACACTGGCGCGGGTCCTGGGCCGGCCCTGTCGTCGCGTGCGGATCCCCTACGCGCTCCTGCTCCTGGCCGCCGTGGCCGGCGACGCGGCGGCGCTGTGCGGGCGCCCGCTGGCGATCGACCGGGCGCGCCTGACCGAGCTCATGGCGCCGGGCTGGGTGTTCAGCGTCGAGAAGGCCAGAGAGCGGCTCGGCTTCACGGCGCGCATCGATCTCCTCGAAGGGCTCGCGTCGACCGCGGCCTGGTACACGCGCCAGGGCTGGCTGACGAGCTGAGCGGCGACCGGTCGGCGCTCAGCGGCGAGCCAGGAGCCGGCGGAACTCGGCGAGATCGTCCGCGGGCACGTCGGGACGCTCGCGCAGGGCGGCGTCGACCGCGTCCGGATCGCTGTCGATCGCGCGCGCCGTCTTCGCGATGTCGACGACGATCCGGTTCGTGACCCGCGTCGCGCGCGGCGCGATGATCGCCGTGAACAGACGAGCGAGCATCCCGAAAACGGCGTTGTCGATCCGAACGAAGGTTGCCATCGCCGAGGTGATGAGGCTCTTGCCCTCGTCCGCGGGCTCGACGGTGTACTCGAGCACGGCCACGACGCGCCCATAGATCGCGGGCAGAACGGCCGGCTGGTAGCGGCCCTGCATGAAGAAGACGCGGCTGCCCGGCGCCGCGTACACGATCTGGAACTGCACCAGCGCGCCGGCGCGGTCGTCGAGCCAGAGCCCGTCGGACTCGCGCCAGATGCGATAGCGATTCACCTTGAGCGCCTGGATGATGTGCGTCGCCAGCTCCGGATGGTCGAGCAGGTACTCGAAGAGATCGCGTCGCAGGCGAAAGGCCTCGCCGCTCGAGCGTGCCGACACCGACACGTGCTCGGTGACCTCCCGCAGCCGCGCTCGCTCCGCCGCGGGCAGATCGGGAGGCAGCGCGGCGATCGGCCCTGTCGCGCGTGCGCTCCCGGCGAGGAGCAGCAACAGGCCCGCGCCACCCGCCGCGATACGGACGAGCCGCGAGCGCCACGGGCGCGCGCCGATGCGGGCGGTCAGGGGCCTGGCCATGGTGATGGCGCTCAGTATATGTCCCGCGTGCGCCGCCGCCGCCGGGCTACACTCGGGCGATGCCACCTCTCGAGATCGTGCCGGTCGAAAAGGGGAGAGCGTGGCGCGAGTTCATCGACCTTCCGTATCGTCTCCACGGTGGGCACCCGCACTTCGTGCCTCCGCTGCGGCGTGAGCACCGCGAGCTGTTCGACCGGGCTCGCCACCCGTTCTTCCGCCATGCGGACGCCGCGCTCTTCCTGGCGCGCCGCGACGGCCGCCCGGTCGGCCGCATCGAGGCGGTCGTCAATCACGCGCACAACCAGTTTCACAACGACCGGGTCGGATTCTTCGGCGGCTTCGAGTGCGAGGACGATCGCGCCGTTTCGGATGCGCTGCTCGAATGCGCCGCGCGCTGGCTTGCCGCGCGCGGGATGCACGTCATGCGGGGGCCCGCGACGCACTCGACCAACGAGGAATGCGGTCTCCTCATCGAGGGGTTCGACGAGCCGCCGATGGTCGGGATGCCCTACAACCCGCCGTACTATGCCGCGCTGCTCGAGGGCTTCGGCCTCACGAAGGCGAAGGACCTCTTCGCCTGGGAGATACGCGCGGATCAGGCGATCCCCGACAAGATCGCGCGCGTCGCCGAGATGGTGCGAAAGAGCACGGACGTCGTCCTTCGTCAGGTCAACTTCGCCGACTACACGGCCGAGATCCGGCGAGCCATGGACGTCTACAACGCCGCGTGGACCCGCAACTGGGGGTTCGTTCCGCTCACGGAAGCCGAGTTCGTGTATGCCGCCAAGCAGCTGAGACCCGTCCTGGAGCGCTTCCCCGAGGGAGCCATGGTGGCGGAGGTCGGCGGGCGCCCCATCGCGTTTTGCCTGGCGGTTCTGGACGTCAATCAAGCGCTCGCGCGCCTCCGGGGCGGGCGCCTCTTCCCGTTCGGGTTCTGGACTCTGCTGCGCGGTCTGCGGCGCGTCCGGCAGGCGCGCATCATGGCGCTCGGCATCCGGCCCGAGTTTCGCCACCGCGGCATCGACGCCCTCCTCTACTTCGAGATCTTGAGCCGCGGCCGGCGTCTCGGCTACCGCCGGGCGGAGATCGGTTGGACCCTGGAGGACAATCGCGCGATGAACCGCGCGATTCTGCTGGGCGGCCGGCATCACAAGACCTACCGGCTCTACGACGTGGCGCTCGCGTGAGTGCGCACTTCCGCTTGACTTCTTTGCTTGGCTGCCATTAACTCGGGCCTACGCTCCATCCGGCGGAGCTTCGCGCGTCGCCGGGCACGATTTTCACGCACGAGGACATCGAATGGGACCCTGTCACGGCCGGGTGGCGCTGGTCACCGGTAGCTCGCGGGGGCTGGGTCGCGTCATCGCCCAGAAGCTCAGTGAGGCGGGCGCTGACCTCGTCCTCAACTACCGCAAGGCCGGAGGCCGCTCGGAGGCCCAGGCGCGCGCGCTCGCCAAGGAGCTCGTCGAGCGCGGCTCCCGCGCGGTGGCCATCCAGGCCGACATCAGCCAGAAAGACGCGGTCGCGACGATGTTCCAGGAGATCGCCGCCCAGTACGGCCGCCTGGACATCCTCGTCCTCAACGCGGCGCGCGCGCCGTTCAAGAAGATCGGCGAGCTCCTCCGGCGCGATCTGCTCGAGCTCGTCGAGAACAACTACTTCAGCAACGTCTACTGCATGCAGCAGGCGCTGCCGCTGATGCAGGGACGCCCCGGCCACGTCGTGTTCGTCTCGAGCCTCGGCAGCCGCTTCGCGCTGCCCAGCTATCCGCTCGGCAGCATGAAGGCGGCCATGGAGGCGCTCGTCAAGCAGTGGGCCGTCGAGCTCCAGGATCGCCAGATCACGGTGAACGGCGTCACCGCGGGTCTTCTGAAAACGGATTCGCTGATGGTCCTGCGGCAGTACTGGCCCGGCGTCGAGCGGCTGCCCGCGTCCGCGTTCGTCGACCTGGAGGACGTGGCGGGCGTGGTGCTCTTCCTCTGCACCGACGCCGCGCGCAGCATTCGAGGCCAGAACATCGTCGTCGACAACGGACTCTCCAACGAGCTCTTGCACCCGGCGTCCGCCGGCTGACGTCGGAGAGCCACGATTCAGGGGACGGACACGAGGAGAGAATGGCCGAATCATTGATCAGCCCGGATCACATCTATCGCGAGATCCAGAAGGCCATCGCCGATGCCCTGCAGATTTCCGAGCAGAAGGTCGAGCCCGACAGCTCGCTCATCCGCGACCTGGCGGCGGAATCCCTGGATTTCATCGACATCAATTTCCGTCTCGAGCAGCGGTTCAACGTGGGGATGCCGCGGAAATATTTTCTGGAGCACGTGGAGGAGCTGTTCGGCGAGGGCACCGCCATCGACGAGAGCGGCCGCCTCACCGAGGCGGCCGTGACGATCTGGAACGCGCGGCTCGGGTCGGCCGGACCGCGGGTGCACGCCGGCATGCCGCTCGACGACGTGCCCGCCCTCGTCACGCCGCGCACGCTGGTGATGATCGTCGAGGAGATTCTCGCCACCTGTCCGGCCACCTGTCCCAGCTGCGGCAAGGCCGCGTGGGCGGTCGCCGACGGCAGCCCGATCACCTGCGGCGGGTGCGGTGCGCACGCCCCGCTCCTGGCGGGTGACGATGTGATCCGCCGCTGGCTCGAGGATTTTCGGGCGCGGGGCGGCTCGGTGAGCCGCGCCTCTTGACCGTCGCTTCACCCCGCGCGGCCGATCGCCGGCGCGTGGTCGTCACCGGCGTGGGCATGATCACGCCGCTCGGCCGGAACACCGGCGAGACCTTCGAGCACGCCAGCCAGGGCCGCTCGGGCATCGATTACCTCCGCGCCTTCGACACCCGCGGCCTCCCCGTGCGGATCGGCGGCGAGGTCGCCGATCAGTGGATCCAGCAGCCGCCGGGCGTGGCCGCCCGGCTCGAGCGAATGGCGTCCCGCGCGATCCAGCTCATGTGGACCGCCGCCATGGAAGCCACCGAGCAGGCCAAGCTCGGCCGGATCAGGGACCGGTACCGGATCGGCGTGATTGTCGGCTATCACGGCGAGACCTCGTCCCTCGGCGACATCGCGCGGATCTTCCGGGCGTGGGACGGCGACGGGCAGTGGGATGCGACCCGGCTCCGGCAGGGCGGGTACGACGCCTTCTCGCTCGTCCGACACAAGGTCGACGTCGGGCCGACGCTGATCTCGCGCATCTTCGACTGCCGCGGGTCCAGCATCGGCATCGCCTCCGCCTGCGCCGCCGGCGGCCAGGCGATCGGCGAGGCCTACCGGCTCATCAGGTCGAGACGGGCGGACGCGGCGATCGCCGGCGGGTGCGAGGCGTCGCTGACGTACCTCGGGCTCTCCGGGTTCATTCTTCTCAAGGCGCTCACCGAGCGCTACGCGTCGCCGCCGACGGCGTCCCGCCCATTCGACCGCAAGCGCAGCGGCTTCGTCATCTCCGAGGGGGCGGGGGCGCTCGTTCTCGAGGATCTCGATCACGCGCGCGAGCGCGGCGCCCCGATCCTGGGCGAGGTGCTCGGCTACGGCGACTCGACCGACGCCTATCGCATCACCGACATTCACCCGCAGGCCGACGGCGCGGTGCTCGCGATGGCCCGGGCCATCGAGGACGCCGGCGTCGAGCGGGGCCAGATCGGCTACATCAACGCCCACGGCACCTCGACCGTGCAGAACGACGCCCTCGAGACCCTCGCCGTCAAGCGGGTCTTCGGGGAGCGGGCGGCCTCCGTTCCCTTGAGCTCGAACAAGTCGATGCTCGGGCACACCATCGGGGCGGCCGGCGCCATCGAGGCGATCCTGACGCTCGAGGGCATCCGTCAGTCGCTGCTCTTGCCGACGATCAACCACGAGACGCCGGACCCGCGCTGCGATCTCGACTACGTGCCGAACGTGGCGCGCCGCGTTCCCCACCGGATCGCCCTCAGTAACTCCTTCGGCTTCGGGGGGCACAACGCCTCGGTCTGCATCGGCGCGTTCGAGGACGGCTGATGCGCTTTCTGTTCATCGACAGAGTCACCGGTCTGGAACGCGGACGCCGCATCACGGGCATCAAGTCGTTCGCCGCCACCGAGCCGTTTCTGGAGTCGCACTTCACCCGCGCGGCCCTGGTCCCGGGCGCCCTCCTCATCGAAGCGATGGCGCAGCTGCTGGGCTGGCTGGCGAGCTATACCTACGATTTCCGCTGCGTGTCCGTGCTGGCGCTGATCTCCGACGTGACGGTTCCGGCCGCCCTGAAGCCGGGCGCCCGCGTCGAGATCGACGGGCAACTCCTGACCACCACCGAGCGGGACTCGCTCGGCGCGGCGACCGCCACGGTCGACGGGCGGATCGTCGCCCGGGTGAACCGGCTGATCCTCCACCACGTTCCGCTGCCGGCAGGCGAGACGGCGCGGGACTTCTTCCTCTACTACGCCGGCGTCGACGATCTGGCTTCGCTCGAGCGGCCCGCATGACGATCGACCTGGCCGGCAAGGTCGCGCTGGTCACCGGCGGCGGTCGCGGCATCGGTCGGGCCTGCTGCCAGGCCCTCGCGCGACTGGGCGCGACGGTGATCATCAACTACCGGCGCTCCCGCGAGGCCGCCGAAGGACTCGAGAAGGAGATCGTCGGCGAGGGCGGCGGCGCGCGCGCGTATCAGGCGGACGTGTCGGAGCCGGCCGCCGTCGACGGGATGTTCAGCTTTATCGCTCAGGAATATCGCCGGCTCGACATCCTGGTGAACAACGCCGGGATCGTTCAGGACACGCTGCTGCTCTCCATGACGATCCAGGACTGGGCCTCCGTCCAGGCCACGAACCTGACCGGCGCGTTTCTGTGCACGCGACACGCCGTCGAGATGATGCTGCGGCAGGGCGGCGGCAAGATCGTCAACATCGCCTCGGCGAGCGCCGACGTCGGCGGGCGCGGCCAGACCAACTACGCCGCCGCCAAGGGCGGGCTCGTGGCCTTCAGCCGGGCGGGCGCCGTCGAGCTCGCCCGCAAGGGGATTCGCATCAACGCGGTGCTGCCCGGCATCATCGAGACCGACATGAGCCTTCAGGTGCGCCAGCGGGCCTCCGCCAAGCTGCTCGAGCGCATCCCGGCCCGTCGATTCGGCCGGGTGGAAGAGGTCGCCGCGCTCGTGGCGTTCCTCGTCTCGGACGCGTCCGACTACATCGTGGGACAGGCCATCGCCGTCGATGGCGGTCTCAGCGCCTCCTGAGGGTCCGGTGCGCTACTACCTCGTCGACCGCATCTCGGAGTGGGAGGTCAACAAGCGCATCCGGGGCGTGAAAAACGTCGCGATGACCGAGGACTTTCTGCAATATCACTTCCCGCGACGGCCGACGATGCCGGGGGTCCTGCTCCTCGAGTCGATGACCCAGCTCGCTGGATGGCTGGAGGCGATCAGCTCCGAGTTCGAACGCTGGTTCCTGCTCGAGCACGTCACGAGCTGCAAGTTCTACGACCTGACCGGACCGGGCGACCAGGTCGAGATCGTGCTCGACGTCGTGGCCGGTGCGGAGCCGTCCCGCCGGCGCTACCGCGGCACGGGCAGCGTCGGCGGCAAGCGGCGTATCGTCGCCGAGTTCGACGGGCAGGTGATTCCGCTCGCCGACATCGAGGCCCCCGCGAGCCAGCGCCAGCTCTTCGAGATACTCACGAACACCGCGACCTTCTCGCTGGCGCCGAACCCGGGTGGCGCCGTCCGATGAGCGAGCGGATCGTCGCGATCACCGGCATGGGCGTCATCTCGTCGCTCGCCGCCTCCCTGGAGGGTCACTGGCAGCGGCTGCTCCAGGGGGCGACCGGCATCCGCGAGCTCGGGGGCGAGGAGCTGCCGCGGTCGCTCCGGTACGCGGGCCGGGTGGACGACGACGCGCTGCCGCCCGATACGCCGCCCGAGGTGCTCAAGCAGGGGCGGCTCATCAGCCCGAGCTCGCGGCTCGGGCTCCGGGCCGTCGACGAAGCGTTGCGCGGCTCGGGCCTCGACCTGTCGCAGATCGAGCCGTCGCGCCGGGCGCTTTACATCGGCGCCTCCGACTACAGCAAGGCGTCCTACCGTGACTTCTACGCGGCCTTTCGGGAGGCCGGCGTGGCTGCTGGTCACGCCGTCGACACGGAGCGCGTCAACAAGGCGACGCTCCACACCGTGGACCCGTTCTTTCTCCTCGAGAGTCTGACGAACAACCTCGTGGCCTTCGTCTCCCGGCGCTATCAGCTGCAAGGTCCCAACACGACCCTCGCCAGCCATTCTCCCTGCGGGGCGCAGGCGCTGGAGCTGGCCGCTCGCAGCCTCCTCCAGGAGCAGGCCGACGTCGCGATCGTGGTCGGTACCTGCGTCTGGAGCCCGCTCGTCTCCCTGTTCGACCTGGACGCGCTCGGGCTCCTGTCGCGATGCCGGGAGGGATCGACGTCGTTCAGACCCTTCGACGGCCGGCGGGACGGCTTCATCGCGGGCGACGGCGCCGCCGCCCTCGTCCTGGAGCCGCTTGACCGTGCGCGCGCGCGGTCGGCTCGCGTGCTCGGGTGTATCCGGGGCCTGGCGAGCTTCACCGACGGGGGCGCCACCGGAAGCCTCGGCGTGTCGGTGGAGACGGCGCGACGGGCGCTGACCGCCGCCGTCGACGAGGCGGGGATACGCCCGAAGGAGCTGGCCTTCATCTCGCCGCACGGGAGCGGCACGCGCAAGGGGGACCGGGTCGAGCTCTCCGCGCTCGCGGATCTCCTGAGCGGTGATCACGCATCGGTACCGATCTCGGGGCTGAAGCCGTACACCGGCCACATGGGCGCGGCGAGCGACCTCGCCGAGGTCGCCCTGTCACTGACCGCGCTCGAGCACGGGATGGCGCCGGCGACGCTGAACTTCAGGACGCCCGAAGCCGGCTTCGAGGAAGTCGACGTCGTCACCGCGCCTCGACGTGTCGGAGCCCGGTACGCCCTGTCGATGAGCCAGGGGCTGGGGGGTCAGTCCCTGGCCGTCGTTCTCTCCGCGGGCTCCTGACCGGAGCCGATCTGTCCCGAGTCCCCTAGCGCGGCTGCGCCGGGGACTTGTCGCCGGCTCATTCGCCGATCACCACCAGTTGCCGCGCTTGCGGACGGCCGCGAGCGCCGCGGAGGCCTGGCCGACGACCTGGCGGGTGTCGTAGGCCATGAGCTTGCCCCGGCGCTTGAGAATGCGCCCGTCCACGACCACCGTGTCGACGTTCGACGGCTGCGCGGCCTCCACCAGCATGTGCGCCGGGTCGGTGAACACGCCGATGTTGACGTCACGGGTCGAGACCATGATGAGGTCGGCGCGCTTGCCCGGCTTCAGCGAGCCGACGCGATCGTCGACACCCATGGAGCGCGCGCCCTCGATCGTGGCCAGCTCGAGCACGCGCCGCGCTGGCAGCTTGAACTCGTTCTCGGTGCGGCTGTTCTCGACGTTCTGAATCGCCTTCATGATGGCGAACATGTCGGCGTTGCCCGACAGCACGGTCGTGTCCACCGACAGGCCGAGCGTGACACCGGCCGCCAGGAGCTCGCCGGTCTGGGGAAAGCCGAAGCCGATTCGCAGCTCCGTGTAGGGCGATACGCTCACACACGAGCCGGCCGCGGCGATGGCGTGAATCTCCTCCGGCGTGATCCAGATCGCATGGATGAGCTGGACGTCCTTGCCGAGCAGGTTGGCCTTGGCCAGGGCGTCGACCGCGCCGGCCCTGGAGCGCAGGTTGGCGACGTGGACCGAGATGGGGATGCCGGCGGCGCGCGCCGTGTCGAACTCCTTGCGGTAGACATCGGGCGGGATCACGGCCGGCGCCGCGCCCATGCCGCGCCAGGCCAGCCCGAGGTCGAGCAGGCCCTCGCTCGAGAGGCTCTTCCACTCCCGGCGTAGCCGCTCGAGGTCGGCGAGATCGATCGTCTCGGTCGCGGGATGAGCCTGCGGCGTCCCGTACGAGAATCGGCCGCGCAGCCCGGATTCCCTGAGCGCTCTCAGGTTGGCGGCGGCGAACTCGGGGCCGCGGATGTTGTGGCACCAGTCGTGGACGAACGTGAATCCGCTGAACAGCGCCTCGACGGCGGCCAGGCGGGTTCCCTGGTACATGTCGCCGGGCGTGAACAGCTTGCCCAGGGTCGCGACGGTCGGGAAATAGCCGAGCTCGCGCTTGTCGCCGGCCATGCTCCGGAGCAGCGTGTTCCACATGTGCCAGTGGGTATCGACGAAGCCCGGCAGCACGATCATGTCGCGCCCGTCGATCGCGTCCGCGCCGCCCGCCTTGAGGCCGGCGCCGACGGCGACGATGGCGCCGTTCTTGACGTGCACGTCGCAGCGGGCGATGTCGCCGAGCGTCGGGTCCATCGTCATCACGTAGCCGCTGCGGATGACGAACTCGCCGCGGGCGGGGAGATTGAAGGTTCCACGCGACTCCACGGCTCCGGCCACGTCCGCGCCGGCGGCGACGGTCAACGCCGCGGCGCCGCCCAGAAAGGACCGCCGACTCATCGTCGTCTTCATTGGGCGGTCCAGCCCCCGTCGATGACGAGCTCGCTGCCGGTCACGTAGGCGGCCTCGTCCGAGGCCAGATAGAGGACGCCGTACGCGACCTCGTCGGGCTCGCCGTACCGGCCGAGCGGGATCCGGGAGATCATCAGCTGGCGCACGGCGGGATCGGCGCGGCGGCGCTCGGTCATCGGCGTCACGATCGGTCCGGGGTGAACCGAGTTGGCGCGGATGCCTTCGCGCGCGTACTGGATGGCCGTGGCCTTCGTCAGGAGGCGGACGGCGCCCTTGGAGGCCTGGTACTGCGGGCTGCTGTTGTCGGTCCCGACCAGGCCGAGCTGGGACGAGATGTTGATGATCGACCCGCCGCCGGCCCGGCGCATGGCCGGGATGGCGGCCTTCGTGCCGAGGAACACGCCCTTGGCATTGATGTCCATCGTGCGCGTCCAGTCCTCGACCGTCGTGTCCTCGATCCGGCCCCATCCGCCGATGCCCGCGTTGTTGACCAGGACGTTCAGCGCGCCGAAGCGGGACGCGGCGAGACCGACTGCGGCCTGCCAGTCGGCTTCGCTGGTGACGTCGAGCCGCACGAAAGCGGCCTCACCGCCCTTGGCCTTGATGTCGGCCTCGACCGCGTGGCCCTCGGCCACCAGGATGTCGCCGATGACCACGCGCGCGCCTTCACGCGCGAACAGGCGCGCCTCGGCGGCACCCATCCCGCGCGCACCCCCGCTGATCAGCGCGACCTTCCCGGCAAGTCTCATGGTCGCCTCGTTCGAGCGTCGGGCGACGGCCAGGCCGCCGGCTCAGCCGCCGAATCGCCGCTCGCGTTGCTGGTAGGCACGGACGGCTCGCAGGAAGTCGACCTTGCGGAAGGCCGGCCAGTGCGCGTCGCAGAAGTAGAACTCGCTGTAGGCGCTCTGCCACAGGAGGAAGCCCGAGAGCCGGATCTCACCGCTGGTGCGGATGATGAGATCCGGATCCGGCAGGTCCGGCGCGTAGAGGTACTGGCCGATCGTCTCCTCGGTGACGCCGTCGATGATGGTCTGGAGGTCTTCCCCCTGCTTGCTTCGCTCGCGGAGCATGGCCTGCACCGCGTCGATGATCTCCTGACGGCCCCCGTAGGCGACCGCGAACGTGAGGACCATCTTGCGATTGCCGGCCGTCGCCTGCTCGGCGGCCCGGATCGCCGCGATCGTCGAGTCGGGCAGAAGGTCGAGCTTTCCGACGGCGCGGATACGCAGACCGAGGCGGAGGAACTTCGGATGCCAGGCGAGCGCGGTGAGCTTGGATTCGACGGCCGAGAGGATTCCGGATATCTCGGTCGCCGGCCGCCTGAAGTTGTTCGTCGAGAACACCCACAGGCTGACGGCCGGAATGCCGACCTCGGCGCACCACTCGAGCACGTCGTCGAGCTTGTCGGCCCCGAGCGCGTACGCCTCGCGAAGGTCGGGTACCCCGCGCTCGAGGGCGAAGCGGCGGTTGCCGTCGAGGATGATGCCGAGATGCCGGGGAACGGTGCGGTCCCGAACCTGACGGAGCAGGAGCTGCGCGTAGAGGTAATAGAGGAAGCTGCGCATGGTCAGAATTTCACGCTAGCCCCCTCGGGGCGAGCGAGTCAAGAAAACCGGGGACTCGCTCGGCCGGCTCCCGCCGACTAGGGTAGCGCGCTGACGGCGCTCCGCAGCTCCTGGATGTGGGCGGCCTTGGCCATGGTCTGGCCTGGCACGAGGGTCGGGTCGGTGTACGTCGGCACCGTTCTCCCGAGCGCCTGGTAGATCTGGTTCACGGCGGTCCGCAACTCGAGGATATGGACCGTCTTGAGCGGAGTTGTTCCCGCGGTGAGCGTCGCGTCGGTCCAGGTGAAGGCCGCGAGCCCATTCCGCGCCCTGGCGGCCACAATCGCTGTCCGAAGCTCCGTGATGTGCGCAGCCTTCTCGACCGTGGTCGCTGCGACCAGCGGATCGTCCGTGAAGCCTCCGGTGGCGGAGAACGTGGCAGTGACCGTGGTAGCGGCGCTGAGCGTGACGGTACAGGTGCCGGTGCCGGAGCAGCCGCCGCCGCTCCAGCCAGTAAAAGTGGAGCCGGCGGTGGGCGTCGCAGTCAAGGCGACGGCGGTGCTGCCGGAGAAGCTGGCAGAACAGGTCGCACCGCAAGAAACGCCTGCCGGGCTGCTGGTCACGGTCCCGGCGCCCGCGCCTGTCTTGGAGACGGTCAGCGTGAAGGACTGCGACGCGAAGGTGGCGGTGACGGAGGTGGCAGCGCTCATCGTGACGGTGCAGGTACCGGTGCCGGAGCAGCCGCCACCGCTCCAGCCGGAGAAGGTAGAGCCGGCGGCCGGCGTCGCGGTCAAGGTGACGGCGGTGCCACTGGCGAACGGCGCGGAACACGCGGCGCCGCAGGCAATGCCAGCCGGGCTACTGGTCACCGTTCCGGCGCCAGCGCCGACTTTGCTCACGGTCAGCGTGAAGCTTTGAAGGGCGAACGTCGCAGTGACGGAGGTGGCAGCGCTGAGCGTGACGGTGCAGGGGCCGGTGCCGGAGCAGCCGCCACCACTCCAGCCGGTGAAGGTGGAACTGGCGTCGGGCGTGGCGGTCAAGGTGACAGCGGTGGCGCTGACGAACGGCGCGGCACACGTGGCGCCGCAAGTGATGCCGGCGGGCGAACTGGTGATGGTCCCGGTCCCCGTGCCCGACTTGCTGACGGTGAGCGTGAAGGATTGCTGCGCGAAGGTGGCGGTGACGGAGGTGGCAGCGCTCATCGTGACGG
>WNFK01142014.1_pt1 | contig 22474 bp, 22 predicted proteins | sample 5400281 | NCBI WGS metagenome assembly WNFK01 (sample SAMN13153350, study PRJNA577476) | soil metagenome | isolation source: 20 cm soil on Douglas fir-dominated hillslope | place: USA:California | collected 2013-09-17
CCTGGCCCTTGCGGAATGCCGCGTCCATCTGGCCGCTGGGAATGTTCGGCGCCCGTATCGCGTTGAAATCGAGGTTCTGCTTGTGACAGGCGAACTTGAACATGGTCAGCGGCTGGCCGCCGTGATCCACCAGTACCGACTTGCCCGCCAGCTTCTGCCAGGTGAAGGCGGGATCGGGCGCGCGGCCGGTGAGGAAGAAGCCGTCCTTCTCGTTGATCTGCGCGAAGTGCACGGCGGGGGGCGCCTGGCCCTTCTCGAGCGGGCCGAAGCCCTGGGCCGGCGCCGACTGGCACACCTGCACGGTGCCCGCCACCACCCCCTCGATGGCCGACTGGCCGGGCGGGGCAGTCGAGTGCCTGGGCGTGAAGCCTTCTTCCCTGAGAAAGCCGCCCGCGAGGGTCGCGATCAGCGGCGAGTAGAAGGCCGAGAAGCGCGTGAACTGGATGTGGAGCTCGTCGCTCATGAAAGCTCCTCTGGATCGGGGAGGCCCAGCTCGCGCGCCAGGGCCCGCGCCTGTTCCACGTAGACCGGGGCCCGCAGCTCGAGCTCCTCGCGCCGTCCCACGAAGGCGGTCCGATAGGCGGACGTGGCCGCACCCGCCTCGGGCCCGCGCAGCGCGTGCACCACGGCGCCGCCCGGCCCCGGGGCCGGCACGCGCGCGAGCTCGAAGTGCCGGGCGAGGAAGCCGGCCGCGGCGTCGCTCACCGCGATGACACCGTCCCCGGCGGCGGAGTGCAGGGCCAGGCGCACCGGCGGCACCTCGGGGCTCTCGCGGCGGGCCCGCTCCGCCGCGGAGGCCATGACGATCGCCGCGTGGGCCGCGCGCCGGCTCACATCCTCCATCGGCTCGGCGCCGAACACCGCGAGCAGCCCCATCGGGCTGAGCCCCGCGAGGCGCCCACCGAAGGCCTCCAGCTTGTCCACGAAGGATTCGGCGAGGCGGCTCCAGCCATAGCTGTCGTCCCGGCGCTCGCCCACCGCCCGGACGCGCAGGAAGGTCACCCGGCGCGAGGTCCAGCGCAGCGGGCGCACCGGCCGCCGTGGCGCGGATGGAGCGGTTTCCCCCGGGGCCGGATTCTTCGGCGACTCGGCGGGCAGCGCCGGTGAAGGCGGCAGGGGCTCCGGCTCGGGCGGGTCCGGGTGGGGCGGCAACCCGGGGGAGCGCAGCTCGTAGCGCGCGATCCGCGCGCGCACGGTATTTCGCGTGAGACCGAGGCGCCGAGCGGAGACGGAGATGTTCCAGCCCGTGTCCTCGAGCGCCGCGAGGAGCTGATCCCTGGCCACGTCGGCCGCGGTGAGCGGCGCGGGCGCGCCCGCCGACGGCGCGACGGCGGACATCCGGCCGGGGCCCAGCTCCAGCATCCCGGCGCTCACCGTGGCCCCGTCGGTCAGGAGCGCGACCCGCTCCATCACATTCGCGAGCTCGCGCACATTGCCCGGCCAGGCATAGGCGCGCAGTCGCGCGCGCGCATCGGCGTCCAGCTTCTTCGGGGGCAGCCCGTACTCGCGGCAGGCCCGCTCGAGGAAGGTCTGCGCCAGCACCAGGATGTCGCCGCCACGCTCCCGGAGGGGCGGCAGCGTGAGCGTCAACACCGCGAGGCGATGATAGAGGTCCTCGCGGAAGCGCCGCTCGCGGGCGGCCGCCTCCAGGTCGAGATTGCTGGCGGCGATGATGCTCACGTCCACCGGCTCGCCCCGGGTGGCACCGAGCCGGCGCACGACGCGCTCCTCGATGGCGGTCAGGAGCTTGGCCTGGGCGGGTTCGTGCAGGAGCCCGATCTCATCGAGGAAGAGGGTGCCGCCGCTGGGCTCGGCTTCCACCAGATGCTCGGGCAGGGCGGCGCAGTTGATGGCCTGGAATGCGCCCGCCGCGCGGGGCCCTGCGCGGTGAATGGCCCGCGCGAGCAGGCCCTTGCCGGTGCCCGTCTCGCCTACGAGAAGGAGGGCGGGCAGACGCCGCGCGCCGGACTGCATCTGGACGAGGCGGCGGACCTGGGCCCGGAGGGCCACCATGGCCGTGCTCTCGCCCATGAGCTCGGCGAGGGGGTCGGTCGAGCGCGGAGGCCCACCGCCAGTGGAGCCATCGACCATCTTTACCTTCTACGCTGGCAAGGCGGCCTCTTCAAGAGCGCACCTCCGCTCACGGTCGCTTGAGCCGGAGGTCCTCGTAGGGCGCGGAGTAGGCGTGGCCCGGGATGAGGGAGAGCCCCGGCTCCTCCACGCGCGGGCCGACCGCCCAGAGAAAGGCCGACTCCATCAGGGGCGCGTGGGTGACGCGGTCGTGGATGAGCCGCTGGATCTGGTGCAGCATCGCCTCGCGCTTCTTCCGGTCCAGCTCGCGCGACTGCCGCGCGTAGAGATCCTCGGCCTCGGGGATGGCGCTGTAGGAGTAGAAGCCGTCGCGCGTGACGAAGGGCTCGAGCCGCGTGGCGGCATTGCCCGACGGCGCCACCAGCGCCATGATCACGCCGGCGATCTTCTTCTCGCGCCACGCGGTGAGAAAGGCCGCGCGCTCCATGTTCTTGATGCGCGTGCGGATGCCGGCCGCGCGCAAGAAGTTGGCGATGGCCTCGCCCATGGAGTTGTAGGGCGGGAAGGGCGTGAAGTCGCCGCCGTCGAGGCCGCCCGGATAGCCGGCCTCGGCGAGGAGGGCTTTCGCGCGGGCGGGATCGTAGGGATGCGGCGGCAGCTCGAGCGCGAACTCCAGCGCCTTGGGCACGATATTGCCGCTCGGGCGCGCGAAGCCTAGCCACTCCGCCTCGCTCACCGCCTTCCGGTCCACCGCGAGGCTTGCCGCCAGCCGCACGCGCCGGTCGTGCCACGGTGACTTCGGGTCGCCCTGCTCGGGGAAGTCGAGCCAGAACTGCCCGACCGACGGCAGCGGCGAGGCGACCTTGAAGCCCGGCGTGCGCTTGAGCTCCTCGGCCACCGGACCCGACACGAGATAGATGAGATCCACCTCGCCCCGCTTCACCGCGGCGGCGCGCGTGGTCTCGTCGGTGATGGTGCGCAAGACCAGCCGCTTGATCGCGGGGGGCTTGCGCCAGTAACCCTCGAAGGCCTCGAGCACCAGCTCGATGCCCGGATTGAAGGACACCAGCTTGTAGGGCCCCGCGCCGATGGGCGCCTTCTTGAAACCCTCCTCGCCCACCCGCTCGACGTATTTCTTCGGCACCACCCAGGCCGCGCCCGACGCGGTGGTCCCGTAGAACGTCATGAAGTCGGGCCAGGGCTCCTTCAAGACGATGCGCACGCGTCCTGGATCCGGGGTCTGGATCTCCTTGACGCGGTCCTTGAGGAGCTTGGACGCCGCGCCCCGATAGCGCTCGAAGGAGAATTTCACGTCGTCGGCGGTGACGGGCGAGCCGTCGTGGAAGCGCGCGTGCTTGCGCAGCACGAAGTCGTAGACGACGCCGTCGCGCGACACCGTCCACGACTCGGCGAGGCTCGGGCCGGAGGTGGCGCCGGTCATGGGTTTCACCACCGCGTCGTGGATGGCATAGAGCACCATGAAGGGCGTGACCAGCGCCTCCGTCTCCGCCGGGTCCAGCCAGCGGGAGGCGAGCGTCACGTGGACGCCCCAGGTCATGGTGCCCTCCGGCGCCGTCGCGGCGGGGCGCGCGAGGATTGCGATGAGGGACAGCGCCAGCGGCAGCACGAGGCCGATCCGGGATGGGCGCATGGGATCTCCTTGAGGCGTCTCTGGGCGGGAGAGTACGCGGAGGCGGGCGCCCGTGTCCATCGAAACTCGCCCCGCGCGCTACCCGCCGTCATAATTTCCGCTGTAGCATGGGGCGGTGCGCAGCCGGCGCCACGCCCTCGCGATTGGACTCGCCCTCGCCTACTCGCTGGCGCTGCTCGGCGACCAGATGCTCTATGTGTTCCTGCCCTCGCAGCCCGCGGCGGCGGGCATCGCGGCGGCCAGCCTCGGCCTGGTGCTCTCCGCCAATCGCATCGTGCGGCTGGCCGCCAACTCGCTGGGGGGTCTGCTCTCGGACCGCCTGGGCCGGCGCCGCCCGTACCTCCTCGGCATGGTGCTCGCGCTCGCCTCCACGTCCGGCTATCTCGTCTCCGACGGGCTCTGGTCGCTGCTCGTCTCCCGCGTGCTCTGGGGGGTCGCCTTCGCGCTGCTCTACGTGGGCGGCATCGCCATCATGCTCGACCACTGCACGGACGCCGATCGCGGGCGCACGGTGGGCTTCTATCAGTCCCTGCTCCAGCTCGGCACGCTCGTGGGGCTCGTGCTCTCGGGCTTTCTCACCGATCTCCTCGGCTATCGCGGCACGCTGGCCATCTATGTGCCGCTGACCGCGCTGGGACTCGGTATCGCGATCTGGGTGCTGCGTGAGGGCGAGGCGGACCCGCCGCGCCTCGGGACGGCGGCGACTCCAGGAGCCGCGCCGCCGGGTACCCTTGTCGCTCTCCGCCGGCTGGACCCGCGCCTGCTCGCGCCCGCGTACGTGTGCTTCGCGACGCACTTCGCCGGCAGTGGCGTGCTGGCGGCGACGCTGGGCATGTATCTGAAGGCCTTGGCGTCGGAGCCCGGCGGCGGAACCTGGCTCGTGCCGGTGGCGTCCCTCACCGGCATCCTCCTCGCCGTGCGCCGGCTCGCCGGCATGATCGAGGCGCCCATCGCGGGCCATCTCCTCGATCGCTTCGGTGACCGTCGCGTCGTGGCGGCCGCGGGCGTCCTGGTGATCCTGGCGGGCTTCGTGACGCTCGCCGGCGGCCGCGGCGTCGCGCTCGTCATCGCGGGGGTGGTGCTGGTCTCCGTGGGCGAGGGTTTTTCCCAGCCCGCGCTGGTGGTATGGACCGGCGATGGCGCGCCGCCGCATCTCCGCGGCGTGGTGATGGGCGGGCTCTCTACCGCGGGCGATCTCGGCGCGGCGCTGGGCCCGCTGGTGGCCTATGCCCTGCTCGAGACGGCCGGGCTCCGCTCGGCCTATGCCCTCGGTGCCGCCCTCGCGGTCTCCGCGCTGGTGGTGCTTGCCCTCGTTCGGGGTGCCGCGCCCCTCGCCCAGCGCGCCTAGTCCCCTGCTTTTTCCGCGGGAGAGACTAGCGGAAGCGGCGCGGCTCCGCTCGGAGAATCTTGCGCGCGGCCGAGGGCGGCAGCCCGAACTCGCGACGGAAGGCATTGCTGAAATGGCTGTGGTCCGCGTAGCCGAGGTCGAGTGCCAGCCCGGTGAGATCGGGCTCGCCCGCGGCCAGGCGCGGAAGCGCCAGGCGTAGCCGCAGCCGGTCGAGATAGCGCCGCATGGGCGTGCCGTGCGCGCGCGAGAAGACCCGGCAGAGGTGATAGGGCGAGCAGCCGAGCCGCGCGGCCAGGCCGTCCAGCGAAGGCGGCGACTGCGGGCGCGCGGCCAGCGCCACGCGCGCGGCCTCCGCGAGCTCGCGCTGCGCGGGCGACAGCGCCGCCGCGGCGCCGGCCACGTTGCCATAGCGCGCATAGGCGGCGCCCACCGCCGCGTCCAGGAGCTCCAGCGCCAGCTCCTGCGCCGCGAGCGCGGAGAGCGTTCGCCGCCGCAACCCGCCCACCAGGCCATGATTCAGGAGGCTGGCCTGCGCGGTCGCCGGCGCCTGGGGGAAGGCGAAGGGCGCGCCGGGATCCTCCGGAGGCCGCCGCGCATGCCCGCGCATCACGTCGAGCAGGGTGGCGGGCGGGACGCGGAGGCTCGTGCAGTCGTCGCCGCCGGGGAACGGGTGGGCGAAGCGATAGGACTGGCCCTCGGTGAAGAACACCACCTGGGTGGGATCCGCCAGCGTCCGCTGCCGGCCCTGGGTGCGGAGGAACCCGCCCGCGCGGGGGAAGACCACGGTGTGCTCCGTGGAGACTTCCTCCCCGCCTTCGCCGTGAGGCGCGACGCGACAGGTGAGATCCACCACGGTGAGCGACGCCTCGTCCCAGAGCACGGTGCGGGTGAGCACCGGCCGGCCGCCTACTCGGGCTCCACCCCGAGGCCCTCGCCCACGCGATTGGTGTAGTTGAAGTAGCCGGTGAGCAGCGCCACCTCGAACACCTCCGCTTCGGAGAGCCCCGCCGCACGAAGGGACGCCACGTCGTCCGCGGTCATGGCCGCGGGGGTGCGCGTGAGCTTCAGCGCGTAGCGGAGGATGGCGGCGTCGGCGCCCGCGATCGCGCCGGCGTCGAGGGCGGCGCCGGGGTCGGCGGCGAGCGCCGCCACCACGGGCTCCTCCACCCGGTGGGCGCGGAGAAAGCCCGCGTGGAGCGCGGTGCAGTGGCGGCACCCGTTCTCCGCGGACACGGCCACCGCGATCAGCTCCTTCCGCTTCCGGGAGAGCGCGCCGATGCGGCCGAGCCGCTCGTAGAAGTCCAGGTGCGCGTCGAGATGCGCGGGGCTCACGCTGTAGGCCCGGTAGAAGGGGATCACGCGGCCCAGCGCGCGGACGATGCGCGCGTACGCGTCCTTGAGCGGCCCCTCCGCGGCGTCCTCGTGCGTCTCGGCGATCCAGGTCATGACCGGCTCCTCCGTGGGGAAGCAGTATATAGTGATCGTCCATGAAGGTCGTGCTCATCCCCGGCGACGGCATCGGGCCGGAGGTGGCGGCGGCGGCGCGGGAGGTCGTGGCGGCGACCGGCGTCGCCATCGACTGGGTGATCGCGTATGCCGGCGCCGCCGCCGCCGAGCGCTTCGGCGACCCGCTGCCCGAGGCCACGCTGGCCCTCGTGCGCGAGCACCGCGTGGCGCTGAAAGGGCCCTGCACCACCCCCATCGGCGAGGGCTTCCGCTCCATCAACGTGCGCATGCGTCAGGCCCTCGACCTCTTCGCCAGCGTGCGGCCGGTGCGCACGCTGCCGGGGGTCAAGGTGCCCTTCGAGCGCGTGGACCTCGTGGTGGTGCGCGAGAACACGGAGGGCCTGTACTCCGGTCTCGAGCACGTGGTGGTGCCCGGCGTCATCGAGGGGTTACGCATCGTCACCCGCGCCGCCGCCGAGCGCATCGTGCGCTTCGCCTTCGAGCTGGTGCGGCGTGAGGGACGGCGGCGGGTGACCTTCTGCCACAAGGTGGACGTGCTCCGGCTCTCCGACGGGCTCTTCCTCGACTGCGCGCGGACGGTGGCGGAGGAGTATCCCTTCATCGGGTTCGAGGAGCGCCGTATCGACAACCTCTGCATGGAGCTGGCGCTGGACCCGTCGCGCTTCGACGTGCTGGTGATGGAGAACCTCTTCGGCGACGTCATCAGCGATCTCTGCGCCGGGCTGGTGGGCGGGCTGGGCCTCGTGCCCGGGGCCAATATCGGGGTGCGCTACGCCGTCTTCGAGGCCGTGCACGGGAGCGCGCCCGACATCGCCGGCAAGGGGCTCGCGAACCCCATCGCGGTGATCCGCTCCGCCGCGCTGCTCCTCGACCACGTCGGCCAGCGCGAGGCGAGCCGGCGCATCGAGACCGCGGTGATGCGCGCGCTCGAGCGCGGGCGCGGGCTCACCCGCGATCTGGGCGGCGACGGGACCACGCGGACCCTCACCGACGCCATTATCGAGAGCCTGCCCCCGGCGAGCCTTTCCTCGACGGGCGGGGCCCGCCCATGATCCGCCGCATTCTCCTCATCCAGGGCGGCGGGGTGGGCCTCGACGAGGAGGCGGCCGCGCGCCTGGTGGTGGCCGCCGCCGGCGTGGCGGTGGAGTGGCAGGTGTTCGCGGCCGGCCTCGCCGCGATGGAGCGGGGGCTGCCGCCGCTGCCGCCGGACATGCTGGAGGCGGTGCGCGGGGCGGGCGCCGCGCTGAAGACCAAGCTCCTCAATCCTCCCGAAGGGCAGGAGACCAACTTCAACGTGGAGCTGCGGCGGGCGCTGGGCCTCTTCGCCTCGGTGCGCCCCCTCCGCAACCTGCCCGGCGTTCCCGCCCGCTTTCGCGACGTGGACATCCTGCTCGTGCGCGAGATCACCGAGGACCTCTACGCGGCGGGCGAGCACGAGATCGTACCGGGGGTGGTCCAGAGCATCAAGGTGGTCACCGAGACCGCCTGCCGCCGCGTCTGCGGCTTCGCCTTCGACCTGGCCCAGGCGCGGGGCCGGCGCAGCATCCACTGCGTGCACAAGGCGAACATCCTCAAGCTGGCCGACGGGCTGTTCCTCGAGTGCTTTCGCCAGACCGCGCGCGCCTTCCCCGCCATCCAGACGCGCGAGATGATCGTGGACAACTGCTGCATGCAGCTCGTGACCAATCCCGCGCAGTTCGACATGCTGGTGACAGGCAACCTCTACGGCGACCTCCTAAGCGACCTGGGCGCGGGGCTGGTAGGCGGGATCTCCGCCGCGGTGGGGATCAATCACGGCGTCGGCGTCCGCGTCTACGAGTCCATACACGGCGCGCCCCGCGAGGTGGTGGGAGTGGACCGGGCCAATCCGCTCCCCATCATCTTCGCTGCCGCGACGCTGCTGGAGGATGGGGGCGAGGCGGCGGCGGCGGGGCGCATCCGCGCCGCCACCGAGCGGGTGCTCACCGAGGGGCGCGTGCGCACGCCGGATCTCGGCGGGCAGGCGGGCACGGTCGAGATGGCGACGGCCATCGCGGCCGCGATGCGGTGACGGCGTGAGCGGCGCCGAGACCGGGGTGGTGATCGGAGCCTTCGCCGACGCGGAGCGGGCGGTGGCGGTACTGGGCGCCGGCGCGGGCGCTCGGCGCGCCGCGGTGCTGCCGCGCGCGGCGGTGTCCGACGGCGCGCGACTGGCGCTGCGCGACGCCGGCATCGAGTGCCTGACCACGCTCGAAGGCGGCGGGCTCGCCGAGGCGCGCGGGCTCGCGCGCGAGCTGGCCGAGGTGCAGGGCTGGCGGCTGGTCGAGGGCGGCGCGGACGGCGCCGCCGCGGGGGCTCCCGGCGATCTGGTCGGGTGGTACGAGCTGCGCATCGCGCGCGCGCTCACCACCGACCGGCCCATCACGCGGCTCCACGGCGCGCGCCAGTACATCGCCTCCTTCAACCTGCTGGGCCAGGGGCGGCTCAATCAGCGCTGCGGCGAGCTCCTCTACGAGCGGCTGATGGACGAGGGCATCGCCCCCGAGGCGGCCTTCGACACCGTCGTCTGCTCCGAGTCCAAGGCGGTGGGGATGGTGCAGGTGCTGGTGGAATCCTTCGGGGGCGACCGCTACGTGGTGCTGCGCAAGGGCCTCAAGAATTACATGCCGCGCGCCCCGCGGGGTCCACTGGCGGAGGAGGTCTCGAGCATCACCACCGCGGGCGCCCAGTCCCTGGTGCTCGATCCGCTGGACTGGGCCCTCATCGAGGGCCGCCGGGTGCTCCTCGTGGACGACGTGATCGCCACCGGCGGCACCGTGCGCGCCGCGCACCGGCTGCTCGAGAAAGCCGGCGCCACCGTGGCCGCCACCGCCGCCATCCTGCTCAAGGGCCGGGAAGGACCCATGCGCTATTTCGAGGATTTCAAGGTCGGCGAGGTGATCGAGAGCGGCACCCGCACCCTCACCAAGGACGAGATCATGGCTTTCGCGCGCGAGTTCGACCCGCAGCCTTTCCATACCGACGAGGCGGCCGCGCGCGAGAGCATCTACGGCGGCTTGATCGCCAGCGGCTGGCACTCGGGCTCGCTGATGATGCGCCTCTTCTACGAGTCGCTCTTCCGCGACAGCGCCTCCATGGGCTCGCCCGGCATCGACGAGCTGCGCTGGCTCAAGCCCGTCCGCCCCGGCGACACGCTGCGCCTGCGCACCACGGTGCTGGAGGTGATCGAGTCGCGGTCCAAGCCGGACCGCGGCCTGGTCCGCAACTTCTGCGAGCTGCTCAACCAGGCCGGCGAGGTGGTGATGACGCTCAAGCCGGTGAACTTCGTCGGGCGGCGTCCCGCGGGGGTCGCGGGCGCGGCGGGTCAAACGCGGTAGACGTACTCCCGCTCACACCTTCTCGACCCGTACCTCGATCTTCGGCCGGGCGGCCAGACGCGCCGCGTACCATGCGCCGATGAGGCCGCCGCCCAGCGCGAAGAGCGCCTCCGCGCCGAGGTTCCAGAGAATGGTGGGAGCGCCGGCGGCGAAGGCGACCCAGTCCACCTGCTGGCCGCCGCGCCGGGCCTGCTGCTGCACGTGGTACGCCACCAGGAAGAGCTCACCCAGCAGCATCGAGACCACGGTGGCTAGCGCCCCCAGGACTTGCACCGCCCGCCCGCCCTTGCCCGCCGCTTTGGTGGTGGTCCAGCCTATGGCGAGCCCGACGCCCACGGCCACGAGCCAGAACACGCGGTGGGTGGCGATGGCGATGCCGGCCCAGGCCGCCGCGCCCGCCACCGCCAGCACCGCGGCCGCGGCGACCGCCAGCGGCAGGTTCATGGGCGCCTCGTCGTAGCGCGCGCTCGCCTGTCGGGCCTCGTGCTGGAGCCGTTCGGCGCAGGCCGGGCAGACGCGGTCCACCACGTCGTTGACGAGGACGGGGTCGGCGCCGCTCTCGCTCCCGCAGAGCCGGCAGCGCGCGGGGGCGGCCGGGCTCGCCAGGCTCACCCCGCGGATGAGTGCCTCCAGCTCGCCCGCCACCGCGTCCGCTCCCGGCCGCTGGAAGAAGACCACGGGGTGCTTGTGCATGACGACCCCGTTCTCCACCGTCAGCTTCTTGCGCTTGAGCCCCCCGTCGCCCGCCTCGCTGGCGCGGACGAGGGCCTCGCGGACGGCCCCGTCGCGCCCGGGATCGCCGTGGCGCACGATCTCGACGATGCACTCGGCGTTCCCGTCGCGGCCGCAGGCGACCTCCACCAGATAGCCGTCTCGGGTCCCGTAGGCGAGCTTCCGGTCGGGGACGTTCCGGAGCCCGAGTCGCGTGGCGACTTCAGCGACCGTATCGGCGAGGCTGGCCATGGGGACCTCCATTCCCGCTTCGCGGGTCGGTCGAATCGGTAGGTCGAGCGTAGGCGCCGCGCCCACCGCGGTCAAGAAATCCGCGTGGCGCGCGCGGGGAAGGGGGGGTAGACTCGCCGCGTTGGTCTCCCGGATCGACCCTCCACGCTCGAGCCCGAGGTCAAGCCAAAGGCTAAGGAGAACGCACATGGCAGGTCGGCGGCGCACGGTGCTCCTGGCGGTCCTCGCGTCGGTCGGTGTTCTCCTCGCCGCCGTCCCCACCTTCGCCCAGGTCCGGGGCGGTACGCTTCGCATCGCCATGGACGCGGACAACACCACCATGGATCCGCATCTGTCCACCGCCGCGGTGGACCGGCAGGTCTACAACAACATCTACGGCAAGCTCTTCGACATCGACGCCAAGTTCGGCATCGTGCCCCAGCTCGTGCAGTCGTGGGAGGTCAAGTCCGGCGGCCTCGTCTATGTCTTCAAGCTGCGCCGCGGGGTCAAGTTCCACGACGGCACGGACTTCAACGCGGACCTCGTGAAGTGGAACTTCGACCGGATGCGCGACCCCGCGCTGGCCTCGCCCCGGCGCAGCGAGATCGCCCCCGTCAAGGACGTGAAGGTGGTGGACCCCTTCACGGTGGAGATCACGCTGTCGGCGCCGTTCGCGCCGTTCCTCTCCGTGCTCACCGACCGCGCCGGCATGATGGTCTCGAAGGCCGCGGTGGAGAAGTTCAAGGACGACTACGCGCGCAATCCCGTGGGCACCGGCCCCTTCCGCTTCGCCGAGTGGGTGAAGGACGATCACCTCACCATCAAGCGCTTCGACGGCTACTGGGAGAAGGGCCTGCCCTATCTCGACGAAGTGATCTACCGGCCCATCCCCGACCCCTCCGTGCGCTTCACCGCCATGCGGACCGGGCAGGTGGACTTCATGCACCAGATCGCCCCCAAGGACGTGGCGCCGGCCAAGGGAGAGAAGGGCCTCAAGGTCTCCGAGATCCCCAGCCTCTGGTGGCAGGGCATGCACCTCAACAACCAGGTGGCGCCGTTCAACAACAAGTCCATCCGCCAGGCGATGTGGTACGCGGTGGACCGGCAGGTCATCCAGCGCGTGGCCTACCAGGGTCTCGGCTCGCCGGCGTGGAGCCCGTTCCCGTCGAGCATGTGGGCGCAGGACACGGACTTCAGCGACTGGCGGCGCGATCCCGCCAAGGCCAAGGCCAAGCTCGCCGAGGGCGGGATGCCCAACGGCTTCTCCTTCACCGTCAAGGGCCTGCCCGCTCAGATCCAGGAGCTGCAGATCACCCAGGCGCAGCTGAAGGAGATCGGCCTGGACATGAAGATCGAGCAGCTCGAGTTCGGCAAGCTCCTCGCCGATCTCAACAGCCACAACTTCGTGGCGCTGCGCATCGGCTGGTCCGGGCGTCCCGATCCCGACGGGAACGCGCACGTGTTCCTGCACAGCAAAGGGGGGCTCAACCGCGTCCGGTACAGCAACCCCAAGATGGACGAGCTGCTCGACGCCGCCCGCTCCGAAGGGGATCAGGCCAAGCGCAAGGCGCTCTACGCCCAGGTGACGCGCCTGGCCGCCGAGGACGCGCCCTACATCTGGATTCACCACGACGCCGAGGTGAAGGTGTGGGGCGAGCACCTCAAGGGCTTCGAGCACATCTCCGACGGCATGATCCGGGTCAAGGGAGTCTGGCTCGAGAAGAAGTAGCCCGCGCGCCCGGGCATGCTCCAGCTGATCGGCCGCCGCCTGCTCGCGACGGTGCCCCTGCTCCTCGCGGTGAGCGTGGTGGTGTTCTCCTTCGTCCACGCGCTCCCCGGCGACCCCGCGGTGCTCTTCCTCGGCGAGGAGGCGACCACCGAGAACCTCGCGCGCTTCCGCGCCAAGCTGGGCTTCGACCGGCCCCTGATCGTCCAGTACGGGGACTGGCTGGGCCGCGCGCTCCAGGGCGATCTCGGCCGGTCGATCAGAACAAATCAGCCGGTGGTTCAGGCCATCGTCGAGCGCCTGCCGGTGACCCTCCGGCTCCTCGCCTTCTCCATGGTGATCTCGCTCGCCATCGCGGTGCCGCTCGGCATCGTGTCGGCGGTGAAGCGCAACTCGGGAGTGGATCTCGCCAGCACCTTCTTTGCGCTCTTCGGCTTCTCCACGCCGAACTTCTGGTTGGGTCTCATCCTCATCTATGTCTTCGCCCTCCTCCTGCGCTGGCTCCCCGCCTCGGGCTTCGACGGCATGCGCTCGCTCATCCTGCCCTCCATCACCCTGGGCACCGCCCTCGCCGCGCTGGTCACACGCCAGCTCCGCTCCGGCATGTTGGAGGTGCTGCGCCAGGACTACGTGCGCACCGCCCAGGCCAAGGGGCTGGCCGACCGCATGGTGATCGGCAAGCACGCGCTCAAGAACGCGCTCATCTCGGTGGTGACGGTGATCGGGCTCCAGATCGGCGCCCTGCTCGGCAACACCATCATCACCGAGAGCCTGTTCGCGCTGCCCGGCGTCGGGCGCCTCATGATCGACTCCGTCTTCAGCCGCGACTTCTTCGTGGTGCAGGGGGTGATCCTGTTCCTCGCGGTGGGGTACGTGGTGGCGAACCTGGTGGTGGACATCCTGTACTCCTACCTCGACCCGCGCATCCGGGTGCACTGAGTGGCCGGCACCAGCCTCACCGCGATCGCGCTCGCCCAGTTCCGGCGGAGCCACGTCGGGCTCGTGGGCGCGGTGCTCGTCTGCGCATTCGTGCTGGTGGCGGCGCTGGCGCCGCTGCTCAGCCCCTATGATCCCGTGTCGGCGGACTTCGCCAATGTCCTCTCGCCGCCGACGCGCGCGCACCCCTTCGGCACCGACGACATCGGGCGCGACATCCTGAGCCGCGTCGTCTACGGGAGCCGCATCTCGCTGCAGGCGGGGCTGTTCACGGTGGCGGTGGCGCTGTGCATCGGCCTGCCCCTGGGCCTGGTGGCCGGCTATCTGGGCGGGCGGGTGGACAACGTGATCATGCGCGGGCTGGAGGTGATCCTGTCCTTCCCCGGCCTGGTCCTGGCGCTCGGCATCACCGCGGTGCTCGGCCCCAAGCTCATCCACGCGCTGTTCGCCATCGGGGTGGTGTTCGTGCCGAACTTCGCCCGGCTCATTCGCGCCCAGGTGCTGTCGGTCAAGGAGCACGACTTCGTGGCGGCGGCCCGCGCGCTGGGCGCCTCCGACCGGCGCCTGGTGATCCTCCACATCCTGCCCAACTGCCTGGCCCCGCTCCTCGTGCAATGCTCCTTCTCGGTGGCCTTCGGCATCCTCACCGAGGCCGCGCTCTCCTTCCTCGGCATGGGGACGCAGCCCCCCACGCCCTCGTGGGGCATCATGCTCTCCGCGGGCCGGGGCTATCTCGAGCAGGCCCCCTGGCTCGGCGCCTTCCCGGGCCTCGCCATCTTTCTCGCGGTGCTGGGCTTCAACCTCCTCGGCGACGGGATCCGCGACGCCCTGGATCCGCGTCTCAAGACCTGAGACGCCGGCGCATTCCGCCCGCCGGTAGCGTAGGGCCGGGCGCGCGTGTACTAGTTCTTGGGGTGGACGTGATGGGGCGCGACCGCTCGTCAGCGCGGACCCTGTGATATCCTGGGTGCCGTCGTCCCGCCAAGCCGTTCCAGAGCGAATTCGGTCGTGCGAGAGTGGCGGAATTGGCAGACGCGCTGGACTTAGGATCCAGAGGGTCACACCCGTGGGGGTTCAACTCCCCCCTCTCGCACCATCCCTGAGCCAGGAGTCACGATGAAAGTCGCCGTCGAAGAAGTGGGAGCCTGCAAGCGCCGCCTCCAGGTGGAGGAGGCGCCGGAAGTGGTCCGCACCGCCTGGGAGAAGGCCTTCACCCGCGTGCAACGCGAGGCGCGGCTGCCCGGCTTCCGCAAGGGCAAGGTGCCGCGGAGCATGATCAAGCTCCACTTCTCCGACGACGTGAAGCAGGAGGTCGCCCGCAGCCTCATCCCCGAGGTGTACCGGCAGGCGCTCGACGAGACCAAGCTCAAGCCCGTCGAGGAGCCGGATCTCCAGGAGGTCCGCCTCGAGGAGGACGCGCCGCTGTCGTTCTCGGCGGTGGTGGAGATCAAGCCCGCCATCACGCTGGGCGACTATGCCGGCCTCGAGGTGAAGCACGAGCCCAAGCCCCTCACCGACGACGAGGTGGACGAGACGATCAACCAGTTCCGCGAGCAGCACGCGGAGTTCCGCGTGGTGGAGCGCCCCGCCGACCTCGGCGACCTGGTGATCGTGGACTACACCCTCTCCCCCGAGGGCATGGACCCCCGCACCGAGGCCGGGTACGGCTTCGTCCCCGGCCAGGGTCAGGTGATGCCGGAGATGGAAGAGGCGGTCATCGGCCTCGCCGCCGGCGGCACCCGCACCACGCGGCTCAAGTTCGCCGACGACCACCGCACCGAGGCGCTGCGCGGCAAGACCGGCGAGGCGACGGTGACGGTGAAGGAGGTCAAGGAGAAGGTTCTCCCCGTCCTCGACGACGAGTTCGCCAAGACCATGGGCCCCTTCGAGTCGGTGGAGGCGCTGAAGGCCGAGCTGCGCAAGGATCTCCAGGCCCGTCGCGACCGGGAGAACCGCCGCGCCCTCGGGGACGCGGTGATGGAGACGCTCCTGAGCACGCACGACTTCCAGGTGCCGGACGCGCTCGTCCTGCGCCAGGTCGGCCATCAGATCGAGCACACGCGCGAGCGGCTGCGCCGCCAGGGCGTGGACCCCGACAAGCTGCCGTGGGACTACCCCAAGCTCCTCGAGGAGCTCAAGCCCGGCGCGGAGAAGGCGGTCAAGCGGGCACTCCTCCTCGAGGCCATCGCCGAGAAGGAAGGGCTGGCCCCCGCCGAGGAGCAGGTGGACGCCGAGGTGGAGCGGATTGCCCAGGCCACCCAGCGGCCGGCCCCCGCCGTCCGGCGGATGATGGAGCAGAGCGGCGACCTCGACAGCCTGCGCTACACGCTCCGCGAGAGCCGCACCCTCGACCACCTGATCGAGCGGGCGAAGATCGCTCCCTGAGGTACACTATTCAGTAATGGCAAGGAGGCGTCCGATGGGCCTGGTTCCGATGGTGGTCGAGCAGACACCCCGCGGGGAGCGGGCGTTCGACATCTTCTCCCGGCTCCTCAAGGAGCGGATCATCTTCCTTCCCACCTACATCGAGGACGAGATCGCCAACCTCGTCATCGCGCAGATGCTCTTTCTCGAGGCCGACGATCCCGACAAGGACATCAACCTGTACATCAACTCGCCGGGCGGCTCGGTGACGGCGGGGATGGCCATCTACGACACCATGCAGTACGTGAAGCCGGACATCTCGACCATCTGCATGGGCCAGGCTGCCTCCATGGGCGCGCTGCTCTTGACCGCGGGGGCCCGGGGCAAGCGCTTCGCGCTGCCGCACTCGCGCATCATGATCCACCAGCCGCTGGGCGGCGTGCAGGGCCAGGCCACCGACATCGACATCCAGGCCCGCGAGATCCTGCGCATGCGCGAGGAGCTGAACCGCATCCTCGTGCATCACACCGGCCAGTCCATGGAGAAGATCCAGCGGGACACCGACCGCGACTTCTTCATGACCGCGGAGCAGGCCAAGGAATACAAGATCGTGGACGAGGTCATCTCCTCCAAGCCCACCCCGCGGCCGGTCCCGGCCGAGGCGGCGGCGGTCACCAAGTAGGTCGCATGGCCCGCCAGCGAGAGGGCGGCGGCTCGCTGAAGTGCTCGTTCTGCGGCAAGAGCCAGAACGACGTCCGCAAGCTCATCGCCGGGCCCACCGTCTACATCTGCGACGAGTGCATCGAGCTCTGCAACGACATCATCGCGGACGAGTGGGAGGAGGAGAAGAGTCGGGAGATCCGGAGCCTCCCAAAGCCCGCCGAGATCAAGCAAGGCCTCGACCAGTACGTGGTAGGGCAGGAGCGGGCCAAGAAGGTGCTCGCCGTCGCCGTGCACAACCACTACAAGGTGGAGCTCCAGAAGGCGAACATCCTCCTCATCGGTCCCACCGGCTCCGGCAAGACCCTCCTCGCCCAGACACTCGCCCGCATGCTCCAGGTACCCTTCACCATCGCCGACGCCACCACCCTGACCGAAGCGGGCTACGTGGGCGAGGATGTGGAGAACATCATCCTGCGACTGCTCCAGGCGGCGGACTACGACGTGGAGCGGGCCCAGCGCGGCATCGTCTACATCGACGAGATCGACAAGATCGCGCGCAAGTCGGAAAACCCCTCGATCACAAGAGATGTTTCCGGCGAGGGCGTCCAGCAGGCGCTCCTGAAGATCCTCGAGGGCACGGTGGCCAACGTGCCGCCCCAGGGCGGGCGCAAGCACCCCCACCAGGAATTTATTCAGGTCGATACGACGAATGTGCTCTTCATCTGCGGCGGCGCCTTCGTGGGCATCGACAAGCTCGTGGAGAACCGGGTGGGCAAGAGCGGCATGGGCTTCGGCGCCGAGGTGAAGAGCCGCGAGGACCGCCGGGTGGGCGAGCTCCTCGCCATGGTGCAGCCGGAGGACCTCCTCAAGTTCGGGATGATCCCCGAGTTCGTGGGCCGGCTCCCGGTGGTGGCCACCCTGCACGACCTCGACGAGCCGGCGCTGATCCGCATTCTCCGGGAGCCGAAGAACGCCGTCATCAAGCAGTACCAGAAGTACTTCGAGCTCGAGCGCGTGCGGCTCAAGTTCACCGACGACGCGGTGGCCGCCATCGCCCGCGAGGCGATCAAGCGGGGCACCGGCGCCCGGGGCCTGCGCGCGGTGCTGGAGGAGGTCATGCTCGAGATGATGTACGATCTGCCCTCCATCCCCGAGCTGAAGGAGTGCATCATCACCCGCGAGGTCATCCTCTCCCGCGAGCGCCCCATCCTCATCCAGGAGCAGAAGGAGCAATCGGCGTAGTCATCGCGCGAGCGCACCCCGGGGGGCGGGGCGCTCGCTTGCTCAGTACAACATTCGCCTCGAGCGCCCCGCCCCCCGGCTGCGCTCTCTTCGGCCCAGCGACACCTTCGGCCCTTTCAACTCCCGGCTTCGGCCTCGATGTAGGCGATGGGCACCGTCAGGGTCAGCTCCCCTCGCTCCCTCGCCAACCGGTTCAACCCCGCTTCCAGCGCGCCGAAGATCTCCCCCTCCGTGTCCGGCGTGACCACGCTCCGCCAGCCGTCGAGGAAGCCCAGCCGGATGAAGTAGTGGCGGAGGAGGGCGCTCCCGTCGGCGAAGCGCATGGGGAAGTCGCGCTGCACCGCGCGGGCGACCCGGAAGCCGGCGCGCCCGAGGCGCTCGGCGATGCTCGCCACCGAGCCACGATGCGCCACGTGGCGGCGGAGAGCGGCCAAGGCCTCTGGGTGCCCAAGGTCGGTAAGCAGCGTCTCGAACACCGCATAGAGCTCCGCCATGTGCCCCTCGACATTGCTCGTCAGCGCGAGCCGCCCGCCCCGCTTCAGCACGCGCCCGCACTCGGCGAAGACCGCGTCCGGATCCGCGAAGTTGTTGATGCCGAGGTTGGAGACGATGAGGTCGAAGCGGCCGTCGGGAAACGGCATGGCGCCGCCATCGCCCCGGGTCAGCGTGGCGTTGGCGACCCCGATCACCCCCGCCTTGAAGCGCGCGCGCCGGAGCGCTTGCGCCCAGGGATCGAGGCCATGCACGGTGGCGCCGGCGCCGAGCCGCTGCGCCAGCTCGAGGAGCGGGAAGCCGGTGCCGCAGCCCACGTCCAGCACGGTGGCGCCCCGCGGGAGCGGGAGATGCTCGAGGAGGAAGAGCCCGGCCATGGCGCACCATAGGGGCAGCTCGTCGTAGGCCGCCACCGTGTCCGGGGCGGTGAAGTCCGGCGCGCTCCACGCGAGGTAGTCGGTCACATCCGGAAGCGCTCGTCCACCGGGATCTGGTAGGCGTCGGCGAGCGCGTTGGTCTCGCTCGCCATCCCCACCACCGCGAGCAGCTCGCCCAGCATCGCCTCCGTCATCCCCGCCTTGCGCGCGGAGGCGGTGTGCGAGTGGATGCAGTACTCGCAGCTATGGGCGGCGCTCACCGCGAGGTAGAGCATCTCCTTGGTGAGCGGATCCAGCGCGCCCGGCGCCATGATCTGCTTGATGCTCTCCCACGTCCGGCGCAGGGTCGGAGGGTGATGGGCGAGGCCCTTCCAGAAGTTGTTCACCCAGTCGACCTTGCGGGTGGCCATGATGTCGTCGTAGACGGCGCGCACCTCGGGAGGAGCCTCCGCGTATTCGATCAGCTTCACCGTCGTCATGGGGGATGGGTCCTCATCGCGCGCCGGGCCCGCGGGCGCACCGGGTGGCGCATCCGGACATTGGGCTCCACGTACCGGCCGAGGCCGCGCCCGCGGTCGATCGCCACGGGGTTGAAGGCGCTGGGGACGACGTAGCGGCCGCTCTCGGGGAAGGTGAGCCCGGTCCCCTCCTCCCACGCCGCCAGCGGCGCCTCCACCACCATGGCCCGCCGCGCGATGCGGACCACGCGCGGCGCGCCATGGGTACGAGCGGGTAGCGGCCCTTCAGCGTGGGCCGGACGGGGGCCACCAGCGCGCGGAAGCCATGCCGGGCGGCGATCCGGCCCATCTCCTGGATCACGCGGGCGCTCAACCCGTGCCCCCGCAGCTTCGGGTCCACCACCGCCGCGAGGGCCGACATCGAATTGGGCGCCCGGCCGCGCCGGCGGTCGACGATGCCACGCGCGAGGACCTCCGAGATCCGGTGCGGGAGGTCGGCGGCGGTGCCGTCCCAGCGGAAGGGAACGGTATTACCCACCGCGACCACACGCCCGCGCGCGTCCCAGAGCCCGAGCTGGAAGTCGGCGAAGTCCGGCCCGCGCGCGACCTGGTCGAAGAGCGGATTCAACGCGGCGTCCTCGAGGAACCTGGGCCATGCGCTGAGGTGCAGGCGCCGGTCGTGGCGGGGCGCAGTATGCCAGAATGTTCACCGATGGATGCCGCTCGTCTCGCCCTTCCCCTCGTTCTGCTCGCCGCGCTCGTGCTGGCGCCGCTTCCCTCTGCGGTTGCGGAGATCCCGGAGCCGGGCCTGCGCGAGCAGGAGTGGGCGCTGGCGGCGGCCCGGCGCCACTTCGAGGCGCGGCGCTACGAGCAGGCGCTCTCGCAGTTCGAGTCGGCGGAACGGGACGGCGCGCCCGCGCTGCCGCCGGACGCCCTGCGGCAATGGGGCTTCGCCGCTTCCGAGACGGGCTGGCCGCTGGCGGCCTGGGTCCGGCTCCGCCAGTATCTGGCCGCCGTGCCCGCCGCGCCGGACCGGTCCGAGCTCGAGGGCCGCGCCGCGCGCGCCCGCAGCGCGCTCGTCGCGCTGGCGCCCCGGCGGTCGCGCCTGGTGGCGACCTCGGACCGGCGCGATTTCGACGAGCCGCCCGAGCGGCGCATCGTGCGCCTGGTGGCGCGGGACGGCCGGGCCACCATCGAGGCGCTGTCGCAGGCCGACCGCTCCGCGGCCCCGTGGGAGCGGGCGGGAGAGCTGGCGCTGGACACGTATCTCCGCCTCGTCGCCCGTCTCCTCGACGCCCCCGCCGTCGCGGCGAACTTCCCCGTCCAGGCCTTCGATCCCAACGAGGTGGGGCCGCGCCGGGCGGTGGCGCTGCGCATCGTGGTGGGCGAGGAGGAGCGCCGGATCCAGGCGCTGCGGGGCACGCCCTACGACGAGATCCGGGCGCTGGTGGCCGACGTGCTCGAGTTCGCCCGCTCCGCGCCGCTGGTGGACGAGACCGACTGATGCCGCCGGGCACGCTCTACGTCGTCGCCACGCCCATCGGCAATCTCGAGGACCTGACCCTGCGCGCGCTGCGCACGCTCAAGGAGGTGGCCCTGGTGGCCTGCGAGGACACCCGCCGCACCCGAGGGCTCCTCAGCCACTACGGCATCTCGGTGCCGGTGACGAGCTACTTCGAGCACAACAAGCGCGTGAAGGGCGAGGTGATCCTGCGCGCCCTCCGCGACGGCAAGTCGGTGGCCCTGGTCACCGACGCCGGCACCCCCGGCATCTCCGATCCCGGCTTCCTGCTCGTCAAGGACGCCCGCGCCGAGGGTATTCCAGTCACGCCCATCCCCGGTCCCTCCGCGGTGGTGACCGCGCTCTCCGCCGCCGGCGTGCCCGCCGACCACTTCGTCTTCGAGGGCTTCCTGCCCGTCAAGCCCGGCCGCCGCCTCAACCGGCTGCGCGCGCTGCGCGAGCTCGAGACGACCATCGTCTGCTACGAATCGCCGCACCGCATCGCGGGCAGCCTGGCCGCCATCGCGGAGGTCTTCGGCGAGACGTCCATCGTGCTGGCCCGCGAGCTCACCAAGCAGTTCGAGGAGATCGTGGAGGGCACGCCCGGCGCGCTCGCCGAGCGCTTCGCGGGCGCCGCCGCCCGGGGAGAATTCACCCTCGTCATCCCGTATACTAAGAGGCCATGCGTATCCCCAGGGCCCTGACCATCGCCGGATCGGATTCCGGCGGCGGGGCCGGCATCCAGGCTGACCTCAAGACCTTTTCGGCCTTCCGCGTGTTCGGGATGTCGGTGATCACCGCGGTGACGGCGCAGAACTCCCTCGGCGTCCAGGGGGTGGAGAACCTGCCCGCCGCCTTCGTGGCCCAGCAGCTCGACTCCGTGCTCGACGATTTCGGCGCCGACGCCGCCAAGTGCGGCATGCTCTCGACGGCGCCCATCATCGAGGCAGTGGCCGAGGTGCTGCGCCAGCGGCCGATCGCGAATCTGGTGGTAGATCCCGTGATGGTCTCCAAGTCCGGCGACGCGCTGCTGCGTCCCGACGCCCGCCGGGCCCTCGTCGAGCACATCCTGCCGCTGGCGCTGGTGGTCACGCCGAACCTGCCCGAGTCGGGCCGAGCCATGTGCTCGTCAAGGGCGGCCACCTCAAGGGCGATCCCCACGATCTCCTGTGGGACGGGCACGTGTTCCGCGAGTTCCGCGGCGAGCGGATCGACTCGCCCAACACCCACGGCACCGGCTGCACGCTGTCGGCGGGCATCGCGGCGGGGCTGGCGCTCGGGCACTCCCTGACCGATTCCATCGCGCGCGCCAAGGCCTATGTCACCCGCGCCATCCTCGAGGGCTTCCGGGCCGGACACGGCGTCGGCCAGCTCCGGCACTTCCTGGTGGAGTGGTGACGACCGACGAAGGCAAGATGTCCTTCCTGGAGCACCTGGGCGAGCTGCGCACCCGCATCATCTGGAGCCTCGTCCCCAGCGGGATTGGCCTCCTCGTCGCCTTCCACTTTTCCGACAAGATCCTCCTCTACCTGCGGCGCCCCCTCGACAAGGTCAACGTGCAGCTGGTGGCGCTCACCCCCACCGAGTCCTTCTGGACCAGCATGAAGCTCTCCATGGTGCTGGGGGTGGTCTTCGCCATGCCGGTGATACTGTGGCAAGTCTGGGCCTTCGTGTCGCCGGGGCTCCACAAGCACGAGCGGCGCTTCGCCGGGCCCTTCGTTTTGTTCGGCACGCTCCTGTTCGTGATCGGAGGCGCGTTCGCCCTGCTCGTCGTGGTGCCCTTCGCCCTTCAGTTCCTGCTGAACTTCGGCAAGGAGCAGGGCATCACGCCCATGATCTCGGTGTCGAGCCACGTGGACTTCATCATCAAGTTCACCTTGTCCTTCGGGCTGGTGTTCGAGCTGCCGCTCGTCCTCACCA
>WNFK01112146.1_pt1 | contig 22436 bp, 19 predicted proteins | sample 5400281 | NCBI WGS metagenome assembly WNFK01 (sample SAMN13153350, study PRJNA577476) | soil metagenome | isolation source: 20 cm soil on Douglas fir-dominated hillslope | place: USA:California | collected 2013-09-17
CACCCCGCCGTCTCCCGGACGGGAGAGCACGCGGTCGATCAGCTCCGCGATCCGGGCCATCTCGGGCTCCTTCATGCCGCGGGTGGTCACCGCGGGCGTCCCGATGCGAATCCCGCTCGTGACCATCGGGCCCTTGGTGTCGAAGGGAATGCCGTTCTTGTTGACGGTGATCCAGGCGCGGTCGAGCGCCTCCTGCGCGTCCTTGCCGGTGACGCTCCGGGAGGTGAGGTCCACCAGGATCAGGTGCGTGTCGGTGCCGCCCGAGACCAGCCGGAAGCCGCGCGCGAGCATCGCCTCCGCGAACGCCTTGGCGTTCTTGACGATCTGCGCCTGGTACGCGCGCCACTCCTGGGTCTGGGCCTCGCGGAAGGCCACCGCCTTGGCCGCGATCACGTGCATGAGGGGCCCGCCCTGGATGCCGGGCAGCACGGTGCGATCGAGATCCTTCGCGTACTGGCCACGGCACATCACCATGCCGCCCCGGGGCCCGCGCAGGGTCTTGTGGGTGGTCGTGGTGACGAAGTCGGCGAAGGGAACCGGGGAGGGATGCAGCCCCGCTGCCACCAGGCCCGCCGGGTGCGCGATGTCGGCCATGAGCCTGGCGTCGACCTCGTCCGCGATCTCGCGGAACGGCTTGAACTCGATGGCGCGCGGGAACGCGGAGCCGCCCGCGATGATGAGCTTCGGGCGGTGGGTGCGGGCCAGGTCGCGCACCTGGTCCAGGTCGATGCGCTCGGTGTCCTTGGTGACGCCGTAGGGGACGATGTTGTAGAAGCGGCCCGAGAAGTTCATCGGGCTGCCCGCGGTGAGATGCCCGCCGTGGGCCAGGTTGGGGCCCAGCACCGTGTCTCCCGGCTTGAGCAGGGCGAAGTAGACCGCCATGTTGGCCTGGGATCCCGAGTGCGGCTGCACGTTCACGTGCTCGGCCCCGAAGAGCTCCTTGGCGCGGGAGATCGCGAGGTCCTCCGCGATGTCCACGATCTCGCAGCCGCCGTAGTAGCGCTTGCCCGGATAGCCCTCGGCGTACTTGTTCGTCATCACCGAGCCCACCGCCTCCAGCACCGCCTCCGAGACGAAGTTCTCGGACGCGATCAACTCGAGGTTGCGGGACTGGCGCTCGGTCTCGGCCCGGATCGCCTTGGCGATCTCGGGATCCACCTGCTCGAGACGGCTCACCGCCGGCCCTCCGGGTGCCGCCGCTCGATGTCGGCGATCTTCTCCACCCGTCGCGCGTGACGGCCGGCCGCGAAGCCGGTCACGAGCCACGCCTGGAGGATGTCCGTGGCCATGTCCGCGCCCATGAGCCGGCCGCCCAGCACCAGCACGTTGGCGTCGTTGTGCTCGCGGCTCATCCGCGCGGTGTAGAGATCCCCGCACAGGGCCGCGCGGACCCCGGGGACCTTGTTGGCCGCGATCGCCATGCCGACGCCGGTGCCGCAGACCAGCAGGCCGCGCTCCACCTTGTGATCGGCCACGGATTCGCCGACCAGGGCCGCGTAGTCGGGGTAGTCCACCGACTCCGTGGAGTGGGTGCCGAGGTCGAGAACGTGGAGACCGTGATTTATGAGCCAGCCCTTGAGGGCTTCCTTTAGCTCATACCCGGCGTGGTCGGCTCCGAGCGCAATGGTAGAAACCACGGGCCAACCTTACGCTCCGTCGGGGTTGAGTGTCAAGACGACGCTACCGGTGGTATCAGCGCCCTGCCACCCGCCCTCACTCGAGACAGCAGCGCCAGGCCAACCACGAAGAAGGAGCCGATGGCCAGGATGCCGGCCCGCTGGTTGCCCCCCGCCGCGTGGGAGATGCCGCCGAACACGAGCGGGCCCATGACCGCGGCGCTCTTGCCGCAGAGCGAGTAGAAGCCGAAGAGCTCGGCCTGCATGCCCGGAGGCGCCAGGCGCGCCAGGAACGCGCGGCTCGCGGCCTGCACCGCCCCGAGGCCGGTGCCCGCCACCACCGCGAGCGCCCAGAACTGGCCCTGGGTCTCGACGAAGTAGGCCGCGACCACGATGGCCGCCCACTGGCAGAGGGTGACCATGACCACCCGGCGCGGGCCCAGGACGTCGGTCGGCCTCGCCCAGGCCAGCGCGCCGACGAGGGCCGAGATCTGCACCACGATATAGAGCACGATGAGCCGCTCCATCGGGAAGCCGAGGGTCTGGGCCGCGAAGATCCCCGAGAAGGCGATGACCGTGTTCACCCCGTCCTCGTAGATGAAGTAGGCGCCCAGGAAGCGGCGCAGGTCCGGCAGGGCCAGGATCCGGCGCGCGGTGGCCACCACCTGCGCGGCGCCTTCGCGGGCGGCCCGCAGCACCGGCACCCGCCCGCCCGGCGCGGCCGGGAGCATGAAGAAGGCGGGGAGCGAGAAGACCCCGTAGAGCGCGGCCGCCGCGAAGAAGGCGCCCTCGTAGTTGCGGGCGCGCACGAACGGCAGCGCGGCGAGCAGCGCGGCGATCGAGCCCGCGTAGCCGACCGCGAAGCCCCAGCCCGACACGCGGCCCTGGTGGCTCGCCGGGGCCAGATCGGGCAGGTAGGCGTTGTAGTAGACGAGCGCGCTCTCGTAGGCGAAGTTGCCGAGCACGCCGAGCACGAAGCCCCACACCACCATGCCGGGCTCCACGGTGGCCATGAGCGCGGTGGCGGCCACCGCCACCGCGGTGAAGCCGATGAAGAGCGGCCGGCGGATGCCCGCGCGATCGGCCACCCCGCCCAGGAACGGCGACGTCAGGGCGACCAGGCCCATCGAGACCGAGACCACGCGCCCCCACCAGAGATCCCCCTCCCCGCCGTCGTTGCCGACCACCGCGATCGCGTAGTAGGCGGCATAGATGGTCGCGAAGATCACCGCCGCGAACGCGGAGTTCGCGAAGTCGTAAAGCGTCCACGCCACGATCGCGCGCACGTTCACGCGCGGGGCTCCTCTCGGCCGGCCAGCACCGGCTCGGGCACGCGCGCCACCGCGCCCTCCATCTCGTCGAGGATGGCCCGCCGCCGCTCGCCCAGGTGGCGCCCGAGGTCCCGGTCCACCAGGAGCCGGAGCAGCGCGCGACTCTCGCGGTAGAGACGGCGCAGCCGCTCGCTCCACGCCAGCGCGAAGAAGCCGCCCGGGATCAGCAGGACGACGAAGAGGGTGAGCGGCCACCCTCCGGCCCAGCGCCAGAGCAGCCAGCCCTCGGCGATCCAGGCGAGCGGGTAGAGGACGATGCCCGCCACCAGCTTGTAGGTCGCCTCCACGTCGGGCTCGGGCCGCAGCCGCCGCGCCGCCACCCACGTGAGCCAGTACGGCACCGCGTGACTGGCGAGCCCCCAGAGCGCGAGCGGCAGGCCGCCCAGCAGGATCGCGAGCTGGCGCACCGCATAGGGCAACACCGCGCGCGCCCCCGGCGGCCTGAGCCCGACCGCGGTGCCGAGCGCGGCGTCCTCCACGTCCTTGACGTAGCGCTCCACCAGCCCCCGGAGGAGCGCGAGCCCGGCCGGGTCGCGGTCGATGAGATAGCGATAGGCGCGCGTGGCGCGGCGGCGCCACTCCGCGCTCGCCGCCGCGTCCCGCGGCGCCCGCCCGTCGCGCTCCTCGCGCCAGAGCCGCTCCGCGTGCTCGACCAGCCGGAGCGTCTCGCGATCGTCCACCTCCGCGATCAGGCCGCGCATCGCCTCGCCGAGCCGGGCGGTGAGGCGGCGCGCCGCTTCCTCGGGCTCGGTCCGCGCGAGCGCCACCAGGTCCGCGGTCTCCACCGGCTCCCCCACCGCGATCAGGGCCCAGCCGGTCCGGAAGGTGCCCGGCTCGTGGAACATGAGGCCGACCGGCAGCAGCGTCACCGGCCCGACCGCGTCCGCCTCGGCGGCCAGCAGCATGCGCGCGGCGCCGGTCCGGAGCGGCATCAGGGTCGGCTCGGGCTGGCTCACGCCCTCCGGGAAGATCAGGATCGCGTCCCCGCGGCGCAGGGTCGCGGTGGAAGCGGCGAAGAGGCGATCGTTGCGCGCCGGGTCGGTGCCGCCGTCCTGGCGGCGGTGCACCGGGAGGGCCCCGATCAGCCGGAGGAACGGGCCGATCAGCGGATTGGAGAACAGCGGCGCCTTGGCCACCGAGACGAGCCGGCGGGGCAGCGCGGAGAGCAGCAGCACGCCGTCCACGAGCGCGTTGTGGTGATTGGCGGCGACGATGAGGGGCCCGGTGCGCGGGATCCGCTCGGCGCCGATCACGTCCACCCGGTGGTAGAAGATCGCGGCGAGGAGCCGGGCCAGCGCCCGGACCGCGCGGTACGCCCAGGAGGGGCCGCGCCCGCTCAGAGCGTCACGCGCTGGCCGTCCTGGGCGACCACCGCGTTCCAGCCGAGGCGGCTCACGATGGCCTCCCGCAGCGCGTCCGCCGCATCGGCCTCGCCGTGGACGACGTAGGTCATGCCGGGCGGCCGCTTGAATCCGCCGAGCCAGCGCAGGATCTCCTCGCGATCGGCGTGGGCGGAGTAGGCGTCGCTGATCATGATGGTGGCGTGCACCGGGATCGTCACGCCCAGCATCTTGATCTCGCGCGCGCCATCCTTCAGCAGCCGTCCCCGCGTGCCCGCGGCCTGGTAGCCGACGAAGAGCACGGTGGTCTTCGGGTCGGGCAGCAGGCGCTTGAGGTGATGGAGGATGCGGCCGCCGGTGGCCATGCCGCTGCCCGCCACGATGATGCCGGGCCCCGCGGTCTCGTTCAGGCGCTTGGAATCGTCCACCGAGCGCGACAGCGTGAAGCGCCGCGAGGCGAAGGGCGCGGTGCCGCCCGCCTCGACCCGGGCGAGCGCGGCGTCGTGCTCCTCGGTGTGGGCCGCGTAGATCGCGGTGGCCTGGATCCCCATGGGGCTGTCGAGGAACACCGGGATGCTCGGGATCGCCCCGCGCGTCTCGAGCTCGCGCAGGTCGTAGAGGATCTCCTGCGAGCGGCCCACCGCGAAGGCCGGAATGAGCAGCCAGCCCTTCTGGTCCACCGCGCGGCGCACCGCGGCGGTGAGCCGGTCGGCCGGGTCGTCGGGGGGATGCACGCGGTTGCCGTAGGTGGACTCGACCAGCAGCACGTCGGCCTCCGCCACCGGCTCCGGATCCACCATGATCGGCACGTCGTAGCGGCCGAGATCGCCGGAGAAGATGAGGCGGCGCCCGCCGACCTCGCAGGCGACGAGCCCCGCGCCCAGGATGTGCCCCGAGGGGGTGAAGCGCGCCTCGACCCCTCGCGCGGCGGTGAATGGGCGCCCGAAGTCCACGCGCTTCACCAGGGCGAGCGCACGCTCCGCGTCCGCGATCGTGTACAGCGGCAGCGCCGGGTCGTGCTTGCTTGTGCGGTGCCGGTTCGCGAAGTCGGCCTCTTCCTCTTGAAGGTGGGCCGCGTCCGGCAGCATGACTCTCAGGAGATCGTGGGTGCCCGGCGTGCAGTAGATCGGCCCGGTGAACCCGTCGCGGCACAGTCGCGGCAGGTAGCCCGAATGGTCGATGTGGGCGTGGCTGAGGATCACCGCGCCGAGCGTGCGCGGCTCCACGGGCGGCGCGGCCCAGTTGCGTCGGCGCAGCTCCTTCAGGCCCTGGAAGAGGCCGCAGTCCAGCAGCACGCGGCTGTCCCCGTTCTCGAGCAGGTGCTTGGAGCCGGTGACGGTGCCGCCGGCGCCCCCGAGGAAGGTCAGGGTGGTGGTCACTCGGGGACGGGCTCCGGCAGCGGGCGGCGCGCCGCGGCGCGCGCGGGGTACGGCCCCGCGCCGGCCGGGAACTCGAACAGCTCCTGCTCCGCCGCTTCCACGCCCTGGGTGACGAGGCGCTCGAGGTCGAGCCGCGCCTCCAGCGCCGCGATCGCCTCGGCCTCGATCCGGGTGGCGGGATGCCGCGGCGTGAAGAGCGTGCAGCAATCGGCGTCCGGCTCGATGGAGATCTCGTAGGTGCCGAGGGCGTGGGCCTGCGTGGTGATCTCGAGCTTGTCCATGCCGATGAGTGGCCGGAGGATCGGCATCGCGGCGACCTCGTCGATGCGCGTCAGGTTGTGGAGCGTCTGCGAGGCCACCTGCCCCAGGCTCTCCCCGGTGACGAGCGCGAGGGCGCCCGCGTGGCGCGCCAGCCGCTCCGCGATGCGCACCATCAGCCGGCGGTAGACCACGACGCGGAACGGCGGCGGCACCGACAGGACGACCTCTCGCTGGATCTCGCCGAACGGGACGATGAACAGGCGCGAGTGGTACTGCCACTGGGTCAGCCGCCCCACCAGCTCGCGGGCCTTGCCCCGCGAGAGGTCCGGCAGGTAGGGCGCGCTGTGGAAGTGCACGAAGACCACGCGGCAGCCGCGGCGCATGAGCCGCCACGCGGCCACCGGGGAGTCGATGCCGCCCGAGAGCAGGGCGGCCACCGTCCCGCCGGTGCCCACCGGCAATCCGCCCGCGCCGGGCAGCGGATCGCAGTAGACGAAGGCCTCGTCGGGGAGCACCTCCACCCGCACGTTCAGCTCCGGATGCTCGAGGCTCACGCGGACGTCGGGCCGCCGCGCGAGCACGTGGGCGCCCAGGTCGCGGTTGAGCTCGACCGAGGTCATCGGGAACGTCTTGAACGCGCGGCGCGCGGTGATCCGGAAGGAGCCGAAGACACGGCCCGCGATCGCCTGCTCGACCGCGGCCCGCAGCGCCTCGCGGGACACCCCGGTGCGGATCGCGAGGGCGAAGTTGGCCACGCCCGCGACCCGCGCGAGCCGCTCGGGCAGAAGCCCCGGGTCGGGGTGGCGCGAGAGGTCGAGCATGATGCGCCCGGAGAGCTGCACCAGATCCACCGGCCCGAGATCCTCGATCGCGCGCAGCAGGTTCTGGTGGAGCTGGCGGAGGAAGAGCGGCCGGTTGCCCCGCTTGAGGCTGATCTCGTGGTAGTGGACGATCGCGGCGGTCGCGGCGGCCATCATGATTCGCCCCCCGCGGCGCGGCGGTGCTTGGGCCGCCGCCGGTACACCGTCTTCGGGACCTCTACCTTCGGGGGCTTGGCGGGCATCGGCTTGCGGACTTTTGCGTGGATCGGCTTCGGGCGCTTCACCGGGACAGTATATCCCGGCGGTCTCGCTCAGTAGATCGCCCCCGGGAAGGTGTTGATCCCCGCCTTCCGGCCGGCCGCCTTGTACATCTTCACTCCGCTCACCGCCCCGCCGGCCCAGAGGCCGTCGCCCACCCCGTCGTGGATGGCCCAGCTCCGGCCCCGCACGGTCCGGGCGGCCTGCGGGTCGCGGAAGTCGGACGAGGCGTCGAGCGCCTTCAGCAGCGCGCCGCCCTCGCGGAAGCCGGCGTGGATCGACTCCATCACGTCGCGGCCCACCAGGTAGCCGCAGCCGCGGCGCTCGTAGAGGATCGCGGAGTGATAGAAGAGCGGCTCGATGAGGTAGATCTCCTTGCCGATGAGGGCGCAGAAGCCCTCCATCGCGTCGAGCACCCGGGAGAGCAGGCGCAGGCCCTGCCGCACCTGGCCGGGGGCGAGGCCGCCCCGCATCGCGCGGCGCTCCTCCTCGACGTTGCGGCAGGTGGTGCCGAAGAGCGTGTCGCGCCCGTCCGGGTCGCGGTCGATGGCGTAGCGGGCGCCCGCGGGATCGGTGATCTGCACGAACGCGAGCTCCGGCACCGAGAGCGGCGACATCTCCACGTCCACCAGCAGCGCGGGGTCGCGGTCCTCCGGGCTCGAGCGCACCTCCACGCGCGCCCACGGCTGGTCCGCCGGCGCGGTCACCCGAACCAGCCGCGCCCCCGCCTTGTCGCAGAAGGTCTGCGGATCGATGGCGAAGCGATCGAGCAGCTCCTCGGGCACCAGCCGCGCGTACAGCGCCTCCACGACCTCGCGCGGCAGCGCGTTGATCTCCTGGATCGACCCGAGCCCGAGCCCCTCGACGCGCGCGTCCATCAGGCGGCGCCCGGCTCCAGCGCGGGGAGGAGCACGCGCGCCATCTCGAGCTCCTCCGGGGTGTTGACGTTCATGAACACCACCTCGGGCGCGCGGTAGCGGGCGACCTCGCTCGCCGGGATGCCGAGCACGCGCACGTCATCGTAGAAGCCGACGATCTTGAGGCGCCCCGCGCGCAGCCGCGTCTCGATCGGGGCCAGGCAGGCCTTGCCGTAGCAGGCGTGGAGCGTCTCCCACTGCTCGCCGACCCGCGGGACGATCACGTCCGCCTCGCCCGCGCGCTCGGTGACCAAGCGCGCGACCTCCGGCATCAGGAACGGCATGTCGCACGCGACCGTGAAGGCGGCGTCGCCGGACGCGGCGAGCAGGCCCGAGTAGATGCCGCCGAGCGAGCCGCCGTCCGGGAACACGTCGGGCACCATCGGCAGGCCGAGCCAGGCGTAGAGCTCCGGGGTATTGGTCACGAGCAGCAGATCGTCGGCGACCTGCCGCACGACGTGCGCGACGCGGTCGATGATGCGCCGGCCGCCCAGCTCCAGCAGGGCCTTCGGTCGGCCGCCCATCCGGGTGCTCCGGCCGCCCGCCTGGATCACGCCGGTTATCCGCACGCCGCCTCCACGATCACCGGGCCCTGGCGCAGGATGCGCGGAGGCCAGACCGTGCAGTCCGCGACGGTGGAGCCCGCGCCACCCGCGGTGGTCCCCCCGTCCAGGATCAGCTCGACCCGCCCGCCGAAGTACCCGCGGACGTCGCCCGCGGTGCGTGCCGGAGGCGCCGCGGTCGGGTTGGCGCTCGGCGCGGTGACCGGCCGCGCGGCCGCGGTGACGAGCGCGCGCGCCACCGCGTGCCCGGGGAGCCGCACGCCCACGGTCCCGGTGCCGCCGGTGAGCCCGGCGGGCACGCGCGCGGAGGCGCGAAGCACCAGGGTGAGCGCGCCCGGCCAGTGACGCGTCATGAGGGCGCGCGCGCCGTCGGAGATCCCTTCGGCCAGCTCGGTCACCATGTCGATGCCGTCCACCAGCACGAGAATGGGCTTGTCGTCCGGCCGGCCCTTGACCTCGAACACGCGCGCGATGGCAGCCGCGTCCAGCGCGTCGGCGCCCAGGCCGTAGAAGCTCTCGGTGGGGAAGGCCACGAGCCCGCCCGCCTCGATGCGCGCGCCGGCCGCGCGCATCACGGACGGATCGGGCCGGATCGGGTCCACCGCGACGACGCGCGTCGAGATCGTCGGCGTGCTCACCCGATCCGTCTCAGGGCGTGGTGGCCGACCGGCGCGCCGGAGGCGCGCATCACCGGGGAGGCGCCAGTCGAGAACGTCCGCATGCTCACCCGATGCGCCTCAGCGCGTGGTGGCCGACCGGCGCGCCGGAGGCGCGCATCACCGGGGAGGCGCCAGTCGAGAACGTCCGCATGCTCACCCGATGCGCCTCAGCGCGTGATGACCGATGTCCCGGCGGTAGTGGGCGCCGTCGAAGCGGATGCGCTCGACCGCGGCGTAGGCCGCGCCGATCGCGGCGGCCGCATCCGCGCCCGAGGCCTGCACGCCCAGCACGCGGCCCCCCGCGGTGACGAGCGTGTCGCCCGCCATCGCGGTGCCCGCGTGGAAGACGTTGACCTCGGGCAGCGCGGCGGCCGCGGCCACCCCCGTGATGAGGCGGCCCGTCTCGTAGCGGCCGGGATAGCCCGCGGAGGTCATCACCACGCAGACCGACGTCCCCGGGCTCCACGCGAGCGTGGCGGGGAGCCCCTCGCCGGTGGCGGCGGCCTCGAGCAGGGCGAGCAGGTCGTCCTCGAGACGAGGCATGATCGCCTGGCACTCCGGGTCGCCGAAGCGGCAGTTGAACTCGATGACCTTCGGCCCCTCGCGCGTGATCATCAGGCCGACGAAGAGCACGCCGGTGTACGGCGCCCCCTCCTTGGCCATCGCCGCGATCACCGGCCGCACGATCTCGGCCATGACGCGGTCCTCCATCGCGGACCCCATGACCGGGGCCGGCGAGTAGGCGCCCATGCCGCCGGTATTGGGCCCCCGGTCGTCGTCGAAGACCGTCTTGTGGTCCTGGGCCGCGACGAGCGGGAGCACCGCCGCGCCGTCGGCGAGCGCGAAGAACGAGGCCTCCTCGCCTTCGAGGAACTCCTCCACGACCACGGTCAGGCCGGAGTCGCCGAAGGCGCGCTCGTCGAAGCAGAGGGCGAGCGCGCGGTCGGCCTCGTCGAGCGAGCGGCACACGATGACGCCCTTGCCCGCCGCGAGCCCGTCGGCCTTCACCACCAGGGGCGCGCCCAGCTCGCGGCAGTAGGCCCGGGCGGCCGCCGCGTCCCGCAGCGTGCGGAAGCGGGCGGTCGGCACGCCGTGACGGGCCATCAGGTCCTTGGAGAAGGCCTTCGAGCTCTCGAGCCGGGCCGCGGCGGCGCTCGGCCCGAACACCGCGAAGCCGGCCGCGCGGAGCCGGTCGGCGAGGCCCATCGCCAGCGGCACCTCGGGCCCCACCACCACCAGGTCGGGCCGCTCCCGGCGGGCGAGCTCCACCAGCTGATCCATCGCGGTGTCTTTCACCGGGACGCAGCGGGCGTGCGCGGCGATGCCGGGATTGCCGGGCGCCGCGATCATGCGGCGGAGGCGCGGGCTCTGCGCGAGCTTCCAGGCCAGCGCGTGCTCGCGCCCCCCGCCGCCCACCAGGAGCACGTCGGTCACTCGTCGGCCTCCGGGTCGGCACCGGAGGGCTCGGCGCCCTCCTCCAGGTGCGCGCGCGCGATCTTGGCCCACGGGCTGCCCAGGTCCAGCTCGAGGTAGCGGCGCCAGTGCACCGCCGCGTTCTCGGCCCGCCCCATCTTGGCGAGCACGCCCGCCAGATTGAAGTGGGCGTCCGCGTAGTCGACGTCCATCTCGAGCGCGCGCCGGTACCAGGTCACCGCGACCGGGAAATCGCCCAGGTCCTCGTGGAGCGAGCCCAGGTTGAACGACGCCTGGCAGCAGCTCTCGTCGGCCTCGAGCGCGGCCCGGTAACACTCCCCCGCCCGCTCGTACTGGCCCATCCGGTGGTGGAGGAGGCCCAGGTTGTTCCACGCCGCCGCGTACCCCGGATCCATGTCGAGCACGCGCTCGTAGGCGTCCACCGCGGACTCCCAGCGCTCCGGGTCGCCGTCCCACTCCGACGCCCGCTGGAACCACACCTCGGCCGCGTCGGCGGGCGGGATCAGCGGACGCACCATGCCGGTCAGCAGCGTCTCGCGGGTCTCCTGCTCGAGGTCCCCGGTTTCGAAGGCGAGCAGGGTCTGGCCGGTGCCCGGATCGAGCCGCAGGCGATCCTGCTCGACCACCACCCGGCGGTCGCGCACCACCAGGCGCAGCTCGGCGAACGGGGTCCGCACTTCGGGGGCGAGCCGCCGCGCCCCGTCGAGCGCGGCGCGCACCTGGCGCACGCTCGCCCCGCTCTCCAGCAGGTTCGCGGCCGCGCGCACCGAGACCAGCTCGCGGAAGCGCAGGCCGCCCGGGTCGTCGCGCAGCAGCCCGAGACGCCGGAGCTGCGAGCGGCGCTTGGGGGACAGACGCAGGAGCCGCGTCAGCTCCCGCAGCGTGAAGACCCGTTCGGGCGGAGGGCTAGTGCTTGAAATGGCGAATCCCGCACACCACCATGGCCATGCCGTGCTCGTCGGCGGCCGCCACGATCTCCGCGTCGCGGACCGAGCCGCCGGGATGGATCACCGCGGTGGCGCCCGCCTTGGCCACCACGTCGAGCCCGTCGCGGAACGGGAAGAACGCGTCGGAAGCGCAGACCGAGCCCTTGGTCTCGAGCCCCAGCTCGCGCGCGCGCATGACCGCGATGCGCGCCGAGTCCACCCGGTTCATCTGCCCGGCCCCCACCCCGACGACCTGGTCGGCGGTCGCGAGCACGATCGCGTTGGACTTGGCGTGCTTGGCCACGCGCCAGCCGAAGCGCAGCCCGCGCAGCTCCGCCTCGGTGGGCCGCCGCTTCGAGACGACGGTGAGCGTGGCGGGATCGAGATCGACGAGGTCGGCTTCCTGGAGCAGCACCCCGCCCCAGACGCTCCGGATCTCCTGGCTCCGCGCGGGGTAGTCGGCGCGCGCGCACGGGAGGCGGAACACCCGGCACTTCTTCTTGGTCCGGCGGATCTCCTCGAGCGCGTCCGGCTCGTAGGCGGGGGCGAAGAGGATCTCGAGCAGGATACCGGAGAGCTCCTTCACCACCTCGAGGTCCACCGTCCGGTTCAGCCCCACGATGCCGCCGTAGATGGAGACGGGGTCGCAGGCCTTGGCCTTGCGCGCCGCCTCGCCCGCGCTCTGGCCGGTGGCCACCCCGCAGGGATTGGTGTGCTTGATCACCACCGCGGCCGGATCGTCGAACTCGAGCAGCAGCCCGAGCGCGGCCGACCAGTCGAGCAGGTTGTTGTACGAGAGCTCGGGACCGTGGAGCTGCGTCGCCGCGCTCAGGCCGAGCGCGCCCGCGGACGGGCGGTAGAACGCGGCCGCCTGGTGCGGGTTCTCGCCGTAGCGCAGGGTCTGGGCGAGCACGCCGTCCACCGGCAGGCGCTCGGGAAAGCCGGTCGCGGGCGCCGCCGCGGGACGTCCGGTCGCGCCCGGCTCACGCAGGTAGGCCGCGATCGCCGCGTCGTACTGGGCGGTGCGGCGGAACGCCTCGAAGGCCAGCCGGAAGCGCGTGGCGTCGGACAGGGCTCCGTCGCCGCGCCGCAGCTCCTCGAGCACGGGCGCGTACTGGCCGGGATCCGTGATCACCGCCACGTGCGCGTGGTTCTTGGCCGCGCCCCGGATCATGCTGGGCCCGCCGATGTCGATGTTCTCGATCGCCTCCTCGAGTGACACGCCCGGGCGGGCCACCGTCTGCTCGAAGGGATAGAGCGTCACCGCGACCAGGTCGATCGGCCGGATGCCGTGCCGCTCGAGCGCGGCCAGGTGCTCGGGCAGCTCGCGGCGGGCCAGGATGCCGCCGTGCACGCCGGGATGGAGCGTCTTCACGCGGCCGTCGAGCATCTCCGGGAAGCCGGTGACCTCGGCCACGTCCACCACCGGGACGCCGGAGTCGCGCAGCAGCTTGGCGGTCCCGCCGGTGGACAGGATCTCGGCGCCGAGGGCGGCCAGGCCGCCGGCGAACTCCACCACGCCGGTCTTGTCGTGCACGCTGACGAGGGCGCGTCGCACTCGAGTCATGGGGTCTCCCTGATCTGCACGCGGCGGCCGCGGATCTCGAGCCGTCCCAGCGCGAAGAGCCGGACGGCCTCCGGGTAGAGCCGGTGCTCCTCGACGAGGATCCGGTCCGCGAGGGTGGCCTCGGTATCGTCCGGCCGTACCGGCACCGCGGCCTGCAGCACGATCGGGCCGGTGTCCACGCCGTCGTCCACGAAGTGCACGGTGGCGCCCGAGACGTGGGCCCCGTGCTCGAGGGCCTGGCGGTGCGGGTGCAGGCCCGGGAAGGCGGGCAGCAACGAGGGGTGGATGTTCAGAAGGCGCCCGCGGAAGTGGGCGACGAAGCCCGCGCTCAGGAGCCGCATGTAGCCGGCGAGGCACACCAGCCCCACGCGCCGCTCCTCCAGCGCCGCGATCACTGCCTTCTCGTGCGCCTCGCGCGAGGGATGCTGCGCCGGCTCGAGCACGACCGCCTCGATCCCGAGCTCGCGCGCGACCGCGAGCGCGCCCGCGCCCGCGCGATCCGTCACGAGCACGACCACCGCGGCGGGGATACGCCCGTCCGCGGCGGCCACCGCCAGCGCGCGGAAGTTGGAGCCGCGGCCGGACGCGAGCACGCCCACCCGCAGCGGCTCAGACATACTCGACCCCGCGCGCGCCCGGCCCGATCTCGCCGATCTCGTACACCCGCTCGCCCTGGGCCTCCAGCGCCCGCGTGGCGGCGGACGCGTCCTCGGGCGCGACCACGACCACGAAGCCGATCCCCATGTTGAAGGTGCGCCGCATCTCGGCGTCGTCCACCGCGGCGGCGCGCTGGATCGCCGCGAAGATCGGCGGCGGGGGCCACGCGCGGGGATCGATCCGGGCGCACCGCTGGCCGGGCAGCACGCGCGGGAGGTTCTCGGAGATGCCGCCGCCCGTGATGTGCGCCATCGCTCGCACCCGCACCGACCGGATCAGCTCGAGCACCGGCTTGACGTAGATGCGGGTCGGCTCGAGCAGCTCGTCGGCCACGCTCCGCCCGACCCCGGGGATGGGATCGCCGAGCTTCAGGCCCATGCGGCCGAAGACCGCCTCGCGCGCCAGGGTGTAGCCGTTCGAGTGGAGGCCCGAGGAGCCCAGCCCGAGGACGCGATCGCCGGCGGTGACGTGCTCGCCGGTGATCAGGGCGGAGCGCTCGACCACCCCCACCGCGAACCCGGCCAGGTCGTACTCCCCCGGCGCGTAGAGGCCCCCCATCTCGGAGGTCTCGCCGCCCACGAGGGCACAGCCGGCCTGGCGGCAGCCCGCCGCGATGCCGCTCACGATCGCCTCGATCTTGTCGGGCTCGACCTTGTGGACGGCCAGGTAGTCGAGGAAGAAGAGGGGCTCGGCCCCGTGCACGATCACGTCGTTGACGCCCATCGCGACCAGGTCGAGGCCGATCGTGTCGTGCCGGTCCGCCATCACCGCGATCTTGAGCTTGGTGCCCACCCCGTCGGTGGAGGAGACGAGCACCGGATCCTGCAGGCCGAACGGGACGCGGCAGAAGGCGGCGAAGGCGCCGAGGCCGCCCAGCACCTCCGGGCGGAGCGTGGACGCGGCCAGAGGCCCGATCCGGCGCACAACCTCGTCGCCGGCCCGGATGTCCACGCCGGCGGCCCGATACGTCAGGGGGTCCATAGTCCTTACGAGTCGAACAGCTTGAGCTGCGCCAGTTCCTCGGACTCGAAGCCTACCTGGTACTGGCCCGTGAAGCACGCGTGACAGAAATGATCCGGGTTCGAGCCGGCCGCCTTGAGCATCCCCTCGAGCGAGAGGTAGCCGAGCGAGTCCGCGCCGAGATAGCGCTGGATCTCCTCGACCTTGTGGCTCGAGCCGATCAGCTCACGCCGGGTGGGCGTGTCGATGCCGTAGTAGCAGGGCCACTGGATCGGCGGCGAGGAGATGCGCACGTGCACCTCGCGCGCGCCGGCGGCGCGGATCATCTTCACGATCTTGCGGCTGGTGGTGCCGCGGACGATGGAGTCGTCGATGACCACGACCCGCTTGCCGTCGAGGACCTCGCGGTTCGGGTTGAGCTTCACCTTGACCCCGAAGTGGCGGATGCCCTGCTGCGGCTCGATGAAGGTGCGGCCCACGTAGTGGTTGCGGACGAGGCCGACGTCGTAGGGCAGCCCCGAGGCTTCCGAGAAGCCGAGCGCGGCCCCGACCCCCGAGTCGGGCACCGCGATGACCAGGTCGGCCACCACCGGATACTCCCGGGCGAGCTGGTGGCCGAGGGCCTTGCGCACCGCGTGCACGTTCCGGCCCCACAGCACCGAGTCCGGGCGCGCGAAGTAGACGTACTCGAACACGCACTGCAGCCGCTGGGCCGGGCGGAAGGGCTTGAGTGAGGTGAGGCCGCGCTCGTCGATCACCAGGATCTCGCCCGGCTCGACGTCGCGCTCCACCTTGGCTTCCATGAGGTCGAGCGCGCAGGTCTCGGAGGCGAGCACCCAGGCGTCGTCCAGGCGGCCCAGGGTCAGCGGCCGGAAGCCGGAGGGATCGCGCACCCCGATGACCGAATCCGGGGTCAGCAGCAGCAGGGTGTAGGCGCCGCGCACCCGGGTGAGCGCGCGGGCGAGCTGCTCGGCGAGGGTGGCGCCCTCGGACCGGGCGAGGAGATGCAGGATGACCTCGGTGTCCGACGACGACTGGAAGACCGCCCCGTCCTTCTCGAGCTCTTCCCGCAGCGCCTCCGCGTTCACGAGGTTGCCGTTGTGGGCGATGGCCACCGGCCCGTGCGCGGTGGTGCCGGTGATCGGCTGCGCGTTGCGCAGGTTGGAGCTGCCCGCGGTGGAGTAGCGCACGTGCCCGATCGCGCGATGGCCGGGAAGGCGCTTTAGGCGGTCGCGGCTGAACACGTCGGCGACCCAGCCCATCGCCTTCTCGACCTGGAAGTGGTCGCCGTCGGTCGACGCGATGCCGGCCGATTCCTGGCCCCGGTGCTGGAGCGCGTAGAGGCCGAGGTACACGACGTTGGCGGCCTCGGCGTGGTTCCAGATGCCGTAGAGCCCACACTCGTCGTGGAACTTGTCGTCGTCCAGCTCGATGGCCGTCGCCTCAGCTGACATATCGCTCAAAGCCGCCCCTCCACGCGCTCGTGATGCGGTTCAGGCCCAGGTCCACGAGGCCCGCGTCACCCGCGCGGATCCGGAGTCGATCGCCCCCGACCCGTCCGATGAAACGCCACGGCACCCGGAACTCGCTCATCAGCTGCTCGAAGTGGCGCGCCCCGTCCGCCTTGACCGAGACCACCACGCGCGACGGCCCTTCCCCGAAGAGCGTCAGATCGGCGCGTCCGCCGCCCGATCCCAGCTCGACCTCCGCGCCCAGCGGGCGCGGCCCGCTCACGCAGGCCTCGGCCAGCGCCACCGCCAGCCCCCCCTCGGCGCAATCGTGGGCTGAGCCCAGGAGCCGCGCGGCGATCGCCGCGCGACAGGCCTCCTGCACCGCCCGCTCCACCGCCAGGTCGAGCGGCGCCAGCCGCCCGGCCACCGTGCGCTCCCGCACCCACAGCCACTCCGACCCGCCCAGGCTCACCGCGTCCGGCCCGAGCAGGGCCACCCGGTCGCCCTCCTCGGCGAACCACTGGGTGCAGCGCGCGTCCGCCTCGTCCAGGATCCCCGCCATCCCGATGACCGGCGTCGGGAGGACCGCCTGGCCGAGAGTCTCATTGTAGAAGGAGACGTTGCCGCCTACCACGGGGATTTCCAGCGCGCGGCAGGCCTCGATGATTCCCGCCACCGCCTCCTTGAACTGCCACAGGATCTCGGGGCGCTCGGGGGAGCCGAAGTTGAGGCAATCGGTGAGGCCGAGCGGCCGCGCCCCGCTCACCGACAGGTTACGCGCGGCCTCCGCCACCGCCATCGCCGCGCCCGCGCGCGGGTCGAGATAGACGAAGCGCGCGTTGCAATCGGTGGTTACCGCCACACCGGTGCGGGTGCCCTTGATGCGCAGTACTCCCGCGTCCGAGCCCGGGAGCACCAGCGAGTTGATCCCGACCTGCTGGTCGTACTGGCGGTACACCCACTCCTTGGAGGCGATGCCCGGCGAGGCCAGGAGCCCCAGGAGGGCCTCCGAGGTATCGGGGGACGCGGGCCGGGCGAGCGGATCGAACGCCTCGAGGGCGTCCTGCCATCCGGGCCGGGCGGTGGGCTTCTCGTACACCGGGGCCTCGTCGGCCAGGGCCTTCACCGGCACCTCGGCGACGACGGTCCCGTGGAAGCGCACGCGCAGCAGGCCGTCGTCGGTCACGGTCCCGATCTCGACGGCGTCCAGCTCCCACTTGGCGAAGGTCCGTCGGACCTCCTCCTCCCGGCCGCGCGCCGCCACCAGGAGCATGCGCTCCTGCGACTCCGACAGCATGATCTCGTAGGGCGTCATCCCGGTCTCGCGCTGCGGCACCCGGGACGCCTCGATCTCCATCCCCATGTTCGAGCGCGCCGGCATCTCCGAGCAGGCGCACGCGAGCCCGGCCGCCCCCATGTCCTGGATGCCGACGATCGCGCCAGTGGCCATGGCCTCCAGGCAGGCCTCGAGGAGCAGCTTCTCGGTGAACGGATCGCCCACCTGCACGGTGGGGCGACGCTCCTCCGCGGTCTCGTCAAAAGTGGCCGAGGCCATGGTGGCGCCGTGGATGCCGTCGCGCCCGGTCTTGGCGCCCACGTAGAACACCGGGTTGCCCGCGCCGTCGGCGCGCGCGCGGAAGATCCCGCGCTTGGTCACGAGCCCGACCGCCATGGCGTTGACCAGCGGATTGCCCGCGTACTCCGGGGCAAAGCCGACCTCGCCACCGAGGTTCGGGACGCCGAAGCAGTTGCCGTACCAGCCGATGCCGGACACCACGCCCTCGATGAGGCGCCGCGTGCGCGGGTCGGCGGGATCGCCGAAGCGCAGGGAGTCGAGGACCGCGATGGGCCGCGCGCCCATGGTGAAGATGTCGCGCAGGATGCCCCCCACCCCGGTGGCCGCGCCCTGGAACGGCTCGATGAAGGAGGGGTGGTTGTGGCTCTCGATCTTGAAGGTCAGCGCGAGGTCGCCGCCCAGGTCCACGATGCCCGCGTTCTCGCCCGGCCCCTGGAGCACGTGGGCGGCCCCGGTGGGCAGCGCGCGCAGGAAGACGCGCGAGTGCTTGTAGGCGCAGTGCTCGGACCAGAGGGCGGAGAAGAGGCCGAGCTCGGTGAAGGTCGGCTCCCGGTCGAGGCGCCGGATGATGCGATCGTATTCTTCGGCCGTGAGGCCGTGGCTCTGAGCCAGGTCCAGCGTGACCTTAGGGTCGCCCGCGGTCACCCCGCCCCCACCCGGTTGTCACGTGGTCTATCGCTTGAGGAACGAGCCGTCTTCGACGAGGGTGCCGAGAATCGAGTTGAAGATCAGGGTGCCGTCGGTCCCGCCCACCGTGGCCTCCGCGGCCCGCTCCGGGTGCGGCATCAGTCCGAGCACCGTGCCTTCCTCGTTGATCACCCCGGCGATATTGTCGAGCGAGCCGTTGGGGTTGGCCTCCTTGGCGACGCGCCCCTCCTCCGTGCAGTACCGGAAGACAATCTGGTTCTTCACCCGGAGCTGCCGCAGGGTGTCCGGGTCGGCGTGGTATTTCCCCTCGCCGTGCGAGATGGGCATCTTGAGGATCTGGCCCGGCCGCATCGCGCGCGTGAACGAGGTGTCCGCGTTCTCGACCAGGAGGTGGGTCGACTGGCAGCGGTACTGCAGGCACTCGTTGCGCATCAGGGCGCCGGGCAGCAGCCGTGCCTCGCAGAGGATCTGGAACCCGTTGCAGGAGCCGAGCACGAGGCCACCCCGCGCGGTGAACTCGGGGAGCGCCTCCACCACCGGCGAGCGTCCGGCCACCGCGCCCGCGCGGAGATAGTCCCCGTAGGAGAAGCCGCCGGGAAGGACCAGGCAGTCGAACTCGGCGAGGTTGGCGTCCCGATGCCAGACGTAGCGCACCGGCTGGTGCAGGACCTCACTGATGACGTAGTGAAAGTCGCAGTCACTCCACGTGCCCGGGAAGACCACCACGCCGAAGTTCATTGGATCGTGTGTTCCTCCTTGTGTGGCTACCCCGTCACTGTAACCCGCCGCTCCCGATCTGACAAGGGGATCGGGGGGCGCGGACGCGATTTACCGGACGCTACGCGAGGAGCTCGACGGTGAAGTCTTCGATGACGGGGTTGCAGAGGAGGCGGGCGCACATCTCGTCCACTCGACGCCGCGCGTCTTCGGGCCCGAGGCCGTCCAGCTCGACGTCCATGACCTTGCCGACGCGCACGTCCTGCACCTCCGCGAACCCCAGCGAGGCCAGGGCGCGCTTCACCGTGACGCCCTGCGCATCCAGGATGCTCGGCTTCAGCCGGACGAGGACGCGGGCCCTCACGACACCCCGCCTTCATGAGCCCCGCCTTCATTTGACAGTCCCACGCGGCGATAGATCGTGCCGATATTCCGCAGATACCAGGCGGGATCGAAGCACTCGTCGAGCTGCTCCACGCTCAGGTGCGCCATGACCTCGGGGTCGGCGGCCAGGAGATCGCGGAAAGCGGTACGCTCCCGCCACGCGGTCATGGCGTTGCGCTGGACCATCTCGTAGGCCTTCTGCCGCGCCAGCCCCTTGTCGGTGAGCTTCAGCAGCACCCGCTGGGAGAACAGGAGCCCATAGCTCCGGTCCATGTTCTCCTTCATGCGCTCCGGGTAGACCAGGAGGCCGTCCAGGATCCGGGTCATCTGATGGAGCATGTAGTCCACCAGGCACGTGGAGTCGGGCAGGATGACCCGCTCCACCGAGGAGTGGCTGATGTCGCGCTCGTGCCACAGGGCGACGTTCTCCAGCGCGGCCAGGGCGTTCGTGCGCACGAGGCGGGCGAGGCCGCACACCTGCTCGCAGGAGACCGGGTTGCGCTTGTGGGGCATCGAGCTCGAGCCCTTCTGGCCCGCGGTGAACGGCTCCTCCACTTCCAGCACCTCGGTGCGCTGCAGTGACCGGATCTCGGTCGCCACCTTCTCGAGCGACGCGGCCACGATGGCCAGGGTGGTCGAGAACTCGGCGTGCCGGTCGCGCTGGACGATCTGGTTGGAGATCGGCGCGGCCTCGAGCCCGAGGAGGCGGCAGACCTCCTCCTCCACGTCCGGGTCCACGTGCGCGAAGGTCCCCACCGCGCCCGACAGCTTGCCCACCCGCACCGCCTCGCGCGCCCGCCGGAGACGCTCCAGGTTGCGGCCCGCCTCCGCGTACCAGAGGGCGGCCTTGAGGCCGAAGACCATGGGCTCCGCGTGGATGCCGTGGGTCCGCCCCACGCAGAGGGTGTCGCGATGCCGGAGGGCCAGCGTCCCGACCACCGCGCGGTAGCGCTCGAGCCCGGCCAGCAGGAGATCGGCAGCCTGCTGGAGCTGCAGTGCCAGCGCGGTATCCACCACGTCCGAGGACGTGAGGCCCATGTGGACGTAGCGGGAGTCCGTGCCGAGCGCCTCCTCCAAGTTCGTCAGGAAGGCGATCACGTCGTGGCGGGTGGCGGCCTCGATCTCGTCGACGCGGGCGGCCTGGACCCGCGCCCGCCCCTTGATCCGCCCGAGCGCGTCCTCGGGGATCAGGCCGCGCTTGCCGTACACCTCGCACACCGCCAGCTCGACCTGCAGCCAGGCCTCGTACTTGGCGTCCTGGGTCCAGATCCGCGCCATCTCCGGGCGGGTGTAGCGGGCAATCATGGCGACCTCCTCAGGGGCGCATGAGGCCGCGGGGGAGGTGCCGGCGGTTCACCGCCCCCAGGGTCATGAGCGAGAGGTGCTCCTCGTCGAGCACGCGGTGGATGAGGGCGTCCACCTCGTCCATCTGCACGCGATCGATGGCGGCCAGCATCTCGTCCATGGTCATGAACGAGCCGAACCGCATCTCGTGAGAGGCCAATCGGTTCATTCGAGACGACGTGGACTCGAGCGAGAGCATCAGACTCCCCTTGAGATGATCCTTGGAGCGGCGCAGCTCGTCGGCGGTGACCCCGTCCTTCTTGAGGCCGCGGATCTCCTTCATCAGGGCCTGAACGACCTTGCCGAAGTTCGCCGGGTCCGTCCCCGCGTACACGTAGAAGAGCCCGGTGTCCCGGTAGGCCTGCTGCCCCGAGTGCACCGAGTAGACGAGGGCCTGCCGCTCGCGGATCTCCTGGAAGAGCCGCGAGGACATGCTGCCGCCGATGATGTCGTTGAGCAGGTAGAGCGGGTAACGGTCCGGGGCGGTGTCGGAGACCCCGGGTAGCCCGAGGACGAGGTGCACCTGCTCGAGCGGCTTCTGCACGGTGTGGATGCCCGGATGCAGCGTGGGCGGGACGAACGCGTGGGGGGCGGCCGGCCGGCCCCAGCCGTCGAAGCCCGCCGCGAACAGATCGGCCACCCGCTCGTGCTCGGCGTGGCCGGCCACCGCCACCACGATCCGCGCGGGGACGTACTCGCGCTCGAAGTAGCCGAGCACGGTGTCCCGATCGAATGCCTTGACCACATCCCAGCGACCCAGGATCGGCCGGCCGAGCGAGTGCCCGGCCCAGATCCGCTCCGCGAACAGGTCGTGGATGAGGTCGTCGGGGGTGTCCTCCACCATCTTGATCTCCTGGAGGACCACCGACTTCTCCTTCTCGATATCGGCGGCGGCGAACAGGGGCTGACGCAGGATGTCGGTGAGCAGGCTCACCGCGAGTGGCAGGTGCTCGTCGAGCACCTGCACGTAGAAGCAGGTGTGCTCCTTCGCGGTGAAGGCGTCCATCTGGCCCCCCACCGAGTCGATCGCGCGGGCGATCTCCTCGGCGGAGCGAGTGGCGGTGCCCTTGAAGACCAGGTGCTCGATCAGATGGGAGATGCCGCCGAGCGGCTCGGGCTCGAGCCGCGAGCCCGTCTCCACCCAGATGCCCACCGCCACGGAGCGCACATGCGGCATCGTCTCGGTGACGAGACGGATACCGTTGGGCAGCGCGCTCTTGCGATACGCCACTAAGCGGGGCTCGCGCTCGGGGCGATCTTGAGCTTCTCCTGCTCGGCGACCGCCGGCTGATCCTTCAGCGCCGCCTTGCGGGAGAGTCGCATCTTGCCGTTGCCGTCGATCTCGATCACCTTGACCGCGACGATGTCCCCCTCGGACAGCACGTCGCCCACCGTGCGGATGCGGCTCTCGGCAATCTGCGAGATGTGGAGCAGCCCCTCGTTGCCGGGGATGATCTCCACGAAGGCGCCGAACTCCTTGATGCTCTTGACCTTGCCTACGTAGATGCGGTCCAGCTCCGCCTCGCGACAGATGTCCTGGATCATGCCGATCGCCATCTGGGCCGCCTCGCTGCTCGGCGAGAACACGGTCACCTTGCCGTCGTCCTCCACGTCGATGCGGGCGCCC
>WNFK01169149.1_pt1 | contig 22388 bp, 20 predicted proteins | sample 5400281 | NCBI WGS metagenome assembly WNFK01 (sample SAMN13153350, study PRJNA577476) | soil metagenome | isolation source: 20 cm soil on Douglas fir-dominated hillslope | place: USA:California | collected 2013-09-17
GTCGCCTCCCAGCGCGTTCCGCCGCCGCATCCACGCCTTCGCCTTCGGACGCCAGCAGGCCTGGGTCCCGCACTGCTACCTGGCGGCATTTTCGCAATTCTGAAGAAGCGCGCCTCCGCCGCGGCCTGCTACTGCCGCGCGCATGATCCAGCGACTCTCCCACGCCACCGTCTACGTGCTCGATCAGGACCGCGCCAAGGACTTCTACGTCGACAAGCTCGGCTTCGAGGTGCGCACCGATCAGAGCATGGGCGACTTCCGCTGGCTGACCGTCGGACCGAGGGGCCAGCCGGACGTGGAACTGATCCTGATGAAGATCGCCTCCGGTCCCACGCTCGACGAGGCCACGGCACAGCAACTTCGTGCGCTGGTCGAGAAAGGCACCTTCGGCGTCGGCGTCCTCGAAACGGCCGACGTGCGCAAGGACTACCGGGAGCTGTCGGAGAAGGGCGTCCGGTTCAAGTTCCCGCCCGCGGACCGTCCGTACGGGATCGAGACGGTGATGCAGGACGACTCGGGGAACTGGTTCAGCGTGGTGCAGCGTCCGGGGTAACTCGCCCCGGGGCTCGACTCCGCTGTCTTCCGTGACCGGGGCTGCTTCCGATCCCTGGACAAGAATCTACTTACCCGCGCTCTTCGACGCGGTGAAGATCGACTTCGGCACCATGCAGTGCACGCCCTTCCGGACGTCCACCACCTGGCTGACCCGGCAATCCGCCGCCATCGACGCCAGCGAATACGCCTCGTACCGGTCGAGCTTCTTCTCGGTGGCCAGGAAGTCCACCGTCTCGCTCACCGCATTCGTGAACGCCTTCAGCAGATCCTCGTCGAACCCGACCATGATGTAGTGCGTCTTCGTCTCGATCCTCGGCCAGTTGAGCTTCATGTCCTTGCGCACGATGGGCTGCAGCCGGATCTCCTCGTAGGAGCACTCCAGCGCGGTCAGGTTCACCTCGCCGTTTCCCTGCGCGCAGTGCGAGTCCCCGGTCCAGATCAGCCCGCCCTTGAGGAAGACCGGGATGTAGATGGTGCTCCCCTCGGTCAGCTCATTGATGTCCATGTTCGACCCGTTCTTCCACGGCCGCAGCGTGCTCACCGGGGCCATCGGGTCCTTGGAGCCGCCCTTGCGCGGCGACGGGTCGTCCGGATCGATGCCGACTGCGAGCGTGCCGGGAAATGGCCGCAGCGGGATCTCGATCCCCGGCTTGAACCTCACCGTCTTCGCCTTCGGGTCGATGTCGAAGTACTGCACGTGCCCCTCCGGGAAGTCCTTCGCCAGCAGCCCGACGGTGGGAAAGTCCTTGCCCGGCAAGTTGAAGTTGCTGCCCACCTTCTTGGGCACGATCTTGAGGATGCGGATCTCCAACACGTCCCCCGGCTCGGCGCCGTTGACGAAGACGGGGCCGGTGATCGAGTGCGGGCCTCCTCCCGGGTTGGCCTTGCGCAGCTCGACGATCTTCTCCATCGTCACGCCCTTCTGGATCTGATCCTTCGCGTGCATCAGCGTCTCGATCGACACCGTATCCCCCGAGTCGATCGTGAGCTGCGGCGGCTCCTTCGGATCGAGCCAACCCCACTGCACCTTCTCCGGCGTGGCCTTCAGGACGTAGTGCTTCCCTGCCGCGGACGCGGCGAACGACGCCAACGCGACGACTGCCAGGGAGATCGAGATCGAGCGCATGGAGCCCCCGCGCCCACTGGAGGTGGGCAGAGCGGCCAAGCTATCGCAGCGCGCCTTGCTCCTTCAATACGCTCTCCACCACCGAGCGCGCGATGGCGTGGTACCCGCCGCACGCCTCGGCGTAGATCTTCCGCGCCGCTCGCGGGTCGCGCCGCGCCAGCTCGGTGTAGAGCGGGCGCAGGTAGCGCATGCGGCCCGTCTCCAGCAGCACGCGCCGCACGGCGTCCACCGCCTCGGGCGCGCCGGCCCGGAGCTGCAGGAGCACGAAGGTGTGGCGGATCTCCAGGCTGGGGCGGGTGGAGAGGCCGAATCGCTGGTCCAGCTCCCGCAGGTCCACCGAGTCCGGCGCGAGCCCCTGGAGGAAGACCAGCAGCTCGGTCGGGTTGGCCGGATCGGCCTCGCGGCGGCGCAGCTTCTCGGCGCGCTCGGAGCGCGGCCGCGGCGCGTCCGAAGGCAGCCCCGGCGCGTCGACGAACTCCAGCGCCCGCGCCCGGGCCGCAAGCCCCGGGAGGCGCGCTTCGAGGAAGTCGAGGAAGTCCTGGGTGGTGATGCTCTGGAAACGGAAGGTGCCCAGGTAGCCGCGCAAGAACTCGTCCCAAACTGGGCGCCCCGCAGTCTCCTCCAGCCTGCGCAGCAGCAGGTAGCCCTTCTCGTACGGCACGGTGGAGTACGCCTCGTCGGGATCGATGCCCCTCAGATCGTTGCGCAGCCGCGTCAGCTCGGGTCGAGCGGCGAACCGATCGAGCGCGACCTGGAGATCGTGCATGCCCGCCGTCGCGTGCAACTCGGAGGCCTCGCGCCCGTACAGCGCTTCCAGAATGCGCCGCTCGGCATAGACGGTGAACCCCTCGTTCAGCCAGAAGTCGTTGGCGCTCGCGTTCGTGACCAGGTTGCCGGTCCAGGCATGGGCCAGCTCGTGCGCGATCACGTTCACGAGCGAGCGGTCGCCGGCCAGGATGGACGGAGTGACGAACGTCAGCCGCGGGTTCTCCATCCCCCCGTACGGGAAGCTCGGCGGCATCACCAGCAGGTCGTAGCGGTCCCACTCGTACGGGCCGAACAGCGCCTCCGCCGCGAGCAGCATGTCCTCGACCTGCGCGAACTCCGCCGCCGCGGCGTCGGCCAGCGCGCGCTCCGACCACACCGCGCAGCGGCTGGAGAGCTCGCGGGAGGTCAGATCGCCGATCGCGAACGCGAGCAGATACGGAGGGACCGGCTGCGGCATCTCGAAGACGTCGACGGCCTCGTCCCCTGCCCCGGGCTCGCGGCCCCGCGGGGCGGCGGCCATCAGCGCGCGCAGCCGCGCCGGGACGGTGAATCGCGCCGAGCCCACCGTCACGCGGATGCGCGGCGTGTCCTGCAGCGGGGCCAGCGAGCGCGCGTGGATCGGCTGCGACTGCGAATAGAGGAACGGCTGCTTGCCGGAGGTCTGGGCCTCATCGAGCCACTGCAGGGCGGAAGCGGCCGGCGAGGTGGAGTAGCGGACGCGGACGCCGCGGGTGCCGGCCGGCAGCTCCACCCGCAAGCGCGCTCCCAGGATCGGCTCCGCCGCGAACAGCTCGTGCCGCAGGGGCGCGCCATCGAGCGCGGTCACCGCTCGCACGGTCAGGGCGCGCGTATCGAGATCGAGAGGCCCTTCGCCCGGGGCCCGGAAGTGCAGCGCGATTTCCCCGTCCAGCACGCGCGCGGCGAAGTCGGCGCGCAGCGAAAGGTCGATGCTGCGCGTCTGGGGCTGCTCGGAGTCGGCGTAGCTGTGGGGATCGAGCCGCACGCCCGACACTTAGCATGGGGTTTTATGTTCCTATCACTCCGGTGATGCGCGGCCGCTTTGCCGGTGATGGACGCTCTAGATCCGGCCGCTGCGCGGCCTCCACCAGTGGGGCGACTCGCGTCTCCCCCCTGGACCCCCCACGCGAAAACCTCAATTTCGCCGTCTTGCGTCCGCCAGCCAGTGGATCAGCCGGATCACCTCGCCGGTGTCCGCCACCTGCCAGCGCGCGTTCGTCCCGGTGCGCGGCGGGGACCCGACGTGCACGGTCAGCGCGCTGCGCCGGTTGAGGATCGCGAAGACCTCTTCGTCGGCCTCGCCCGCACCGACGTACACCGGAAGCGCGCCGCGCATCCCTGCGAGCAGGCCGAGCACCGCGCGCCAGAGCGACGCGTCCTCGGGGACGGCCTCGAGCGCGCCGTCTCCGCCGCGCAGCCGCAGATCCTCGGCCGCCACCAGCTTGCCGAACTCCTCCGCCGCGGCGATCCGGGCCTGCGGCTCGGCGTTGCGCAGGTGGAGCGCCAGCGACCAGGTGCGGTCCTCGATGGCGATGCCAGGCGCCTGCAACGCCGGCACCCGCGAGCACGCCCGGCGGAGCTTCCGCACGCCAGCCTCGGCCAGCTCCAGGTCCGGCTCGGTCACCATCCGCAGCCCGTGGGACTGCACGTCGCTGCCGTGCACGCCGACGTACGCGAGCCGGTGCAAGCGCAGGCGGCGCTGCAGCGTCTCGACCTTGCGCGCGGACAGGACCGCGCCCCGCGTGTCCGGCGCGGCGCAGAGCCGGATCAGCGCGGCGCGCGAAGCGGGATTGGTCCTCAGGTGGCCGTGAGAGGCGCGTTGGGAGAGCGCGGTGTCGAAGGAGAAGAATCCGTACAGCGCGTCGGCCTCCGCGACCCGTTCCCGAAGATTGTCTGCTTCCGACCACAGCGGCCGGACCGCCCCCGAACGCCCCAACTCCGAGTTCCGCACACGCCCCCCTCGCCCAAACCGCCCCGCGGACGAACCTGTGCATGGGTAGGAGGAGATGGGAGTCTGATTCCGGGCCGGCGCGCAGACAGCGTGCACGAAAACGTACAGGTCGCGACAGCGCCTATCGAGCGTAGGCCAGCGGATAGCCGCCTGCCTCCAGGATCGCAGGGACGATCGCCTCGCGCGCATCCGCGCTGTTCACCGGCGTGAACTGGTGCAGACGGGCGAGCTGCTCCAGCTGCTCCCGCACCTCGCCCTCCGGCAACACCGCGCAGATCGCGGTCCGGGCGCGATCGAACGCGCGCTCCCGGCTCTCCATGCAGAAGAACCGGCAGAGCGCGTCGCGGAGCCCGGGCAAGTGGTCGGTCGCCAGCGTGCGCCCGAGGATCGAGTCCATCGCGTAGACCTCGACGGCGCAGTCCGCGAGCGCCGCGAGCACTTCCTGGCGCTGCTCCAGCGCCGGCCCGAGCCTGGCCGCCCACTTGGCGGCGAAGAGGAACTGGCGCTTGGCCATCTCCGCGCCGCGGCGCTCGGCCGCGAGCCTCCCCACCGGCGCGGGGAAATGGCGCGGATCGGACAGCTCCTCCTCGAGGCGCGCCACCGCTTCCATCAGCGGCATCTCGCCCTTCATCGCGCGCTTGAAGATCATCCCCGGAATCAGGAGGCGGTTGATCTCGTTGGTGCCTTCGAAGATCCGGTTGACGCGGTTGTCCCGGTAGGCGCGCTCGATCGGGTAGTCGCTGACGAATCCGTTCCCGCCGTGGATCTGGAGCATCTCGTCGATGGTCTGGAACATCCACTCCGAGCCGGAGACCTTCATGATGCTGGCCTCGATCGCGTACTCCTCGACCGCCGCCATCGCCTGGCCCGGCGCCGAGCGGCCTCCCAGGGCCTCGTCGATCGCGCCCGACGCGCGATAGCACATCGTTTCGTTCGCGTAGATCTGCGCCGCGGCGCGCGCCAGCTTCTCCCGGATGAGCCCGAACCCGGCGATGGTCCGGCCGAACTGCTTGCGCTCTGCCGCGTACGACGCGCCGGCCTGGAGCGCCCACTTCATCCCGCCCACCGCGAACGCCGCCAGCTTGAGCCGGCCCACGTTGAGGATGTTGAAGGCGATCTTGTGTCCCTTGCCGATCTCGCCCAGCAGGTTGCCGGTCGGGATCCTGGCGTCTTCGAAGGCCAGCGGCGTGGTGGAGCTGCCGCGCAGGCCCAGCTTCTCCTCCTCGCGGCCGCTGCTGAACCCGGGCGTGCCCCGCTCGATGATGAAAGCGGTGAACCTCTCGCCGTCGACCTTCAAGAAGACCACGTAGACGTCGGCGAAGCCGCCGTTGGTGATCCACATCTTGCTGCCGTTGACTACGTAGTGCCGGCCGTCCTCCGCCAGCCGCGCCACGGTCTTCGCCCCCAGCGCGTCGGACCCGCTGCCGGCTTCGCTCAGCGCGTACGCGGCCACCTTCCTCCCGCTCGCGAGATCCGGGAGGTACCTGGCCTTCTGCTCCGCCGTCCCGAAGAGCGCGATCGGGAGCGTGCCGATGCCCGTGTGGGCCCCGAACGTCGTCGCCCAGGACCCGTCGACCGCTTGCGACTCGGCCACCAGCATCGACGTCACCTTGTCCAGCCCAAGGCCGCCGAACTCCTCCGGGACGTCCACGCCGAGGAGGCCCAGATCGCCGGCTTTCGCAATCAGCTCCCGCAGAATCCTGTAGTCGTGGTGGACGAACCGCTCCCGGTGCGCCATCACCTCGCTCTTGGTGAAGTCCGCGCCGGTCCGGAAAAACAACCGCTGGTCGTCGGTGAACTTCTCCGGGGTTACGAAAGGCCGCGCCCCCACCGGGTCGAAGAGGAAGGAGCCGCCCCGATCGGGCAGCTCGGCAGGAGGGAGGTCCTGCGCTTGCTCGGCCATGAGGTTCCCCCTATGACGCAGTGCATCGAGCCTAGCTCGGAATGACGCTGTGCGCAAATCGACTTGTGCATCCCACAGCCGGCGTGCAAGGGGACGGGCCGTTGTCCCCCCGTCCGTCTTGCAGAGCGCACCGCCGTGCGGTAGCGAGGGACCCGCCATGGCGACCAAAGCGCACGAGCCGGTGATCGGCGACGGCAGCCTGCACGTCGGCGACCGCGTCGTCTACCCGAACCAGGGGATCTGCCGGATCACGGGCGTCGAGACCAAGCAGATCGCCGGCCAGGACTGGGAGGTCGTGACCCTCTCCCGCGAGGAAGACGGCGCGACCGTGATGGTGCCGAAGGCCAAGGTGATGGGGATCGGCCTGCGCAAAGTGGCCGACGTCGCCGCCATCGATCGCGTCTTCGACGAGCTGGCCAATCCCAATACCGACCCCCAGCTCGATTGGAAGGTGCGGCACCGGGAGAACGCCGACCGCATGAGCGGGGGCGGGCTGTTCGGGACGGTGGAGGTGCTGAAGGGACTGCACGCGCTCTCGCGCGTGCGGCCGCTGCCGCAGAAGGAGCGCGAGCTGTACGACAACGCCCGCCATCTGCTCGTCGGAGAGATCGGGGCCGCGATGAACATCCCGCTGCACGTGGCCGAGGACAATCTCGACTACGCCCTCTGGCCGCCGGAGGGGATGAAGCGCAAGGGCAAGGAGCTTCCGCCGGCCTCGCTCGGTCCACCTTCGCCCGCGAGGCCGGTCGGCGATGACGAGGACCTCGGCTTCGACGACGAGGAGGCCGCCGCCGAGGAACCTGCCGCGACGCCCGTCGTAGCAGCGGAAGAGACGGACGAAGACGAGGAGGGCCCCGCGCCGGCGCCCGCGAAGAAGGCCGCTCCCTCGAAAAAGAAAACCAAGGCGGTCCACCGCAGCGAGCCGCCTCAAGCGAAGAAGCCCAAGGCAGCGCCGGCCGCGGCGAAGAAAGCGCCGCCGGCGAAGAAGGCGGCCGCGCGGAAGCCTCCGGCCAAGCACCCGGCGAAGAAACACGCGCCGGTCAAGAAGCCGGCGGCGAAGTCGAAGGGGAAGCGATGATCCGGATCGTGACGCTGTCCGAGTTCCCGCCCGACGTGGTCGACTACGTCTCGCGCCGGCTGCACGCGGCCTACGGGATGGGATCGGAGCTGGAAGGCGAGGGCGAGATGCCGAGCGCCGCTCTCGACGACGAGCAGTCCGCCTACGACGCGGTCAAGGCCGTGGACGAGATGGATGACGACGTCGCCCTCTACGCGGACGACAAGATCCTCTACCTGACGAAGGAGCCGCTCACGGCGCCGGAAGGCCCGATGGGCCGCGGGCCGGTGGACGGGTACGCGCAGTACGGCGGCGGCAAAGCCATCGCCACCGCGCACGGGCTGTCGGACAGGAACCTGCCCCTCGAGGTCGGGCTGGCGAAGCGGGCGGCGCACTACGTGGGTCACCTCTGGGACCTGCACCACTGCTTCGATCCCCGCTGCTCGATGCACCCAGGCTGGTCGCCGGGATTCGCCGCGTATCCCGAGGTGGCGCTCTGCCTGTTCTGCCGCGAGAAGAGCGAGCGGAAGATCAAGCTTGGGTCTACATAGGCCCCTGCTTCCGGCGCTGCTCGCCGTCGGCGCCGGATCGCTCCTGTTCGATCTGACCTTGCCGCTGCGGCTGCCGTCCGACGCGGACTGGGCCGAAGCCGCCGGAGCCCTGCGGGCTTCCGCGCAAGCCGGCGATGCGGTCCAGATCTGGCCGGTCTGGGCGGAGCGCGCGCGCCTGTTCGTCGACGCCGTGCCGGTGCTGGTCGAGGAGGACCTCGAGCACGCCGACGATCCCGGCGTCGCGCGCCTGTGGGTGCTCTCGCTGCCGCGCACGCCCTTCTTCTCCGCACCCGACGGACCGCTGCGAGCGCGGGGCGCTACTCCGGCGGGTCCCGAGCGGCGATTCGGCGCGCTCGCGCTGCGGCCCTGGGACCTGCGCGCACCCCCGATCGCGGCCGACCTCACCCGCTCGGTGGAGGAGCACGAGGTGGACTCCGTGGCGCGCCGCTGCGTGCCGGTGCCCGTCGGCGGCCGGTTCGAGGCGCGCGGAGCCGCGGGGACCTTCCTGCACGTGCGCGCCGGCGTGATCGGCGAGCGGGCCTACGACGCCGACCGGCCCCCGATCACGGTGCAGGCCTTCGCCGACGGCGCGCCAGCCGGCTCGCTGGAAGTGCCGCGCACCGTGCGCGACGGCACCGGGTGGCGCCGCCTCGACCTGAAGCTCCCGCCGGGAGCGGCGGAGCGCGCGTTCGTCTTCGCGGTCTCTTCCCCCGACCGGGGCCGCCCCTTCTGCCTGCAGGCATGGACCACCTCGGGATGAGCGACAAAGGGCTGGCGCGGACGCTCGGCTTCGCCACCGCGGCGATCCTGGCGCTGACCCAGGCGCCGGTCGGATTCGTCCGCGACGAGGGCTATTACTTCACCGCCGCGCAGAACGCCGAGGCCTGGATCCGCCTGCTGCTGCATGCGCCCCTGCAAGCGATCGCGCAGACAGAGCGCTATTGGTCCTACAACTTCGAGCACCCCGGCCTCACCAAGCTGCTGTTCGCCATCTCGCACCTCGTCTTCACCACCTGGCTGGGCGTGCTTCCCGACGCGCTGGCCTTTCGCCTGCCCGCGTTCGCGTTCGCGGGCCTGCTCAGTTACTGGCTGTGCCTGCTCGGGCTTTCGCGCTCGCGTGCCGCGGGCATCCTCGCGCCGCTCCTCTTCTGGTGCGCGGAGCGGACGTTCTTCCACGGCCACCTCGCCTGCTTCGACATCCCCATCTGCGCGATGTGGGCCGGCGTCGGCGTCGCCTGGCTGCGATCGCCGGGGCCGCGCCTCGCCGCCACCTACGGCGTCGCGCTCGCGGTCAAGCACAACTCCTGGTTCCTGCCCCCCGTCCTGATCGTGCACGCGCTCCTGCTCCCGCGCCAGCAGAGGAACGCCGCGCTCCGCAAGCTGCCCTGGCTCCTCCTTTCGCCGCTGGTCTTGTTCGCGGCCTGGCCGCTGCTCTGGCATGACCCGCTGCGGCACCTGCGCGACTGGGTCGCCTTCCACCTGCACCATGTGCACTACGCCTGGTGGTACTTCGGCCAGGTCCTGCGCGGTCCTCCCTTTCCGGTCGAATACCCGCTGGTGCTCGACGCGCTGGTGCTGCCGCTCCCCACCGCGCTGCTCCTCTTCGCGGCGGGAGCCTCGCTGCTGGTCGATTTCGTGCGGCGCCGCCTGGACGCGCAGCGGCTCCTCGAGCTGGGACTGGCGGGCGCGGCGCTCTTGCCGTTCCTGCTCACCACCACGCCGATCTTCGGCGGCATCAAGCACTGGCTCGGCTTTCTCGCCTTGCTGGCGCCGGAGGCCGCGTCGCTCCTGGTGCGCATCGCGCCGGAGCCCCGCAAGCTCGCCGCCGCCGCCGCGGCCACGCTGCTTCCCGGCCTCTGGCAGATCGCGCACGTCCATCCGTACGGGACGAGCGCGTACGGCGAGCTGGCCGGCGGCATCCCGGGGGCTGCGACGCTCGGCATGCAGAGGCAGTACTGGTCGAACAACGTCACCGCCGTGCTCCCCTGGCTGAACCGGCACTGTCCGCCCGGGACCCGCGTCTACTTCCACGAGGTGAACGTCGAGAGCTACCGGGCCTACGTCCGGGCGGGAATGCTGCGCCCGGACATCCGCTATGCGCCCAGCCCCGAGCAGTCCGACTACGCCGCATTGCAGTGGCACCGGGAGTTCCGCGACCGCGAGCCGGAGACCTGGAACGCATACGGGACGCGGCGCCCGGCCACCGGGCTGTACCTGGACGAAGTTCCACAAGTCGTCGTCTACGCGCGCCCGGGACTGCCCGGTGCGCCGTAGAATAGAGCTGAACATGGGCCGCTGGGACCACATCCTCGACCGCAAACCGCAGGAGCTGCGCGAGTACGTCCTCGACAAGGTCGCCGAGCAGCTCGCCCTTGACGTGCGCAACTTCCCCCCGCGCATCGAGGAATGGCTCGACGAGTCGCTCGAGGCCCGCTACGCGAGCGTGCTCAGCCGGGTCGGCCGGCCCGAGCTGGACACCTACCGCGTGGCCTGCGAGCTCGCGCGAGAGGAGATGCTGCGCGAATACGAGCTGATCGACCGCTTCTGCCGCAGCGAGCAGTACCGCAGGCTGCTGCCCGATCCGCTGGAGGAGCAGACCGCGCACTTCCTCACCCGGTACCTGGTCGACTCCGCGCTCCAGTTCCAGGAATTCGCTCAAGGCAAGTTCAGCCGACACGACCTGGTCGCGCTGATGGAGAAGGTCGAGGATCGCCTGCTGCGCGGCTACCGGCTCCGGCTCTGAGCTTTTCCCTTGCCGCTCCGCTTCCGGCATTCCGCCGCGCGGTCGTGCGCCGTCTTCGCCGCCGGCGCGGTCTTGTGGGCCTGGGACACCTCGTCGAAGAAGAGCAGCGCGTTCTGGCAGTCGCCCTGCGACTGGAACGACATGCCGATCTTGAGCAGCGCGTCGGGGGCTTTGTCGGATCCCTTGTAGTCCTTGATCACCTTCTGGAACTCGACGATGGCGTCGTTCCACTTCTTCTCCGCGTAGTACGTCTCGCCCATCCAGTACTGCGCGTTCGCGGCCAGCTCGTCCTTGGGATAGCGGCTCAAGAAGTCCTGGAGCAGCTCGCGGGCCTTCGCCGGCTGGCCTTGATCGAGCTTCTGGCGGGCCAGGTTGTAGAGAGCGCCGCGGTCCGTCGGGTGCTCCTGTTCCTTCTTCTGCATCGCGATGAACAGGTTCATCCCGTCCAGCGACTTCTGGTTGTCCGCCGAGGCCTTCTCCAGCGCGTCCAGCTTGTGCTGGATGACCTCCAGCTGGCCACGGAGCGCGGCGAGGTCGTTCTGGTTCTTCTCCACGTCCACCGCCAGGTCGGCGCCGCTCTTGCGCGCGGCGCGCGAGAGCTGGTCGAGCGCGTCCTGCAGCGCCTTGGCGCGCACCTGGTCCTTCTGCCGATCGGCGGCGGTGGCGTCGGTCTCCTTCTTGACCTCGGCCTGCAGGGCGGCGATGTCCTTCCGCATCTGCTCGCCCTCCTGGGCGGTGGTGACGCAGGCGGCGGCGAGCAGCGGGATCAGCAGCAGTCTCTTCATTCAGGGCTCCGGCGCGATCTCGACGCGGCGATTCTTCGCGTACGCGGCCTCGTCGTGACCTGGGGCTGCGGGCCGCTCCTTGCCATAGCTGATGGACTTCAGCTTCGCCGATTCGGCCCCCAGCTGCTCGAGATATTTTCGCACGGCGTCCGCCCGGCGCTCTCCCAGGGCGAGGTTGTACTCGGTCGTGCCGCGCTCGTCGGTGTTGCCGGCGATCACCAGGCGGCGGAACGGCGCCTTCTTCAGGCACTGGAAGGAGTCGTCGAGACCCTTGCGGGCCTCCGCCGAGAGGGTCGCGTCGTCGAAGCCGAAGTAGATGGGCCTCAGGCCGCACACGCCGGCGGCGCCGGGCGCCCCACCCTGCGCCCGGCACACGCGATCCACGCAGGCCTTCCCCGCCGGGCAGTCCGCGTCGGCGGTGCAGGGCTCGTCCCTGGCGCAGCGCCCCTGCGCGCATTTGCCTCCCGCGCCGCAATCCGCGTCGGCAGCGCACTCCGGAACACATCGATTGCCTTCGCACTTCATCCCCTGCCCGCAGTCCTCGTTCCGCGCGCATCGGGGCTTCGCCACGCAGATGGCGTCGCGGCAGGCCGGCCGGTCCGGATGGGACGCGCAATTGGAATCGTCGCGGCATTCCTTGCAGAACCCGTTGATGCAGACCTGCCCGTGATCGGCGCAGTCGGGGTCCGTCTTGCACTCCGGGTACTGCGGTTTCGGACAGCCCGCGGCAGCGATCGCGAGGCAGAGCAGGACGGCGCGGCGCATGACGCGCACCTAACCGCGCCCTGGGAGGGTGTCAAGGAACGCGAGCTTCTCGCGGCGCCGCAGACGCTTCAACTCGTGCTCCCGCCGGAGCGCCGCGGAGCGGCTGAGGGCGGGCTCGGTGTGCACCAGCGCGAGCGGGCCGCGGCCGCGCGTGTAGCGGGCTCCCCGGCCACCCCGGTGCGCGGCGAGGCGGGCTGCCAGATCGTTGGTGATGCCGGTGTACAGGGTGCCGTCGGCGCAGCGGAGAAGGTAGACGCACCACATCGCGCGCGGAGTGTCGGCGCAGAGGGCGCGTAGAGCAAGTTACCGGCATGGACGCGAGCCTCCCTCTGTTGCATGCTTCGGAGCCTTCATGCCGTCCTCTCCCAAGCGCCCCTCCGACGCCGGCAGCACGGTCATCGAGGTCGACGACGCGCCGACGCCCGAGCAGGTCCCGGTCCTGCCGACGGACGACGCTCCGGGCTCCACGGCGGCAGTGCGGGTCCAGGGCGACGCAGGAGCCAAGGCCACACCCTTGCCGCCTTCGCGCCGGCCCGACGCCATGCCCTCGGCCCCGCGCAAGGGCCTTCAAGTGTCGCTGCCCGACGACGAGCCGGCGGCTCCGAAACCACCGCCCCGGCCGATCGCGCCGCCGCCCGACGTGAAGAAGGGGCGCCGGGGAGCGTGGTGGGACGTGAAGGCGGAGCGGGAACCCGAGCCGCCGCCCGACGACCTTCCCGGAGCAACGGCGATCGTGGAGGCCCCCGAGCCCGAACCGGAGCCGGAGCCCCCGCCTCCTCCTCCGCCCGAGCCGCCGCCTCCCTTTGAACCCGAGGTCGAGCCCTACCGGCCTGTTCCGGCCGATGACTACCAGGGCCACGTGCCCGTGGGTCCTCCGCCCTGGAAGATCTGGCTGCGGCGTGCGGTCTGGACCGCGGGCGCGTTGTTCCTGGCCGGCGTGCTCGCGGTGATCGGCGGCTACCTGTACATCTCCCGCGAGATTCCCACCTTCGACTCGGTCCGCGACTACCACCCCTTCGTCGCCAGCAAGGTGGTGGCGGCGGACGGCTCGGTGGTGGGGCAGTTCCACCGCGAGCGGCGCACGGTGGTGAAGATGGATCGGATCCCGGGCGTGCTCATCCAGGCGGTGATCAGCGCGGAGGACAAGGACTTCTACAAGCACCCGGGCTTCAACTTCTTCGCCCTCGCCCGGGCCGCGGTGGTGGACGCCCTGAGCGGGCGCAAGCGGCTGGGCGCGTCCACCATCACCCAGCAGGTGGTGAAGAATTTCTTCCTCACTCCGGAGAAGAGGTGGAAGCGCAAGCTGAAGGAGATCCTCCTGGCCGCGCGCCTGGAGTCGAACCTCTCCAAGGACGACATCCTCTTCCTCTATCTGAACCAGATCAATTTCGGGAAAGCGCGCTACGGCGTCGAGGAGGCGTCGCTCTACTACTTCAACAAGCACGTCCAGGACGTCGACCTGGGCGAGGCGGCCGTCCTCGGCGGCCTCCCGCAGAACCCCTCGCGCATCAATCCCCGGCGGCACCCGGACCGGGCGAAGAAGCGGCAGATCTACGTGCTCGATCGGATGCTGGCCAACCACTACATCTCCCCGGAGGAGCACGATCGCGAGGTGGAGAGGCCCATCGTGCTGCCGCCTCCGCCTCCGGAGCCGCCGGGCGCGTGGTACGTCGACGAAGTCCGCCGCCAGCTGATCGCGCAGTTCGGCGACGCGGCGGTCGACACCGCGGGGCTGACCGTCGAGGTGGCGATGGATCCGCGGCTGCAGGACGCGGCCGAGACGGCGCTCCGGGACGACCTGCGCGCGATCGACAAGCGTCAGGGGTGGCGCGGGCCCGAGCTGAAGCTCGATCGGGAGCGGATCGACGCGTATCGCGCCGCGCTGGCGCGCCGCCTCGCCTCGGTGGCCCAGAGTCCGGACCAGGCCTGGGTCGCCGATCTGGAGAGCATCTACACCGCGGCCGTCCGGCGGAGCGCCACCAAGAAGCAGCCGAGGAAGAAGCCGGAAGAGGCGGACGACACCGAGTCGGCGGCCGACGCGGCAGCGGGCCTGCCGGAGGGCAGCCTCGCGCCCGACGTGCTCGCGCGTGCGGCCCGCGTCCGGCCGCTCGCTCCAAACGACATCTACGCGGGCATCGTCACCAGCGTGGGCAGGGCCGACGCGGTGGTGGAGCTCGCCCCGGGGATCGCCGGCAACGTGCCGTTCGCCTCGATGGCCTGGGCGCGCCCCTTCAAGCCCGAGCGGGCCACGCCGGCGCCGAAGTCGCCTGCTGACGTGCTCGCCGTGGGCGACGTGGTGGCCGTGCGCGTCGCCCACCTGGACGCGCAGCGAACTTCGTCGGGCACGCGCGTCCAGCGGCTGGAGCTGGCGCTCGATCAGACCCCGCTGGTCGAGGGCGCCTTCGTGGCCATGGATCTGAAGACGCGCGGCGTGCTCGCCCTGGTGGGCGGGTACGACCTGGCGCTCTCCTCGTTCAACCGGGCCACGCAGGCGCGGCGGCAGCCGGGCTCGTCCTTCAAGCCGTTCCTCTACGCGGCCGCCATCGACACCGGCAAGTACACGCCGGTCACGCGGGTGGACGATTCGCCCGAGGTGATCGTCGACCCCTGGACCGGGAAGGCGTGGAAGCCGCAGAACTTCGAGAAGGACCAGTTCGACGGCAACATCTCTTTGCGCACCGCGCTGGCCGATTCCAAGAACACCGTGGCGGTCAAGCTCCTGCTGGACATCGGGCTCGACCGCGTGCGCGCGACCGCCAAGGCGGCCGGTCTGTCGAGCGAGATCCCGCAGAGCTATACCGCCGCGCTCGGCACCGGCGAGGTGGGCGTGCTCGAGCAGGTGAACGCCTACGCCACGCTGGCGTCCGAGGGCCGCTTCGCGGAACCGATCCTGATCCGCAAGGTGCTTTCGCGCGACGGCAACGTCCTGCTCTCGGTGGAGCCGAAGCTGGAGGAGAGGCTCAAGCCCGAGGTGGCCTACATCGTCTCGGACCTGATGCGCTCGGTGATCGAGGATCCGTCCGGGACCGCGCACTCGCTGAGCGCGCTCGCGAGGCCCGCCGCCGGGAAGACCGGCACCGCCAGCGAGCACCGCGATGCGTGGTTCATCGGGTTCACCCCGTCGCTGCTCGCCGGCGGCTGGGTGGGCTTCGACACGCACGAGATGCTCGGTTCGAACGAGACCGGCGGCCACGCGGCCGGACCGATGTGGCTGCAGTGGATGCGCGCCGCCACCGCGGGCCAGCCCACCGAGGACTGGCCCGCCCCGCCACCCGGGGTCACGCAGGTGCAGATCAACCGGAACACGGGCTGCCTCGCCGGGGAGGGCGATCCCTACGCCGTACGGGAGGTCTTCATGGCCGGCAGCGAGCCGACGCAGGCCTGCGCCGAGGACCGCGAGCCGGGCCAGGAGGACTGGTTCCAGAAGCCCCGGTAGTCAACGGCCACCGCCTGGTGTACTGGGTGAAGATGGGCGACATCTTCCAGGAAACGCTCCGCCTCTCCTTGCCCGCCATCGGAATCGCCTTTCGCGATTCGCCGCCGTCGGGAGTTCCGCGCGCCGAGGTTGGACCTGCGAGCTGCTCGTACTGGAAGCGCGCCGCCCAGGGCGAGACGTTCTGGACCGACGTCGCACACCACCAGAACTGCCCGATCGGAGCCCTCACCCACGGGGTGCCGCTGAGCGAGCACCGCAGGGCGCAACTCCGCGTGGCGGTCTACGCGCCGCTCGCGGCCATGCCCTGCCCCCCCGACCTGGTGGTCGTGCGCGGGACGACCGCCCAGCTGATGGTCCTGTTGGAGGCGGCGCAGGCGGCGGGCGTGGCGCCCGATGCGCCCGCGATGGGGCGGCCCACCTGCGCGGCGCTGCCGCAGGCGCTCGACTCGAAGCGGCCGGCGATGAGCCTGGGTTGCATCGGCAACCGCGTGTACACCGGGCTCGCGGACGGGGAGGGCTACGTAGCGCTTCCGGCCTCGGCGATCGAGGCGGTGACAGCGCGGCTGGGAATCCTGGCGCGCGCCAACGCGGAGCTGGAGAAGTTCCACCGTGCAAGAGCAAATGCCTAGCCCCTGAGCCGCCTGCGGCGGCCGGGGCTATCGGATCGCCGAAGCCTTGATGGCGGCCTTCCCGTCCTTCTCGTAGACGGAGAAGCGCACGCCCTTGCAGTTGTGCCTCGCCACCAGATCGGTGCGGTTCTTCTTCAGCTTGGCGGCGAACTTCTCGAACGAGAGCCGATCGGCGGGCTCGCCGAGCTGGAGCTTCAGCTCGCAGAACTGGTCGTACGTCTCGCGCCAGTGTGTCTCGTCCGGATCGGCATCCTCGGCCGCGGGCATGCCAGAGTCCTCTGGCCCGGCGGCCGCCTCGGCGTCCGGCTGCGGCTCGCCTCCCGGGGACGGCTCCGCGGGGGCTTCCGCTTGCGCTGCCGGCTCCGGCTCCGGCGGTGGCGCCGGCGGCTCGCCGAATCCGGCCGCGCCGTTGGCATCGGACTGCGCGACCGCCTCGGCGGCGGGGGGCGGCAGATCCCAATCGGGGACCGACGACGGAGCGGCGGTCTCGCTCGCGAACGCCGGCGGATCCGCGGGAGGTGATCCGGTGCCCCAGACCGCGGAATCGTCCTGAGCAGCCGCGGGGGTCTCTTGCGCGGCCCCGGCCGCCGGCGCCTCGGTGGTTTCCGCGCGGGGTTCCACCTTGTCTTGCGGCGCGGGGACCGGGGAATCGAGCGACTCCTGCGGAGCGGCGGGCGGCGCCGCTGGCGGGGCAGGCTCCGCGGCCTCCGGCATCACCGGCGAGCGAGAGCGTGGAGCCCGGCGCGGCGGGCTGACCACGCCGTCGTCGGGCTCCGGCATCGGCTCCGGCGGCGCGGCGATCTGCTGCACCACGGGAGCGGGCGCCCTGGCGAAGAGGCCCCAGACGAATCCGAAGAGCACCAAGGCCGTGAGCCCCACCAGGTAGAACGCCTGGTAGCGGCCCAGCCACGCCAGGTAGGGAGAAGCCGGAACCGTGAGCGCCGCCTGGACGCCGCCGTCGACCGGGAGCAGCGCCCCGCGGACCGCGTATCTCGCGGCGCCCCGCGGCAGGGTCCCGGAGAGCGCGGTCCCGATGAAGGGCAGCCGGACTTGCAGCACGCCGTATCCGGGGCCTGGCGTCGCCGCCCACCGGATCACCCGCGATCGCTCCTCTCCCTGCGGCAACGAGCTGGCCAGGACGCGACCTCCCTGGAGGAAGGTGACGTCCGCGTCCACCTGGCTCTTGAGCTGCGCCGCGAACCGGTCGTCCACCAGCATGCCGACCACCGCGGCGGCGGTCGCGCCGGGGACCCGCGCCGAGGCGAACCGGTACGTGGTGTTGTCGAAGGCCGCGAAAGTCGGCGGCGGCATCGCGCCGTTCGCGGTCTGCGAGAGCGGAAGCTGTCCCGGGTTGTCCAGCATCTGCAACGGCCGGGCCCTGCGGGAGATGACCGCTCCGTGCGCGTTCACCACCGCGAACAGGTCGGGCTCCGGAGCGAGCACGGCCCCGGCTGCCCGCAGCGCGCGCTCGTCGGGACGCGGCGCGGGTTGCCCGTCGCCGCCCCGCACCGCCTCGATCAGGTCGGGCATCATCGCCACCGACCGCGGCGAAAGGCGCGCGTCGAGCAGATCGACCTGGCCGCGCAGGGCGGTGGTGGCCGCCGCCACCCGGGCCCGCATGGTGTCCTCTCCGGTCTGGGCGATGTTGAGGGAGACCCGCGCGAGGTTGAGGGCGAGCGCCACCGCCACCACCGCTGTGAAGATCCAGATCCGCGCCCTCATGCGAGCAGAGCTATCGCCACTTCCGGGCGCGGTCAAACATTGCTATCCGCGGGAAAATCCGCTTGCGCGACCTCCGCCTTGGTGATTTCGCGCAGCACGGAAATTGCGTAGGCGCCCTTGGGCAGCGCGAATCCGATCGCCAGGGCATCGGCCCCGAGCGGCTCGATGCTCAGATCCTCGGGCGCGATGCGGTAGGTCCTCCGCACACCCTGCATCTCCCGGCCGCCGGCGGCGAAGGAGGCCGGGTCGACGCCGGCCTCCGCGAGCACCGCCTCCTCCCTGCGCAGCCCCTCGCCGCGGGCGGCGAAGAGCGAATGACCGGGCAGCGGACCCGCGGGATCGACCTCGAACGACGCGACGCGCGGCGCATCTACGGCGCGGTCCTCGCACACGAACAGCCCGCCCGTCGAACGCTTCTTCAGCACGTCGCCCTCGATGGCCGTATCGAAGAGCCCGTCGGCGATGCGCGCGGCGAGGCAGCGGTTGAACAGCTCGGACTGCAGGGCGGAGAGCGCCAGGCGGCGCAGGAACCGATCGCGCACCGGGCGCTCGCGCGCCAGGATCGCGCGTCCCAGCGCGGCGTTGTCGCCCGATCGTCCGAACCGCTGGGGCCCGAAGAGGTTGGCGGCGCCGAGCTGGGACAGCCGCGCCGCGATCGCTTCCGCGCGCGCGAGCGCGCCCTCCACGACCCCGCGCACCACGATGCGGAAGCGGTTTCCGCGCAGGTGCCCCGGCCGCAGCTTGTTCCCGTGGCGGCCGGCGGCGAGCACGCGGTAGCCGGGGCCGGACAGCCGCAGGGCCTCGCCGGGAGGAACCTTGCTGGCCACGCTGATCCGCTGCACCGTCACCGCCCGCCTGTCCTTGAGCCCGGCGGTGCCGACGTCGCGCTCCCGCGCTCCCAGGGCGCGCGCCAGCTCCCGCGCCACCTCCGGAGTGGTCCGGCCGCGTTTCTCGACCGTGAGGTAGAGGTGCTCCCCCTCGCCGGACTCCGCGTAGAGCGGGAGCTCCTCGACGAAGAAGTCCTCCTCCGAGACGCGCACCATCCCGGAGGTTCCTGGCAGCTCGGGGGTGAGCAGCGGAACCGGCCTCGGCGAGAGCGGGTCCGGATCCCCACCGGGGCGCATGCGGGATCAGTCCTTGTCCCACGCGCCCCGGTTGCGCTGCCACTCGTCCTCGTCCTGGGCGGAGAAGAGGAGATAGTCGTACTTGAGGGGCAGGATGTGCTGGCGGCCGTTGAAGAACAGGGTCGGGGTCGCCCGCACGCCAGCGCCGGCGCCTTCGTTCCTCTGCCGTTCGATCACCGCGTCGAACCGGCCGCCGTAGACCTGCTTGAGCATCGCGTCGCCGTCGAGCCCGAGATCGCGCGCGTGGCCCTTGAGGTCGGAGTCCCCCAGGGCGTCCTGGTGGGTGAAGAGCAGGTCGTTCATCTGCCAGAACCTTCCCTTCTGCCGGGCGAACTCCGCGGCCCCGGCGGCGACGATCGCGCGGGGGTGGCCCGCCAAGGGAAAGTACTTGGAGCAGAGGCGGACCTTGGGGAGGGCATGCACCAGGTCGCGCAGCGGCTGCTGCGCCGCCGCGCAGTGCGGGCACTGATAGTCGGAGAACTCCACCAGCGCCACCGCCGCCTTGGGATCTCCGAGCTGCGGGCATTCCTGGTCGGTGAGATTGTGCCGCTTCTCCGGGGCGAAGCTCGCGTAGTAGCGCTCGGCCGTGTCGAGGATCGCGGCGGTGGATTGGCCCTCGAGCAGCAGCGCCTTCACCAGCCCGGCCATGCGCGGCGCGTGCTTGTCGGTGACGTTCGCTCCCAGGCAGCGCGCGAGGGTCTCGCTGCAGCCCGCGTAGCCGAAGGTGTCGCCGGCGATCTCGAGGAACTGCGCGCGCTGCGCGTCGCTCAGGGTGTGCAGATCGGCCCGCGGCAGGATCTCGCGGGCGCGCGCCTCGGAAAGCCCGGCGCCCGGCGTCTCGGCGGCCAGGAGGAGGGTCAGCAGCAGGACGCGCATGTGGGGGCGGGAACCTAGCATGCGGGCGCGTCAGGGCGGAGGAGGGAGTCCTTCGGGGGGCAAGCGGCGCAAGCCGAGCAGCTCGCGCACCTCAGGGCGCTTGCGGATCGATTTCAGGTCGCCGTCGTTGCGCCCGAGCACCTGCACGCGCGCCGGATCGATGGCCGCCGCTTGTCGCAGCAGGGCGACGGCCTCGTCCTCCCGGCCCTCGAGCGCGGCGACCGAGGTGGCGTTGTAGATCGCGTCGACGTAGAGCGGATCGGCGGCCATCGCGCGGCTGAACTCGCGGCCCGCCGGGACGAGATCTCCGGCGAGGTAGTCCACCAGCCCGTGCAGGTTGTGCAGCTGCGCTTCGCCCCGCGCGAGCGTCGCGCGGCGGACGCCCACGGCGCGGTGGAGCGATCCAGAGATCCGGCCCGATGGGCTCGCCGGCCAGCGGCATCCGGGTCAGCTCGACCTCGGAATCGGGCGCGCCATCGGAGATCGAGAGGGCCATCGCCTGGCCCGGACCGGTGACTTCGCGGGTACGGAGCACGAGCGGGAGCGCGCCCGCCTGCGGCGCGCCGATCGCGCGCCACTCGCTCTGGCCGGCTCCAGCCGGGAGCGGCGGGTGCGGGGTGAATCCCAGGACCGCCGCCGCGGCGAGCGCTTCCGGCCATTGCGCTCCCAGAAGCGTCGCCAGGAGCGGCCTGGCCTCCGCGCCATCGGCACGGAGGCGCTGGGCGATCGCGGCCGCGCGGTCCCGCGGGGCCTCGAGGAGGGTGCGGGTGGGTTCGCCGCCGCGGCTGAACGCCAGGAGGCTCAAGCTGGGCTCCTGCCCGTCCGCGTCCACGAGCTGGGCGGCGGCGAGGTCGCCCAGGTCCGAGAATCCCACCACCGCCTGCTCGTGGATGACCGGCCGGCCGGCCGCCTGCTCTGGAAACGTCGGGGGCAACCGCCATTCCGCGCATGCGAGGAGGCACCCGGCGAGCGCGAGACGGCGCATCGCGCTCTTCTACCTTAGAATGGGCGGTCCAGATGCGCTGGTCCCTGCTCGAACCCGTCCGTTCCCGGCTCGCCGACGAGCAGGGCGTCCTGCGCAAGCAGGCGAGGACGCGCATCGCGCTCTGCTACCCGAGCCCCTACCACGTGGGGATGAGCTCCCTCGGGTTCCAGACCATCTACCGCGAGATCCACGCCAACGACGGCGCGACCGCCGAGCGCGCGTTCTTGCCCGACGACGTGGACGCCTGGCGCGAGTCGCGCGTTCCGCTCTGCACGTACGAATCGCAGCAGCCGGTGGGCGGGTTCTCCTGCCTGGCGTTCTCGGTCAGCTACGAGCTCGAGCTGCCCGGCATGTTCGAGATGCTGGATCTGTCGGGCCTCCCCCTTTTGCGAGAGGAGCGCGACCAGCGGCATCCGCTGATCGTCTGCGGCGGCCCGCTCACTTTCTCGAACCCGGTCCCGCTCGCCCCGTTCGCCGACGTGATCGTCCTCGGCGAATCCGAGGATCTGATCCAGACCCTCTGCGAGGCGCTCCCCCTCCCCCGCCACGAGCTGCGGACACGTCTCTCCCAGCATCCCGGATTCTACGTCCCGGGTCTGTCGTCCACCTGGCCGGAGGTGGCGCGCGCCGACGACGAGCGCCTCCCGGCGCGCTCCCAGATCGTCACTCCCCACACCGAGCTCCGCTCGATGTTCCTGATCGAGCCCGAGCGCGGCTGCTCCCGGGGCTGCACCTACTGCGTGATGCGGCGGACCACCAACGGCGGCATGCGGACGGTGGACCCGGAGCGGGTGCTGGCGCTGATCCCGAAGGGAGCGCGCAAGGTCGGGCTGGTGGGCGCGGCGGTGACCGATCACCCTCGGATCGTCGAGCTGGTGCGGGCGCTGGTGGACGACGGACGCGAGGTGGGCATCTCGTCGCTCCGCGCCGATCGGCTCTGTGCCCGGCCCGAGCTGGTGTCGCTTCTGGCCAGATCGGGCGCGAAGACGCTCACCACCGCCGCGGACGGAGCCTCCGAGCGGCTGCGGACCGCGCTCGACCGCCGCACCACCGCCGCGCAGCTCCTGCGCGTGGCCGGGCTGGCCCGCGAGGCCGGATTCCAACGCCTCAAGCTCTACCTGATGGTGGGCCTGCCCGGAGAGGAGGACCGCGACCTCGACGAGCTGGCCGAGCTGGGCTCCGCCATCTCGCGGATCGTGCCGCTGAGCTTCGGGTGCGCCCCGTTCGTGGCCAAGCGGAACACCCCCATGGACGGCGCGCCGTTCGTCCCCATCGAGGAGACGGAGCGCCGGATTGCGTACCTGCGCGCGAAGCTGCGCGGGCAGGCCGAGATCCGCCCCACCAGCCCGCGCTGGGCCTGGGTCGAATACATGCTCGCGCAGGGCGGGGAGGAC
>WNFK01253234.1_pt1 | contig 22385 bp, 18 predicted proteins | sample 5400281 | NCBI WGS metagenome assembly WNFK01 (sample SAMN13153350, study PRJNA577476) | soil metagenome | isolation source: 20 cm soil on Douglas fir-dominated hillslope | place: USA:California | collected 2013-09-17
ACCGACATCTTCCCGGACATCGACATCCCAGTCATCTCCGTCGTCTTCAACTACACGGGGCTTTCCCCCGAGGAGATGGAGAAGCGGATGGTCAACAACTACGAGCGCGCGTTGACCACCACGGTGAACGACATCGAGCACATCGAGAGCCAGTCCTTGACGGGCATCGCGGTGGTGAAGATCTTCTTCCAGCCCGGGGCGAAGATCGAGGCCGCCACCGCGCAGGTGACGGCGATCTCGCAGGCGGTGATCCGCTCGATGCCCCCCGGCAGCACGCCTCCGTTCATCATCCGCTACAGCGCCTCCAACGTCCCCATCCTCCAGGTCGCGCTGGAGAGCGACCAGCTCAGCGAGCAGCAGCTGTTCGACTACGGGACGAACTTCATCCGCGCCGACCTCGCCACCATCCGGGGCCTGCAGATGCCCTGGCCTTACGGCGGCAAGCAGCGCCTGATCATGATCGACATCGACCCCCAGCGCCTCTTCGCCTGGGGACTCTCGCCGCGGGACGTGAACACCGCCATCACCCAGCAGAACGTGATCGTCCCCACCGGGACCGCGAAGATCGGCGCCAACGAGTACCCGATCGTGCTCAACTCCAGCCCGGATCTGCTGGCGCAGATCGAGGCCATCCCCCTCAAGGTGGTGAAGGGCACCACCGTCTACGTGCGGGACGTGGCGCACGTGCGCGACGGGTACTCGCCGCAGACCAACATCGTGCACGTCGAGGGCCAGCGGTCGGTCTTGATGAGCATCCTCAAACAGGGCAGCGCGAGCACCCTGGACGTGGTCCGGCGCGTGCGCGAGACGCTGCCCGCCACGCTGGCCCGGCTGCCCAAGGAGCTGAAGGTCGCGCTGCTCTTCGATCAGTCGGTCTTCGTCCGCGCCTCCATCGAAGGCGTGGTGAAGGAGGCATTGATCGCGGCCGGGCTGACCGCGCTGATGCTCCTCGTCTTCCTCGGCAGCTGGCGCAGCACCTTCATCGTGATCGTCTCCATCCCGCTCTCCATCCTGGTCTCGATCATCGTGCTCTCCTGGCTGGGCGAGACGCTGAACGTGATGACGCTGGGCGGGATGGCGCTGGCGGTGGGGATCCTGGTGGACGACGCCACGGTCGAGATCGAGAACGTCCACCGGAACATTGCGCAGAAGAAACCGATCATCCGGGCGATCCTGGACGGCGCCTCGGAGATCGCCACGCCGGCGCTGGTGTCGACGCTCTGCATCTGCATCGTCTTCGTGCCCGTGGTGTTCATCACCGGAGCCGCCAAGTCTCTCTTCGTCCCGCTGGCGATGTCGGTCGTGTTCGCGATGCTCACCTCGTACTTCCTCTCGCGGACGCTGGTGCCGACCATGATGCGCTACCTGATGGCCGGCGAGGCCGAGCGGCACGCGCACGGGAGCCCGCGCCCTCCCACCTGGTTCGGCGCGCGGTTCATCGCCAGCTTCGAGCGCGGGTTCGAGCGGATGCGCATGAGCTACGGCGGCCTGCTCGCCTCGGCCCTCCAGCACCGCCGACCGGTGGTGATCGGCTTCTTGCTCTTCGTCGCCGCCTCCCTCTCGCTCTTGCCGCTGGTGGGACGCGACTTCTTTCCCACCGTGGACGCGGGGCTGATCAAGCTGCACGTCCGCGGCGTCCCCGGGACGCGCATCGAGGAGACCGAGCGGAAGTTCGTCCAGATCGAGGACGCGATCCGCCAGGTGATCCCGCCGGAGGAGATCGAGACCCTGCTCGACAACATCGGCATTCCCTACAGCGGCCTCAACCTGTCCCTGAGCGAGGGCGCGCTCGTCTCCGCGGCCGACGGGCAGATCTTCATCGCGCTCAAGGAGGGCCACCGCCCCACCGAGCAGTACGTGCGCAAGATGCGCGAAGCGCTCGGCGAGAAGTTCCCCGAACAGACCTTCTTCTTCCTCGCGCCGGACATCTCCACGCAGGTTCTCAACTTCGGCCTGCCGGCGCCCATCGACGTCCAGATCGTCGGGCCCATTGGCAACGAGGACGCGACCTACGAGGTGGCCAGGCAGATCGCACGGCGGATCGTCGACATCCCCGGGGCGGTCGACGTGCACCTCGCCCAGGTGCCGAGACAACCCGCCCTGCGCATCGACGTCAATCGGACCATGGCGGGCCAGGGAGCGCGGTGGTCGCCCCCACCTACTGGCTGGACAAGCGCGGCGTGCAGTACCTGGTCGCGGTGCAGACGCCCCAGAGCGAGATCGACTCGCTCGACGCGGTGAAGACCTTGCCGCTCTCGAACGGCACCGAGCGCCCGCAGCTCCTCTCCAACCTGGCTTCGATCTCGCGCGCGGAGATGCCGGTGAACATCACGCACTACAACGTGGCCCGGACCTTCGACGTGCAGGCCAACGTCGAGGGCACGGACCTGGGATCGGTCGCCGATCGGGTGGAGAAGGTCGTCGACGAGATCAAGCCCACCATGCCGCGGGGCACCACCGTCCGCATCAAGGGGCAGGCCGAGAGCATGCAGTCCTCCTTCCGCGGATTGGCCTTCGGACTGATCTTTGCGATCCTGCTGGTGTATCTATTGATGGTGGTGAACTTCCAATCCTGGCTCGACCCGCTGGTCATCCTCATGGCGCTTCCCGGCGCGATCGCGGGCATCTCCTGGATCCTGTTCCTGGCGCACACCACCCTGAGCGTCCCGGCGCTGATGGGATCGATCATGTGCGTGGGGGTGGCGACGGCCAACAGCATCCTGGTGGTGACCTTCGCCAACGACATGCGCGCGTCGGGCTTCGACGCTACCAAGGCCGCGCTCGCGGCCGGCATGACCCGTCTCCGTCCGGTGATCATGACCGCCTTGGCGATGATCCTCGGCATGCTTCCCATGTCCCTCGGGCTGGGCGAAGGCGGCGAGCAGAACGCGCCGCTCGGCCGCGCCGTGATCGGAGGCCTGCTGCTCGCCACCGTGACCACGGTGTTCTTCGTCCCGGTGATGTACAGCCTGCTGCGGCGCAAGCCGCCCGAGCCCGTCGATCCCACCCTGGAGGAGGTATGATTCCGTCCAGGGAGGAGCCGTCTACCGACGCCGCGTCGACCGAGGGGCCCAATCTCGGCTTCGTCCTGCCCTCCGCCCGGCGCATCCCCAGGCGCCGGCTGGCCACCATCGGGCTGATCGCCCTCTGCGTCCTCGCCATCGCGTTCGCGCTCGGCTACCTGCCCCGCCGCGGGAAGCGGGCCGCGCTCCAGGCGTCGGCCGAGAGCGCCCAGCGCGCGCTCCCGCGCATCGAGGTGGTCGCGCCGAAGGTCGGCGCCAGCGATCGCGCGCTGGAGCTGCCCGGCGCCGTCCGGCCCCTTCAAGAAACCGTCCTCTTCGCCCGCGCGAGCGGCTACGTCCGCGCCTGGCGCGTCGACATCGGCGACAAGGTGAAGAAGGGCGAGATCCTCGCCGAGATCGAGACGCCGGAGCTCGACCAGGAGCTCTCCCAGGCGCAGGCCCAACTCCTCCAGACGAGGGCCTCCCTGCTGCAGGCGAAGGCCAACCGCGATCTGGCCAAGGCGAACCTGGCCCGCGCCAAGAGGCTCGCTCCTTCGGGCATCGTCTCGAAGGCGGACCTGGACCAGAGCGAGGCGCAGGCCCAGGTGGGCGAAGCCAACGTGAGCGTCGCCGACGCCAACGTCGCCGCGCAACAGGCGAACATCCGCCGGCTCAACCAGCTCAAGGACTTCGCCAAGGTAACGGCGCCGTTCGCGGGGACCATCACCCAGCGCATGGTCGAGGTGGGCGCGCTGGTGACGGCCGGCAACAGCCAGCCGCTGTTCAAGGTCGCGGCCATGGATCCCGCCCGGGTCTTCGTCCAGGTCCCCCAGGACGTCGCCCCCAGCGTACGCCCCGACGTCGCGGCGAACGTCACCGTGCGCGAGTATCCGGGGCGGACCTTCTTTGGCAGGGTCACGCGCGCGGCCGGCGAGCTCGACGCGGCGACGCGCACCATGAACACGGAGATCCGCGTTCCGAACGGGGATGGCGCGCTCCTGGCCGGCATGTACGCCGAGGTTGCGCTCACCCTGCCTTCGCCGCATCACGTGCTGGAGCTGCCCGCGACGGCGCTGATGAACGACTCCCGGGGCCAGCGCGTGGCCGTGGTGGACGCCCAGCAGAAGCTCCACCTGGTCCCCGTAGTGGTCGAGCATGACAAGGGAGCGACCATCGAGATCTCCAGCGGGCTGCAGGGGAACGAGAGGGTGGCCAAGCTCGGTAGCGCGGCGTTCGTCGAGGGAATGACAGTCGAGGTGGCCACCCCGGCAGGGCCGGCGCAAAACGCGCGCTGACCGCTCTCGAGGTTCAGGAAGGACGCCCGGCCGGCTTGGGCTCGATCGCCAGCGTGATCAGCGACGCCGCGGTGCAGAAGGTCGTGCTGGTGATGCAATGGTCTCCCCGCCAGGTCCCGTTCTCGCGCTGGATGGCCGCCAGCCGGGCGCGGATGTCCTTGCGGAACCCGGCCCACTCCTCGCCGCCGAGCACGGCCTTGGCCTCCGCCGTCAGCATGTACGAGACGTGCTCCTCGCCCCCGTACGACCCGAAGCCGCGCAGGACGTTCTCGTTGGAGAGCTGGACGCTGCCGGCCTTGCGCGCCTCCTCTGCCCGCATCTTCAGCTCCGGGCTCGCCGGGGCGTCCGGTTGCGCCAGCTGCGCCGCCGCCGTGACGCTCGCGGCTACCGAGTAGAGCTGAACGCCTGCAGCGTCGCTCACGCCGAACGTCTTCGTCTTGGCGTCGTACTTGTTCAACAGGCCGGCCTGCCCCTTGGCGAGCACGTCCTTGTCCACGGAAGCCCCCGCGCGCTGTGCCGCGTAGAGGCCGTTGTTGGCAAACGCCGACGCCAGAAGAGGAGCCCAACCGTCGCGCGAGTAGCTGCCGTCCTGGGCCTGCGCGCGCTCGATGCGCTTCACCACCGATCCCAACGCCCGCTCCGCGCGCGCCTGCAGCGGACCGCGCAGGGTAGGCAGCACTTCGGCGAGGAACTGCGCCGCCACGAACGTGTCGATGTTGCGGCCCAGCTTGCGCTGCGGGAGCGTGCCGGGAGGGTTGATGGCGATCTCGCCCTGCGGCGTCCGCTCCACCGCCGCCGCCACGTAGGTCACCGCCCGCCGCGTGTGCTCCTGGTGCTGGCCGCGCGAGCCGGTGTGACCCAGGCGCACCAGAGCGAGGCCCGCGAGAGCGGTGCTGGCCACGTCGGGGTGCGGATCCTTGATGCCGTCGCCCCAGCCGCCGTCGTCGTTCTGGGCGGCGACGAGCCAATCGAGAGGGCGGCGCAGGTCGGGCTCGGCGGACGGCGCCGCGGCAGGGGCGTGGGTGGAGAGCAGGGCGCAGAGAGCCGTGCAAAGGGCGATGCGGTGCATGGGACCTCCAAAGGGTTCCCTCTGCAACGCGCGCCGTCTCCGGAGGATCTCGCCCGCATTTTTCCCAGCGGATTCGGACGCCTCGAAAGCCAGGCCGAAGCGATCGCGAACGGGAGGAGTCGCCCGAGTGACCGTCCACGCCCCTTGGCGATCAGGTCAACGCCAGGACCATCTCGCACACGCCACGCGACGGCAGGCTCACGCGGCCCCCCACCTTTCGCAGCAGCTCCCGCATCGGCCGGTTCTCCGAGAGCACCGAGCCGGTGAAGCGGGTGACGTCGCGCTCCAGCGCGGCCTCGCGCAGCCGCGCGAGCAAGAGCTGCCCCAGGCCTTTGCCTTGCATGGCGTCGGTCACCACCAGCGCGATCTCCGCCTGGTCCGCGGCCGTCCGGCTGCGGACGAAGCGGCCGACAGCCACCAGCCGCGATGTCCGCACAGTGAGCGCGACCAGCGCGAAGTGCGACTCGCCGTCAACCTCGGTGAGAAAGCGCAGATCCTCGGGGCTCAGTTCCCTCTGCGGAGAGTGGAAACGGAGGTACCGCGTCCGCTCGGAAAGCTCCAGAAGGCCGGCTTGCAAGAGCGGCCCGTCCGAGGGGCGGATCGGCCGCAGCGTGACCTCGGTGCCCTCCGCCAGAGTGGCTCGCTCGCGATAGCTCGCGTCGAGCCTGCGCCATGCGACAGCCAGAGAAGTCATCCCTCGTCCTCCATTCCGGGGATGTCACCAGCCGTCAAAATCATCCCGACCGCTTTCCGCATCGCGATCGTCGTCAACGGCTGGAAGCCGCACCGGTCCCGCGGCCGGCCATGGCGCCTCAGGCGTCTGAGGCGACGTCGGCGATCGGGCGGCCCGGAGCGCCCACCGTCGCCGCTCTGGTTGCGCCTGCGACCACCACTAGCGCAACCAGGTAAGCGGCGCCGGCCCAGAACAACGCCAGCCGTACCGCCGCCGCCTTGCCTTCGTCATGGAAGAAGGAGGCGAAGATCGCCACGCCCAGAGCGGTGCCGACCTGGCGGCTGGCGTTCAGCACGCCCGCCCCGATCCCGGACAGCGACGGCGGTACGCTGGCGAGGATGGCCGTGTTCATCGACGGGGCCACGAAGCCCGCGCCGAACCCCATCAGCATCAGCGCGGGAGCAAGCATCGGGAACGGGACGGCGGAGGGAAGGACGGCGGCCCACCAGGCGCTGGCTCCGAGCATCGCGAGCCCGGCGAGGATGGGTCCTCGCGTGCCATAGCGCGCGGACAGGCGGCCCCCGAGCAGACTGGTGACGCCGAACGAGACCGTGATGCAGGCGATGCGCAACCCGGCGCGGGCCGGGGAATCGCCGCGCACCTGCTGGAAGTCGAGCGAGAAGACCAGCACGCTCCCGAAGAACGCGCCGGCGTAGAGCAGCGCCCCGAACGCCGTCGAGGAGAAGGTGCGATCGGAGAAGAGCTGCAGGGGCAGGATCGGGCGCGCGCTCCTGCGCTCGAGGAAGACGAACGCGCAGAGGCCTGCCGCCGCGGCCGCGATCGCCAGCACGATCACGGGCGAGGCCCAGCCCCGCACGGGCCGCTCGATCAGCGCCCAGGTGAAGATCGCAAGCGAGGCCGCTGCCGTGAGTTGCGCGAGCAGGTCGAGCCCGCCGCCGGCGGATCGGAGGGACGGCCGCACGAAGCGGTACGTCATCGCCACCGCGACGATCCCGAACGGCACGTTGAGGAGGAAGATGCTGCGCCAACCGAACGTGCCGACCAGCAGGCCGCCGAGGACGGGCCCCGAGGCGGCCGCGACGGCCGTGAGCGCGCTCCAGATGCCGATGGCCTGCGCCCGCTCCTTGGCCCCGGGATAGGCCTGGCGCAAGATCGCGAGCGAGGAAGGCATGAACAGCGCGGCCCCGACGCCTTGCACGATTCGCGCGAGGACCAGGGTTCCGAGACCGGGCGCTGCGCCGCAGAGCGCGGAGGCGGCCGTGAAGACCACCAGGCCCGTGACGAACATGCGCCGGGCTCCCAGCCGATCGCCGAGGCCGCCCGCGAGCAAGAGAAGGCTGGCGAACGCCAGCGTGTAGCCGTCGATCACCCAGGAGAGCCCGCGCACTCCGGTTCCGAGGCCCGCCTGGATCGCGGGAACCGCCACGTTCAAGGCGGTCACGTCGAGGAGCGCCATGCCCAGGCCGAAGGCGGCGGCGACCAGGGTCCAGCGCGGCGAGGGATGTTGCGAAGCCATGGAACGATCCTCCTGGGCTCCTGCATGGATGCACGTCACCCTCGGCGCGATGCCCTGCAATTTCGCGCTCCGATCGTGCAAGAATGCAGGCGGATGCCCGACTGGAGCGATCTGCGGTTCCTTCTCGAGGTGGCGCGCACCGGCACGCTCGCGGCGGCCGCGCGCGAGCTGGGAGTCGACAACACCACCGTGGGCCGGCGCCTGTCGGCGCTCGAGCGCGACCTGGGCGCGAGGCTGTTCTCCCGGACCCCGGACGGGCTCGCGCTCACCGCGGCCGGCGAAGCCATGCGCACGGCCGGGGTGGAGATGGAGCAGTCAGTCCTGCGCGGCGAGCAGCGGGCGCTGGGCGCGGACCGCAATCTCTCGGGCCTGGTCCGCATCGCCACCACCGAGATGCTGGGCGAGTTGGTGGTGGTGCCCGCGCTGCGGAGCCTGCACGAGCGTCATCCGCAGATCCGGATGGAGCTGCTCACGGGCAGCAAGCGGCTCGACATCGCCCGGCGCGAGGCCGACGTCGCGCTGCGCTTCGTCCGCCCCGAAAGAGGCGACCTGGTGGCCCGCCGGGTGGGGACGGTAGCGTTCGCCGTCTATGCGTCGAAGAAGTACCTGGCGGCGCGCGGCCGGCCGGACCGCGAGAGCGGATTCGCGGGTCACGACGTCGTCACCTACGAGGCGGTGATCCGCCCTTGGCGGCTCGGCCAGCTCGCGGGCGAGCCGGTGCGCGACGTGCGCGTGGTGCTGCGCAGCAACAGCACCCAGATGCTCCTTCATGCGGTGCGACAGGGCCTCGGCGTCGGTCCCCTGCCCTGCCTGCTCGCGCGTTCGGATCGCAGCCTGGAGCGCGTCCCTGCCGGGGCGCCGGCGGATCTCGACGACGTCTGGCTGGTGGTGCACGCCGACCTGCAGCGCACCGCCCGGGTGCGGGCGGTGATCGAGGCGCTCGAGACGAGGCTGGCGGTGGTCGCCGAGGATCTCTCCCGCGGCGACGGCTAATGCCGGTCAACCAAGCGAGCTTGTGCTGGTGCCCCTCAGGCGTGCCGGGCGATGGACGCCTGCGCGGACGGCCAGATCAACGCCTGCGCGACGATGACCTCTTGTCCGTTGAAGGTCAGCGCCGGCGAGCCGTAGAGGAGGAAGCCCAGTCCGACGGCTTCGCTCACCCTGCGGCAGAGCTCCGCGTCATCGGGGCCGGTGAGGACGCGGTAGACGGGAAGTCCATCGGGCGGTGCGAGCTTTGGCGCTTTCTTGCGGACCATTGGGCGCGCCCTTCGCGGGGGTTGCACGGATCAGGGCCAGCAGAGCCACATACGAGAGGATGTCCAGATTGTCTTTCATTCGAAGATCGCCACCTTCGCTACCGGGAAGCCGCCGGCGTCCTGGCCGCCGAAGACGAGGACCTTGCCGTTGCCCAGCATCGTGACCGTGGCGGCAAAGAAGGCCGGATGGAGCGTGGGCCCCGCGGTCCAGAGTCCAGTCGACGGATCGAAGATCTCCGTCGCCGGAATTCCGACGCCGCTCCGTCCGGCAACCACCGACGGAACCTCGCCGCCGATCACCAGGACGCGCCCGTCGGCCAGCGTCACCGCCGCGTGCGAGTCGCGGGCCGCTTGCAGGTCGCCACCGGGGCTGAATTGCCCGGTCGCCGGGTCGAAGATCTCCGTGCCCCGGGGGGCCGTTGCCGGGTCGTTGCCGCTTCCACCTGCGATCAGGACGCGCCCGTCCGGCAACACCGCGGCGGCGTGGCCACCCCGCGCGACGGTCATGGTTCCGGTCGGCGTGAACCGGTCGAGGGCCGGGTCGTAGATCTCGGCTGTGTTGGTGAAGAACTCCGTGGAAGGATTCGGGAACTGGCAGCAGCTCAGCCCTCCCACGACCAGCACCCGTCCATCGTTCAGCCGCGTCGCCGTGTGCAGGACGCGGACGTGGAGCATCGGAGTGGCGGAGCGCCATTGCGCGCTCACCGCGTCGTAGCGGTCCACCACGTTGTTGACCGGGCTCGGCCGGCCCGTCAGGCCTCCGGTCAACAGCGCGCCTCCATCGGAGAGCGGCGCGGCGGTCCGGACGGAGGTGCTGGCGGTGAAAGCGTCCCCCGTGCGCGTGAATTTCGAGGTGGCGGGATCGAACTGCTGCGTGACCACGAATTGCGGCGGCCCCCGCGGCGGCCCGTTGATGCCCGAGCCCACCAACAAGAAGCCGCCGGTCTCCAGGGTCGCGAAGGAGGTGAACTGCTGGGCCTGGGCGGAGAACATCAGATCCGGGCCGGCCGTGAACTTTTCCCTGGCCGGATCGAAGATCTGGCTCAGGGTGCTGTCGGGGACCAACAGCGATGCCGAGGTGTTGCCGCCCATCACGATCGCGCGACCGTCGGGCAGAGCGGCGGCGACGTGGTTGGTCTGCGCGATCGGAGCATCGGCCAGCACCCGGATCCGATTGCGGTAATTCGCCCGCACCGTGGCCTGCGCCTCGGCCTCTGCGTCGCCAAGGACGACCCGCAGCCTGAAGGTGGTCGTGCGCGAAAGGGCCGGCGTGTCCACGGCGACGCCGCTCTGGACGGGGCCGATCCCGTCGATGCTGGCGCTGTCCCCGTCGAAGACCGCGGTGAGCTGCGTGTGCTCGCCGACGAAGACCGCGTCGGCCGCCGGTGTCAGCGTGGCGCGCGGCGGGGTGCCGTCCATCGGGGGGTCTTGCGGCGAAGACGGGTGACCCGACGAGCACGCGCCCAGAACGGCAACCGCGAGGAGACTGCGCAGGATCGACCGTTTCAGGTTCACGCCACAAGGATGAAACGACCGACCGGACTATTCCCGCTGGACGAAATCGTGCTCCCCCTCCCCTCCTGTTGTACGAGATGTCGATGCGCCCTCGACGCCCGGGCCGGAGTTGAATGGTCCTCCTCCTCGTGCTTGCGACGTTCATCGCACCCGAGGTCGAGGAGGACCCGCGGCCGCAGATCGCGCTCGCGCAGCCGCGGACCGGGTTCCAGCTCGCACAGAAGTCCTCGGGGAAGCCACCGCGCGACGACTTCGATCTGCTCCCCAAGCAGGCTCCCCCGACCGCCGCCGCGCTCGCGCGCCAGCGTGAGCTGGAGCGGCAGCTCGAGAAGCGCCGCACGATGCTGAAGTACCACCAGATCGGCGGCTACCTCCTGTTGGGCAGCCTGACCGCCACGGTCGTGCTCGGCCAGCTCGACTACAATGACAAGTACGGCGGGGGAGGCGACACCGGAAAGTACCATGTCTGGCACCGCTGGATGGCCGCCGGCACGGCCGCGATCTTCGCCGGCACCGCGGCGCTGGCGATTTTCGCTCCGGTGCCGATCGAGAAGCAGACGCGCCTCGACACGGCCACCCTGCACAAGATCGCCATGACCGTCGCCGCCGCCGGGATGGTGACGCAGATCGTGCTCGGCATCGTGACGGCCTCGAAGGAAGGCTCGGCCGCCCAGCGCGACTTCGCCCTCGCCCACCAGATCATCGGCTACACCACGTACGCCGCGACTCTGACGGGCTTCACGGTCCTCGCTTTCTAGCCCGGCCGCCGCAGGCGGCTCAGGGGCTACGATTGAGCGCGAACGTCGCCGAAGCGGAAGATGAAATGCATGGGCAAACGCCGTGGGGCGGATCCGTGGATCAAAAGTAGATGTTCGCCGACAATCCCGAGGTGGCGGTGCTCACGGTCGTGTACACCGGAGTGCCCGCAGGGCCGATGAGGTTTCCGAACTTGAGCCCCAGCTGCAGGACGGCGCCGACGGAGAAGTGGCTGGCGAAGTAATACTCCACGCCGACCCCTGCGCCGAAGAGGAAGAAGAACGCCGCCTCGGCGGCCACCGCGGGCGAATTCTCCCGGCCGACCGTCACCGAGGGCTGGAGGAAGAGGGCGGCGTGATTGTGCTTGAGCGGGTAGAAGCGCATCGCGCCGGCAGCGCTGAACAGCACGTTCTGGCCAGCTCCGCTGGGCGTCAACGGCGCGTCGAGCCCGAAATCGATGCGTGCCGCGACGTCGTTGAAGAGGAAGTAGGTGGCGCCGATGGTGGGATCGCCCTGGCCCGACACGTTGATCGAGACGCCCGCGGTGCCTTTCTTGGTGGGGTACCCGTAGTCGTCGGAAGGCGATGCTGCGGCGATCAGGAGCTTCGAAACTTTCGCAAACCCGACCTCCAACCAGCGCGCGCTCCACGCTCCCACCGCGCACTACCTTGGCGACGATGAGGGCACTCTTCCCCCCTCCGCCGCCGTAGCCGCGGGATCCTCGATTGGTTAGCCTCCCCGCTTGAATCCGAAATTCCGGAGGGGTCATGAGCGGCTGCCTGAACAAGCCGATGCAGACCTTGTTTGCCGCGCTGGCCGCGGCAGGCATCGCCGCCTGCACGGGCAAGCTGGACGTGTCCCTGCCGGGTCCGCTGACCGAGGGCCAGATCGAGCCCGTCACCGTGGCCGCCTCGCTCACCAAGGTGAAGGGCCTTTTGACGGGGCAGCCGCCCACCGACGCGGAGATCCAGGCCGTCCAGGCGGACCCGAACGCGCTGCGCGGGCTGGTCCGGCAGTGGACCGCGACTCCGGAGCACTCGGCCAAGCTGCTGGGCTTCTTCTCCAACGCGTTCCAGCAGAGCCAGGCAGTCTCGGCCGACTTCAACGACCAGCTCGGCGACGCGCGGGGCATCCTCGACGCGCACTTGCTCGCGAACCTGCGCGAGAGCTTCGCCCGCACCGCCCTCCAGCTCGTGCAGGACGGGGAGCCGTTCACCGCCACCGTGACCACGCGTCGGTTCATGCTGACGACGCGGCTGATGCTGCTCTACGCGTATCTCGACGGCATCCAGATCGGCGACGGGGGCGGGAACGTCGACCTGTTCGCCCAGGCGAACCCTGGCTTCAGCTTCACGCTGACCGCGAAGAACGGCCAGATCCCGCTGAGCGAGACCCTGGACCGCCACAGCCCGAACTACATGATCTTCTACGCGCCCCAGCTGGTGGGTCCGACCTATGACGCGCAGTGCCCGCAAGATCCCATCGTCTACGACGGGCGCGACGGACAGTCCGCGGTGAGCGCGGCGCTCTACGTGACGCTGCAAGGCAAGCCGGATTCGTTCTCGGTGCCGATCGGCGGCGGCAAGACGCACAACTGCCAGCCGCCCGCGTTCCCCGCCGCCTGGCAGCCGCTGACGGCGAACGACAGCCAGGAATGGCACATGGTCGAGGTCGTCCAGGCCGCTCCGGACCAAGGCGTCAGCAGCGTGCTCGACCTGGTCAACTTCCGCACCGGCGGCAACCTCCTCCTGCGCACGCCGCGGGTCGGCTTCTTCACCACGCCCTCCTTCCTCGCCGAGTGGAACACCAACAAGAGCAACCAGGCGCGCGTGACCCTCAACCAGACCTTGATCGTCGCGCTCGGGCACCAGATCCTCCCGCAGAACGCGACCCTGCCGCCCTCGACCGCCGCGGTCGATCTCGACCATGCGCCCCAGGGCACGGCCTGCTACGCCTGCCACCAATCGCTCGATCCGATGCGCCAGTTCTTCCGGCAGACGTACAGCTACTATTTCCATCCGCAGACCGACACCGACGAGAGCTCCCTGACCGGATCGTTCGGGTTCCGCGGCGTATCCGCGCCGGGCAAGAACATCTTCGACCTCGCCGTCCAGCTGGCCTCGCACCCGGACTTCGCCGGCGCCTGGGTGCAGAAGCTGTGCACCTGGGCGAACTCGGCCCGCTGCGACGAGACCGATCCGGAGTTCCTGCGCATCGCCGGAATGTTCACCAACAGCTACTACGACTGGAGGACGCTGGAGGTGACGCTCTTCTCCTCGCCGATCGTCACCTATCTCGCGCCGACCCGGACCGTCACGAACCTGGGCGAAGTGTTCCCGGTGGCCCGGCGTGACCACCTGTGCGGGAAGCTCTCCTCCCGGCTCGGGATCCCGGACGTGTGCGGGCTCGACGTGAACACCGTGGTGTCCCAGGACTTGAAAAAGGTGCAGTTCATCGCCGGCGTGCTGCCCTCCGACTCCTACAGCCGCGGCGCGGAGGACTCGGTGCTCGCCAACGACCCGAACCTCTTCTTCCGCACGGGCATGGAGAACATCTGCGCCGCTCTGGCCGCGAAGCTGATCGACGCGCCCTCGGGGACGCGCTGGACGAGCACCTCGTCGGACGCCGCCATCGCCGACTTCGTGCACGTCGTGATGGGCATCGGCTCCGGCCGCGACACCACGCCGCTCTCGATCCTGAACGGGCATTTCCAATCGGCGACCGCCGGGGGCTTGTCCGCCTCCGACGCGCTCAAGTCCACCTTCGTGCTGGCGTGCATGTCGCCGTCAGTGGTGGGGATGGGCCAATGACCATGCACCTCTCGCGCCGCAAGCTCCTGCTCGACACCCTCTTCGGAGCCGGCATGCTCGGCCTGCGCTCGCTCGCCACCGGCATCCCGATCGCGGTGCTGGCCGACCCGCGGAAGGCGGCCGCGCAAACGGTCCCGGGCTGCTCCAACTCCGCCGCGCAGTACATCCTGCTCAGCTCGTCGGTGAACGGCGATCCGCTCAACGCCAACGTGCCAGGCATGTACTTGATCCCGGACATCGCCCACCCGCCAGCCGTGACGATGGCGCCGGCGCCTCTCACGCTCGCCGGCCAGGCCTGGACCGCGGCAACGCCCTGGACGCAGCTCCCGCAGGCGATGCTCGATCGGACCTGCTTCTTCCACCACGGCACCTACACGGTGGTGCACCCGGACCTGGCCAACGTGATGTCGTTGCAGGGCTTCGTCTCGCACCACGAGATGCTGGTCTCGCTGCTCTCCGGACAGCTGGCCGGGTGCCTCGGCACCGTGCAGTCGCAGCCGTTGGCCCTGGGTCCGCGCAGCGCCTCGGAAGGTCTAACCGTGGGCGGCAGGCCGCAGCCCACCCTTTCCCCGTCCGCTCTCGCGTCACTGCTCTCTTCGCCGACCGGACCGCTGGGACAGATCCAGCAGATCCGCGATGCCGACCTGGACAAGCTCAACGACTGGTACCGGCAGAACGGCAACTCGGCGCAGCGCGGGTTCATCGACCGCTACGCGCTCTCGCAGCAGCAGGCGCGCGGCATCTCCGAGAACCTGCTCGGCTCGCTGGCCGCCATCAAGGACAACAGCTCCACCTCGCAGCTGACCGCGGCGCTGATCCTGTTCCAGATGAACGTCAGCCCGGTGGTGAGCATCCACCTACCCTTCGGCGGCGACAACCACACCGACACGGCGCTCACCCGGGAGAGCACGGAGACGGTGGCCAGCGTGGGGGTCATCAACAACCTCTGGACCCAGCTCAATGCCGCGGGGCTGCAGGACAAGATCACCTTCGCCACCATGAACGTCTTCGGCCGCACATTGAGCGCGGCGAAGGGCAACGGCACCGGCCGCGATCACCACGGCGACCACCACGTGGCGGTGCTGATCGGCAAGCCCTTCAAGGGCGGCGTGGTGGGCGGGGTCGAGTCGGGCGGCGGCGACTACCGCGCGATGTCGATCGACGCGACCAGCGGCAATGGAGTCGCGGGTGGGAGCGGGAACGTGCCTTTCTCCGAAACGCTCTCGGCGATGGGCAAGACGCTGGGCACCGCTTGCGGCGTCGACTCCGGGGTCCTCGATCTCAACATCCGCGGCGGGAAAGTCGTCGCTGGCGCACTCGCCGGGTAGGCTTCGCGCATGTCCGACAATCTCGGGCGTCGCACACTGCTTCGCTGTGGGGCGGCCTGCGCCCTCGCTGCTTGCGGGAAGTTCGTCGACGAGCCGGTGGCCATCGAGGCCGGGGCGCCGAGCAAGAACCTGGTCGCGGTGCCGATGGCGCGGATCCCCGAGTTGTCCCAGGCGGGCGGAAGCGTCCTCTTGCACGTCGACGCCAGCGACTTCCTCGGGCGGCGCATCTCGGTCCTGGTGGCGAACACCAGCTCGGAGGGCCTGCGGGCCTACGGCGCCTACTGTCCCCACTCGGGATGCGAAATGGCGTGGGTCGACGGCGAGAATTCGGTGGTCTGCCCCTGCCATCTCTCGCGGTTCTCGGTGGACGGCGCGGTCACGCACCCACCCGCCGTGGTGGATCTCGACACCTATCCGGTCAAGCTGAGCCCCGACGGGCAGACGCTGGTCGTGGACCTGAGCGGCACCGCCGGCGTCTTCCCAGCCGCGGTCAACGGGCAGGTGACCTTCGCGGTGGCGCAGCTTCCCGCGCTGGCGCAGGTGGGCGGAAGCGTGACCGGGCACGCGGCGGGCGTGCCGTTCCCGCTGGTGGTGCTGCGCGCGAGCGCGACGCAGGTGCTGGCGTTCGATGCCCGCTGCCCGCACCTGGGCTGCGCGGTGAGCGGCGCACAGCAGCTCTTCATCTGCCCCTGCCACGGCTCGCTCTTCAACCTCGACGGGACCGTCAAGCTGGGACCCGCGCAAGGCCCGCTCACCCCGCTGCAAGTGACGTTCAACGGCACCCAGGTGGTGGTGAAGGTGCCCGCGTGACGGCGCTTCTCTGCCTCTTGATCGCCGCGTCCCCCTCGCTGGACGCGTCCTTCTCGGTCGGGTCGGCCATGCGGCGGCTCTTCTTCAAGGATCGCCTCACGCCGACGATGGTCGGCTGGCAGAGCGGCGCGCTGGCGGTATGGGGGCTCTCGGTCGAGGCCTATCCCAACACCGGCCGCCTGCTCGCTCTGGACGACGTGGGCGCGTACGGCTGGTACAAGCGCTCGCTGGCGTCGACCACGCTGACCGCGGACAGCACGCTGAGGTTCAGCACCCAGGAGATCGCCTGGGAAGCGGGCTTGCGCTGGCGCGCGATGTCCGAGGGGAAGGAGCGCGGCGCGATCACCATGGGCTACGGGAGCCTGCGCCAGGACTTCAGCGAAGCGCGCCTTCCCGGCTACCTGATGCCGGCAGGCACCATCCAGTACTGGCGGCCGGGGCTGGAGGGGCGCCTGTGGATCGGCCCGGTCTCGCTCGGCGCGGGTGCCGCATATCTTTTAGTCGTGCGCCAGGACTTCCTCTCGACCTACTTCCCCCGCGCCAGCAAGGGCGGCGTGGAAGGCTCGGTGCGCGCTTCGATGGACATCGGGAAGTTCGGAGTGATCCTCTCGGGGCGCTACCAGCGCTTCTTCTATTCGCTGCACCCCGAGCCCTACGATCCCTACGTGGCTGGAGGCGCTCTCGATGAGATGTTCGCCATCGATCTGGCGTGCAGCTATCGCCTCTAGCGCGGTGTGCTTTGCGCTGCTGGGGTGCGCGGGGTCGCTCGATCGTCCCGAGCGATTCGAGAACCTGGCCGGCCTGGATGCGGGGCAGCCCGACATCACGCCGGACGGAGGGTGCGATCCGGTCATCGTCATGTTTCCGCTCAGCTGCAGTACCGGGGCGTGCCATTCGGCGCAGAGCCAGCAGGGGAACCTGGATCTGGAATCGCCCGGTCTGCCGAACCGGCTGGTGAACAAGCAGGCGCACGGCGGACCCGGCCTCTTGATCGACCCGAACAACCCCGCGCAGAGCGTGATGCTGCTGAAGGTGTCGGACAATCCGCCGTTCCAGTTCCAGATGCCGCTGGGGGCCGCGCCCCTCACGCCGGATGAGATGGCGTGCTTGACGGCCTGGGTGGACGCGGCCGTCACGCCTTAGCCCGCGATCAGAAGCCGTGCCCTCCTTGCACGATGAGGAAGGCATCGGAGAACACGGGGGCATGCGTGCCCGGCGCGTTCTGGACGCCGGAGATCGCGACCTGGTCGAGATCGCCGAGGATCACCGACATGGCCTCGTTTCCTCTCCCGGCAGGTCCCGCTGGGAGCGCGATGCGCTTCTCGACGTTGCCCTGTGAATCGAGGACCAGCGCCAGCGAGTCCCTGGCGTCGCTGACGCTCAGCCCGCTCGGATTCTGCGTGTAGTTGGTCGAGCCCACCGCCAGCAGCCTGCCACCGTCCAGGGCCGCGGCGTCCCAGAACATGTCGCCGTCCTGGACGTGGATGTTCCGTTCATACTCGAGCTGACCACTCGCCGCTTGCGACGAGAGGATCCAGGCGTCCCAGCTTCCGGGCTCGCCACCGGTCTTGACCCGTCCGACCAGGACGACCGAATCGTCCGCGACCTTCAGATTCAGCAGGAGCTTGTTCCTGCCCGGAGTCCCCAGCAGTTTCGCGAAGCTCCGCACACCCTGGGCGTCGATTCTGGTCACGATGGCGGTGCCGAAATCGAAGCTCGCCGGATCGGCCTGCGACAGCAGATTCTCGCCGAAGAAGGCGTCGTGGTTGGGGAGCACGTCCTCCGTGCTGGCCACGCCTACGTGCAGGCTTCCCTGCGCGTCGGCGTCTGCGTAGACGAAGAACTCTGTGTCCCCCTGGTGGAAGTTGTCGAAACCGCCGCCGATGATCCCGACCAACAACAGGGGTGCCGGCGGCTCCACCCAGGTGGCCCACTTCTGTACCCAACTCCCGACAGCGAACGCGAGCCGGTAGGCCTGCACGGAATTGTTCGCCCAGCGAACGACGGCGAAGAGGTCCTCGCCGTGCGCGACGACGCGGGCCCGATCGAGCGACGCCATGAAGGCTGGCGCAACCTCGGTTCCGCTCGGCGGCGGGAGTCTCGAGAGCTCGAGGTCCGCGCGCGCGCCGTTGGATCCGAGGCGCGAGACCATCGCGCGGAGCGGGTAGTCGGCCGTGAGGTCGGCGCGGAGGCTCAACAGGCTGACGTCGCCGGAGGGATGGGCGACCGCGTCGATCAGGATCCATCCCTCCGGCGCGTCGTACCTCTGGACGATGCCGGGCCCCGCGCCCAGAAGGCCAGCGCTGCGGATGGGACTGGTGATGGGCAGCTGCGGCTGCAACGTCTCGAAGAGGAGCAACCATTCGCCAGGTCTGGCCGGCGAGACCCGCACGGCTGCCGTCTGCGGGAAGGTCACTTCTCTCGGAGCGGGAACGGATCCGCCGGGCTTGCTCCCGCCACAGCAAAGCGAAACGGCCGCGCCGAGAAGGAGGCTGATCCGGGCGGTCCTCATCCCTATGGGGACGAGACGACCCGCCCGAGTATTCCCCGCTTGCCTCGAGGCACACCTGCTGCGACAAGTCGCTGGCTGGAGGTGGCGCTTTGAAGGTGGCGTTCCAAGGCGTGCGCGGTGCCTACAGCGAGGCGGCCCTGCTGCGCCATTTCGGCGGCTCCACCGAAGCGGTCGGATTTCCTTTCAGCGAGCAGGTCTTCGATGCCGTGGAGGACGGGCGCGTCGACGCGGGCTTCGTTCCGGTCGAGAACAGCATCGCCGGTCCGGTCGGCATCAATACCGATCTCCTGCTGGAGCGGAAGGTGTTCGCGACCGCCGAGTCTTATCTGCCCATCGATCACTGCCTCTTGGGGCGGCCGGGGGATCGTCTGGAGAACGTGAAGACGGTGTACTCCCACCCGATCGCGCTCGCCCAGTGCCGCGACTTCATCAGCCGCCGGGGGCTGCGCGCCGTCCCCGAATACGACACCGCGGGCGCGGCGGAGATCGTGGCGGGCCGCAAGATACCGGGCGAGGCGGCGGTGGCCTCGAAACGGTGCGCGGAGGTGTACGGCCTGGCCGTGCTGGCGGAGGACATCCAGAGCGTGCAGAACAACATCACCCGCTTCCTCGCTTTCCATCGGGAAGCGGACCTGGCCGCGCGCCCCAAGGCGGAGAAGACGAGCCTGGCCTTCTCGGTGCACCACCATCCCGGCGCGCTGCTCGAGTGCCTGAAGCGGTTCGCGGATCACGAGATCAACCTGACCCGCCTGGAGTCGAGGCCGATCCCGGCCAATCCGTTCGAGTACGTCTTCTTCGTGGACCTGCTGGGCGGGCTGGACGACGAGACGGTGAGGCCGGCACTCGGGGAGCTGCGGGCGACGGCGCGCCACGTCAAGGTGATCGGGAGCTATCCTCTGGCGGAGCGGCCGGGGCCGAGAACCACCTGAACCGGATTCCAGGGCTTCTTCTCTGGTAGATCGCCCCGATGGCCGACGACGCCTCGACTCCTACGCTCGAAGCGTCGCTGCCGCGGCGCGGCGAGGCCTTGCCCGACGACGCCGTGCTCTCCCGGTTCACCGACTGGGTCGCGGGGCAAGGGCTCACCCTCTACCCCCACCAGGAGGAGTCGCTGCTCGAGCTCCTCGCGGGCAAGCACCTGGTCCTGGCGACGCCGACCGGCTCCGGGAAGTCGCTGGTCGCCACGTTCCTCCACTACCAGGCCATGTGCCGCGGGCAGATCTCCATCTACACCTGCCCGATCAAGGCGCTGGTCAACGAGAAGTTCTTCGCGCTCTGCGACGCCTTCGGGGCCCGCAACGTCGGGATGGTCACGGGCGACGCCGCCATCAACCGCGAGGCGCCGGTGCTGGTCTGCACCGCCGAAGTGCTCGGAAACCTGGTGCTGCGGGACCCGAAGCTGCGCGCCGACTGCGTGGTGATGGACGAGTTCCACTATTACGCCGACCGGGAGCGCGGCGCCGCCTGGCAGGTGCCTCTGCTCCTCCTGGAGCAGACGCAGTTCCTGCTCATGAGCGCCACGCTTGGCGACACGTCGGCGATCGAGAAGAACATCGCCGAGGTCACGCATCGCGAAGTGGCCCGCGTCGCCTCGGCGCTACGGCCGGTCCCGCTGGAACCGAGCTACGCCGAGACTCCGCTGCACGAGACGCTGGAGAAGCTCGTCGCCCAGGCCCGGGCGCCCGTCTACCTGGTCAACTTCTCGCAGCGCGCGGCGGCCGAGCGGGCGCAAGATCTGATGTCGGCTGACTTCTCCTCCAAGGAGGAGAAGCAGCGCCTGAAGGAAGCGCTGCACGAGCTCGGCGCCCGTTTCGACACGCCCTACGGCAAGAACCTGAAAGTGTTCCTCCAGCACGGCATCGGGCTGCACCACGCGGGGCTCCTGCCCCGCTACCGGCTCCTGGTGGAGAAGCTCGCGCAGCAGGGGCTGCTCAAGGTGGTGAGCGGGACCGACACGCTGGGCGTGGGCGTGAACATCCCCATCCGCACGGTGCTCTTCACGCAGCTCTCCAAGTTCGACGGGGAGAAGATGGCCCTGCTCACCGTGCGCGACTTCCTGCAGGTCGCCGGCCGCGCCGGACGCAAGGGATTCGACGAGCGCGGCTACATCGTCGCGCAGGCCCCTGAGCACGTGATCGAGAATCTCAAGCTGGAGCAGAAGAAGCAGGCCGGAAAGAAAGTGGTGAAGAAGAATCCGCCCGCCAAGGGCTACGTCCACTGGGACCGCGCCACCTTCGATCGCCTCTGCACCCGGCCGCCCGAGCCGCTCGAGTCGCGCTTCCAGGTGACGCACGGGATGCTGCTGCACCTGCTGCAGGCCGAAGCGCAGACCTCGGCGCGAGATGCGGCCGGGCCTCAGGGCTACGCGCGCCTGGTGCGGATGGTGCGCAGATCGCACGGCAACGAGGGGAGCAAGCGGATCCACCTGCGCACGGGGGCGGCCTGCTGCCGGCGCCTGCGCGCTGCCGGCCTCGTCCAGCACGTCCGCGGAAACGCGCATCTCGCGCCGCACCTCAAGATCTCCGCTCACCTCCAGTCCGACTTCTCCATCCACCATACCCTCGCGCTCTGGCTGCTCGACACGTTGCCGCGGCTGGACCCCGCGGGTGAAGCCTACGCGCTCGACCTGCTCACGCTGGTCGAGTCGATCCTGGAGAACCCCATGCCGGTCCTCTGGGCACAGCTCGACCGGGCCAAAGGCGAGACGGTGGCCGAGCTGAAGGCGCAAGGCCTCGACTACCAGGAGCGGATGGAGCAGCTGGAGAAGGTGGAGTGGCCCAAGCCGCTGCGCGATTTCGTCTACGACACCTTCAACGCTTTCGCCGACAAGCACCCCTGGGTCGGAACCGACGACGTCCTGCCCAAGAGCGTGGCGCGCGAGATGTTCGAGCGCTTCAGCTCGTTCGACGACTACGTCCGGGACTACGGGATCCAGCGCAGCGAGGGCGTGCTGCTGCGCTACCTCAACGACGCCTACAAGACACTCCTGCAAACGGTGCCGGAGGACCTGCGCGACGAGGCCGTCGACGACCTGCTCGCGTTCCTGAGGGCGACCGTCCGCGGCGCCGACTCCAGCCTGCTCGACGAGTGGGAGGCGCTGCTCGACCCCGCCGCCTCGGCCGAGGAGAAGGTGCGCAGGCTCGCCGCCGTCCAGGCGCACCGCGAGGCGCTGGCGGCGCGGCCCCGCGATACCGACGCGCTCTTGCGGGAGCCGCGAGCGCTCAAGGCGCGCGTGCGCACCGAGCTGCACCGGCTCCTGCTCGCTCTCGCCCGCCGCGACTTCACGGGGGCGGCGGCGGGATTGCGGTCGCCCTCGCCGGACGCGGCCTGGAGCGCGGCGGAGCTGGAGGCCGAGCTCGCGCCCTGCATTGCCGCGCTCGGGGCGCTCGACACGACGCCGCGGGCGCGCCGGCCGGACCGGAGCGTGCTGCTGCCGGATGGGCCGAAGCGCTTCCGCGCCCAACAGAAGCTGCTCGCTCCCGCGCGCGCGAGGAGCGCGATCGAGTCGATGGCGGAGGCGGCCGGCGCGGCGGCGGAGCTGGAGAGCGAGGAGTGGATGCTCGACTGCATCGTCGATCTGACGGAGCCGCGGCCGGAGGACGAGCCGTTGCTCGAGCTGGTGCGGATCGGGACCTGAGCGTGATGAGCTGGTCGAGCGGGCAAAGGCTGTGTAGAAATAGGGTGGAAGGTCGGACGTTGGTCGTGGAGGCGCCTGGAATAGGCGCCTTTCTCGAACGTCAGGGGGCGCCATGAGCAACCGATTCCTCGTTCTGGCCGCCCTCTTCACGCTGCCCTCGATTGCCGCCGCCGCGGAGGACGCAG